>Ga0206797_1105_pt1 | contig 16395 bp, 9 predicted proteins | sample Alteio_BWOrgCont_69_FD_152894 | JGI IMG/M metagenome (GOLD analysis project Ga0206797, IMG submission 152894) | Enriched cells from forest soil in Barre Woods Harvard Forest LTER site, Petersham, Massachusetts, United States -... | ecosystem: Environmental > Terrestrial > Soil > Temperate forest > O...
CCCATGCGCGGGCCGGGCGAAGCAACAGGAGCATTCGCACTCGAGTCGGCGCTTGACGAACTTTCATATGCGGTTAACATTGATCCGATTGAATTGAGGTTGCGCAATTATGCGGAAACCGACCCGGATAACGGCAGGCCGTATTCAAGCAAATTTTTAAGGGATGCCTACCAATTAGGCGCCGACCGAATCGGATGGAGCGAGCGCAGTCAGAAACCAGCGTCGGTTACTAAAGACGGTTGGCTTGTTGGTTATGGTATGGGCGGCGGTTTGTTTGGCGCTCATCGCAGCAATGCAACCGTAAAAGCTATTATAATGGCTGACGGAAATTTGATTTTGCAAACCGCAGTTACCGATATTGGCCCGGGCACAGGAACCGCTATGGTTTCCATTGCTTCCGAAATAACGGGCATTCCCGCAAATAAAATCAGGTTTGACCTTGGCGATTCATCATTCCCGCCGTCCCCTACGCAGGGTGGTTCAGCAATAGTTTCAACCGTTGGCTCCGCTGTACATGACGCCTGTAGTGAACTTATTGAAAAATTCAAACAACTGCCTGGCTATACATCTACAGCCAACATTGACTATGTGCAGCTATTAAAACAAAACAACCTGCCGCAGCTTGATGTAACTACGGTTTCAAAAGGCGGGGACGAGCAGAATAAATATTCCATGTACTCGTGGTCGGTGCACTTCATAAAAGTGCTGGTAAATCCCGCAACAGGCGTAGTTAAAATTGACAAAGCAGTTTCCGTCGCTGATTCGGGAAAGATCATCAGCCCTAAAACTGCGGCCAGCCAGATTAAAGGTGGTTCTGTTATGGGTATCGGGATGGCATTAATGGAGGAAGCAGTAATAGACCACCGGTATGGCCGGTTGGTGAACAACAATTTTGCCGACTACCATGTGCCCATACAAGCGGACATTCCCCAGGTGGAAGCGCTGTTTGTGAACAAGGCCGACCAGGTAATCAACCCCATAGGCGCAAAAGGCATGGGCGAAATTGCTACCATAGGTGTTGCGGCCGCTGTTGCCAGTGCGGTGTATAATGCCACCGGAAAACGGATACGCGAGTTACCGGTTACGCCGGATAAGTTGGTTTAATTGGTTAATTGAGTTGGACTGAGTTAGATTGAGTTGAATAAGTTTGAGCGTTGATGGGTAATACCGATTCCCACTCACCACTAACTATTCTCTACTAAAATTTCAGGTTCACTTTAAGCCATTGCTGAACTTCTTCCTGCTTTGTAATATCATCGGGAAGTTTATCATGTATCAGTTTTTCCATTTTGTTGCCGGTATTGGCAAAACGGTAATCCCAAAGGATCATTAATTTGTTGATCAGGTAAACTACCTCGTTGCCTTCTTCTTTGTTAAAAATGGTATCGTCAGGACGGCCGTTTACGCGGGGATCGTGCAGAATATAGCTGGTCCATTTGTAATCCGAATAATGCAGGTTTCGTCTCGAAAATAAGATCATGAGCGTAGCAGATTTTTTTAAAGGTACTCATAATAAACCGTGTTTTGGGTTTTTATACCTAATTGGCTGTTAACTAGTTATTTGCATCTAGATGACCTCGAGTCTGCAGCATCTAAAAATCACCTCAAAAGATGGTTTGTTATTCTGAGCGCAGCGAGGAATCTTCTCCGCGTGAACATAGTACAGGCCTATATTTCGGCGACCTATCTATTTTAGAAGATTCTTCGCTATGCTCAGAATGACAAGAGGTGATGATAATAGCCTTACCACTACCAGCCTTTCAGCTGTTTGATATATGCAGTCAGCTCGTTGGCGATCAGCTCGTGTTCGGCCATATCCGGGTGGCCGCCGCAGCCACTATGATACTGACGGGAGAAAAAGTATTTGGTTACTTTTTTATCGCCCTGCGTATTAAAATAGCCGGTGATGCCTGTTAAATAACGTTTTAAAACATCTGTTAAACCAGCATTCCCCATCGGGCTGGTTAAGCAAACGATGTCGGCCTTTGGATATTGCTGCCGTAAATCCTTTATGAAATTAACATAAGCGGTGCAAAATTTGGTTGAATCCTGTTTCCCGTCATTTTGACCCAGGCATATGGTTACCACATCGGGCGTATACTCCTTAAAATTCCAGGTGATCGAATCGCCGCGTAAAATAACTTTATCATATATCTGCGGCATTACTACGTTCATGTTGCAGCAGCTATGTACCAGGCCAACGCCCGCCAGTGCCGTTAACTGCCATTGTGCATCTAAATTACGCGAGGTACGTGCGCCATAGCTCATGTAGGCATTATGCTGATCGTACCACTGGCCCTTACCGCACGGAATTACTGAAAGGTCCATCCCTGTTCCGCTGGTGATTGAATCACCGAAGTATTCAATTTTGCGTGTTGGTTTTGAGGGCAGCGATAAAAGCTTCTCGCACTTTAATCCCAGGAAATCAATATAACCTATATTGGATTCTGTATCCTTGCATATCAACACGGTATGTTCCCCGTCTGATAATCCGGGAACATCGATCACATTAATTTTGTCGGTAGTTTGTATCCTGTAAGGCGCTTTATCATCCACCACTATCTCCAGGTAATTGCGGTTATTGCCGCCTAACACTTCATCGTTGATCAGCAACTGACATTTACTGCCTTTAAATTTTGCCCGGATATAAACTCCCGGAGCCCAGATACGTGGCTTTAACGGGTCAGAGAAATTGATCCTCCCTGTATATTGTATCTTTTTATTGTCCGCCTTAAATAATTTGAGTTCCAGTTCTTTATGCGACTTACCGGCGGCAAAAGATGTACTTATAAGCAGTGCAAAAAACAAGTAGACAAGGTGTTTCATAACAGTTTAGTAAATGAGGTGGGCATAATTGGTTAAGTACCAGCTAAATTAAATAAAAAAAGCGACCCCTGGAGCGGGTCGCTTTTTTGTTACATGGCCGTCATTAATTTTGATCCGGCTCGTCAGATGGAAGCCCTACAACTTTATAGGTTTTATTTCCGCTTGAATCAACTTTTTCTAAATAGTACACACCGTCCGGCGATACATATAATTTTTCGCCATTCACTTTTATTTTTCTGCAATCGGATGGTAATTGTGTAACAATATCTCCCAATTGCGGGCCCTGCGGTTGATCATCCTGTATTGACGAATTTGTATTCAACTCACCGTCTTTACCGGCAATCTGGTAAACTACCGTGCCATCATCCTTTGTAACAGGCTGATAATAAACGCCGTTCAATTCATAATATTGCTGGCCATTGATCACTATCGATTGAGCGCCTTCGGGCAATTTATCTATCTGGGCCCCTATTGGCGGCTCAACTACGGTATATTCACTATTATCATACTGATAGAATAAACCATCACTATAAAAGTATTGGTAATCACCAAAATAGAAGGGGTAATAGCCAAATGGCAAAAATCCACAGGTAAAACCAAGTCGTGGTCGGTAATATGAATTATAATAACCATGGCTATAATGATAATATCCATGATTTCCCCAATAGCCATTCCCGCTATAACCTATACGCGGCGAACTTCGGTAACTTTGAACACCGCCTGTGTTGCCGCTTCTGGGTACGTTAGGCACGTTAACGCCTACCCGTGGCGCAAAACCGAAGTTACCCCTTGCCGAAACGCCACCCGTACGCGGTGCATAGCCATAATTGCCTCTCATGCTAGCACCGCCACCTAGCCCACCCGGCCTGTTTACGTAAGCTGGTCTTTGTCCCCCGCCATTGCCTGGCCGTGCAACGCCTACATTTCCGCTGGGAGGTCTGACACCCACATTGCCTGATGACCTCGGAACGCTTCCGCCTGATGGCCTTGGAATAGAACTACCGCCCCCGCCTGATGATGGCCTGGGCATTGAACTGCCGCCGCCACCGCCGCCACCCGAAGGCCTGGGATCGCTGTTACGCTGAGCGCTGGCCGGCATTGCTAAAGACACACATACAAGTGTGCTTAAAGCAACGTAAATTAAATTTTTATACATCCTGTTCATGGTGAAAAATTGTTAAAAGTAATATAGGCTTAAGGGGGTGGCGCCGCTGATTTATCTTTTGACTAAACTAACGTCAAACGGTTTAACACGAAATTAATTTTATAATGATTAAAAAAATAAATACGATTCGTGATAAACCGATACCGTTGTAAAGCACTTAAGTTATATTGGTTTCTCAGGTAAAGTTAATAAATCCGCCACAATAATATGTCATTTAAACGCAAATAAGTTGCATCATGTTTGTTGGGTTGATTAGGTTGATCCGATAGCTATCGGATGAATTGGATTGGGTCGATTAAGGTATTATAATTCTTCTGCTATAAACAGGAATTTTTCTTCGAATTGTAAGCTAAAAAACCCATCAGCTGAAGTTTGATATTTATTGTCGCTTATAATTTTAAGCCCGGCGGTATGGATGTTCGCTGGTTGAGTTAGCAATTCAACAATTTCACCAGCTGGTTTCCATTTGCTGAAGCCGGTTTTGGCGGGATATATTTTTTTATAATTATAAAATACAACTAAATTTATTTTATCAGCGAAAGACATATAATCCTTAACATCAAACTCGTCTGTTATTACATTAACGGAAGGGAAGCCATTAGCCACCAGGTATTTTAATGCATCTTCAGCTAGCGTGCCACTACCTTCGGGTAATCGTTTTATATCAGCTTGTAGTTGTTCATTAATAATGTTGGTAATGATCCAGTCTACTTTAATGCCAAAAGCAACCATCTTTTCGGCAGGTTGTAAAGTAGTAATTACCGTTGGGCTCCATTCCAACAATTGCCCTAGTAATTCATCAGAAAAATTATCAAGACCCAATATCAACAATGCCGGTTCTTGTTTTTCGCGTACGATGTGGTGAGATGACATATGGATGATAGCCTTTTACCGGCCAAAACAAAGATATTAATATATCTTTTGGTAAAATTCCTTTAACGCACGCGCAGGGTCAATTGCCAGGTTCACCGCTGCCGATACCGCTATGCCATAAACTCCCGTTTCCAGCAGGTGTTCCACATCAGTTAATTGTATGCCGCCTACTGCTATTACAGGTATATCGATTTCCGGGTGGTTTTGTAGTTCGCGATAGCCTTCAAAGCCGAGCAGCGGTTTATTATTAGGCTTAGTATCTGTATGTGCAAACGGACCATATCCGCAATAATCCACCACACCGGTTTGCTGTACCGCTAACAAGCGTTCTACATTCGTTGCTGATGCGCCCAATGTTTTATCCTCGCCTATCTTTGACCGGATAGTCACCAGGTCGGCATCAAAATCTTCAATATGCACGCCTTGCGCATCTACTTTATCCAGCAGATGATAATGATTGGTAAGGATAAGTGTGGTACCCCAGTCATCGCATATTTGTGCTATTGTATTTATCTCATCAATCAGTTCACCGTCAGTTTTGCTTAAGCATCGGTACTGTATCCAGTTCGCGCCGGCCTCACAGGCTGTTTTTGCCTGTTCGATGTGGGTGCGGTTTGGTAGGTCCTGTGTGAGGTAGTGAAATTTGGAGATGTATTTTCTCATTGTCTGAACCTTGATTTTTAGGATTTGTTGATTACCATGAATAAGCCAAAATGTAAATTTACCGGGACTGCAAGCAACTTAATCGCCAAACTGCGCCGGGTGGCGCACTTATTAGCCCGCCATTTTAAAACTTAAATCCTCTCTTTCCTGACTTTCGGACTTTCCAGACTTCGTCTTACTTCAACACCTCGCCAATCGGGTGCCCGATACAGCCGTTTGGTGCCTGGATGTGCAATAGTGCGGCAACGGTGGCAGCGATATCCGTCATGTGTGTTTCGCGGACGAGGCTGCCATGCTTAATGCCCCAACCCATAAATACCAGCGGTATATGATTATCATAGGGGTTCCAGGTGCCGTGGGTAGTTCCGGTCGGACCGCTATCGCCCGAGCCGTGCCCCGTAAACCAGGCGGGTTTTAAAATAATTTGTATCTCGCCGCTATGCTCGGCATTGTATCCGTTAACAATTCGGGTGCGCAACGCTTCGGGAACATCTGCACTTGCTGCTTTCTTCATATCCACAACAAAAGCAACAGCCGGATCCTTTTCCAGGAATTTTATGCAATCTTTTTTTAATTCATCTTTATCCAGGTGGAGGTAATCAATGGTATGGTAATTTAAATTAACCTGGTAGTTGGTAAGGCTAATCACTAATTCGTCGGTTTTGTATTTGTCCATTAAAAATTTGTTCAGATCCTTTAAAACCACGCCATCATCCCATACCCCGGCAGGAATATTGTGATCATTCAAAAACGCGGTATTGTGCGCGGCGCCATGATCGGCAGTTAAAAAAACCGTGTAGTTGCCTTTGCCTACTTTGGCATCCAGGTAAGTTAAAAACGTCGCCAATTCCCGGTCCAAACGCAGGTAAGTATCCTCAATTTCAACGGCATTTATCCCAAACTGGTGGCCGATGTAATCGGGAGACGATAAACTCACCGCCAAAAAATCAGTGACTGAATGTTGCCCCAATTGCTCGCCATTAATGGCGGCTACGGCAAGGTCCAATGTTATGGTGTTGCCATAAGGCGTGGAGCGGATGAGCCCTAAATTTCCTTTGTATAACCCCGACGTTTTAACAGGCAGGGTGGGAGAATCTGTTCCTTTAAATTTTGCTTCGTATTTGGTATCGTCGGCCGTACTTTGCAAATAGGTATCTATCGGGTAAAGCGGGTTCCAGTCGAGTTTTAAGTAAGTTTCCGCCAGTTTCTGATCATTAAAATCCTTCACCCATTGAGGCAGATCCTTCATATAATAGGTACTGGTTATCCAATTACCTGTTTTATCATCAAACCAATAGGCTGCATTCGCTGTATGTCCGGCAGGCAAAATACCCCCCCGATCTTTTAAGGCGATGCCGATAACTTTTGAGCGGAAATTTGTCGCCAGCTTTAACTCGTCGGTGACTGTAGTCGTCAACAAGTTACGCGGCGACATTTGACCGGCCTTCGAGCTGCTGCCAACTGTTTGCACGGACGTATCTTCGGCACAGTACATAGACTTGCCGGTGGCCTGTATGATAAAATCGTTCCCCGCAATCCCGTGAATAGCCGGAACCGAACCGGTATAAATACAGGTATGGCCCGGGCCGGTAAACGTTGGGATATAATCAACTTGTGTATTCTCGCAGCTAAAGCCTTCATTTAACAAACGTTTAAAGCCATTGTCCCCATAACGGTCATAATAGCGGTACAAGTAATCCCACCGCATCTGATCCACAACGATACCGACAACCAGCTTAGGGCGCGGAAGGTTGGGATTAGTTGCAGTAGCGGGGGCAGTTGCAGTAGTTGAGAGGGTGACCGCTTTTTTCCGTTTTATTTGTGCAGATGCAGATAAAGCAATAAAGGCGAATAATAGTAGGAACAGGTATTTGTTTTTCATGGTAAAAAATTGACTAACGCAAATATCAATAATACAATCAAAATCTTATGTGATATTTATGTTAATATCGTCTTAACCGTTGATTAACCTTGACAAACAATTTTGTCTATAGATAAATTTAATCTGTGTTATCATAATAATCATCTCAAATCTGTGGTCAGAATTTAAAGTTTAGCCCTACCAAAAAGTTTGCCGGTGCCTGCGGGAAAAAGTAGTTGTAATTCACCACTTTCCCACCTTCAATATCGGGATAGGTTGCGCCATTTGACTCATACTTTTCGCTGAAAATATTATTGATCAGCAGCGTAATACCCACGTTTTTAATATAGCTGGTGCTGAAGTTGTAATTCAGCCTTAAAGCGTTTACAAAATAGCTGTTTAAATACCGGTTTAACCTCGTATCGGAAGGTGGGTATCCTGTTGGATCAATATTGGATGTGTTATCTAAATACTGCCGGCCCACATATTTGCTGATGAGGGCTATTTCTCCACCTTTTACCGGTTTGAAGCTGATAGTGCTCGACCCTACAAAATCTGGCGAAAATGCTATGTCCGTTTTGGTGTAGGTATATTCAACTGTGTTGCCGTTATCGGCATCGTATAAATACTGCTGAAAGCCTTTAACTTTATTGCTACTTAAGGATGCCGTTGCCGCCCATGTCAATTGGCTGCTTATTTTTAGCCTGCCGTCAAATTCCAATCCCTCGCGATAGCTGTCCTTTACGTTGCTGCGCACCTGGTCGCCCACATCATTTAAGGCCCCTGTTAACACGAGTTGGTTATTATACAGCATATAAAATGCGTTGATGCCGCCGGTAAATATTCCCCGCTGCGTACGGTAGCCAACTTCCCAGTCTTTCAGATTTTCGGGCTTGGGGCGACTGTTCGGCGTTGATTGGGTATAATCATCGCGGTCGGGTTCGTGATTGCCAACCGAGAAAGATGCATAAACATTGTTTTGCTCATTGAACTGATAGGTGACCCCCGCTTTCGGGTTAAAGAAATCGAGTTGCACCTGTTGCTGGATGTTTTGTAAACTATCATTAAATCCTAAAAAAGAATAATAAACGTGGCGGTACTGCATATCAGCATATAACGTAAACTTTCCTATGCGATAATCAGCTTTTGCAAAAATATTAAAATCGGTTTTATCGGCGTCATTTCGCGCATACTGGTAATCGGGCGGGATATTTGAGCCCAATTGTGTCCATTCGATATTATCATAATGCGCGCCTTTGTAAATGTTATAAGCGCCGCCAAGGTCAAAGTTCAGATTTTTTTGCGCCTTATATTTCAGATTGTAGGTAGCGCCGTAAAATTTATTGTTTAGCCACAGCCTGCGGGTGAGGTCGGTACTAAGTGTATCGCCTGCAACTACTATTGGCGATAGTCCATAATTGACCAGGTTTTGCTGGGGCTGATATTCTTCATAATAGCCAAAGCCGTGAGTATAATGCAAAGCGCCGCTGAATGACAGCTTATCAGAGATTTTTTGGTCGACCAGCAACTGGTAATGATCTTGCGTATAATTGTCTGTTTGATTTTTATAAAAAGTGCCGTTCGGCTCCAGCCCAAGCTCATTATAGCGCCTGTTACCGGCATTTATGGTGTCCTCCGGAATGCCATCCCATGCCTGGTAGGTATGCTCGGTACCGCCAAATGTGTTAAACCTGATTACCGTGTTTTTGCCGTAATAGGCCCCGGTAAAAAAATAAGATTGAAGGTTAGAAAATGCCCGGTCGATGTATCCGTCAGAATAGATCCTTGACAACCTTCCATCGAACGAGAATTTCCCACCCAGCAGACCTGTGCCTACGTTAACGGTATTTTTGATCGTCCCATAAGAGCCCGCCGCGTTATTTAATTCCGCATAAGCGGTGTCATTGCGGGTGGTGGTTTGGATATTGATGCTCGCTCCGAATGCCCCTGCGCCGTTGGTTGACGTGCCTACCCCCCGCTGGATCTGTATATTATCAATTGATGATGCAAAATCCGGCACATCCACAAAAAAAGAAGCCTGTTCTTCCGAATCGTTATACGGAATGCCATTTATAGTGACGTTTATCCGTGTACCATCAGAGCCACGGATATGGATGCCGGTGTAGCCAATGCCTGTTCCTGCATCTGAATTAGTAACTAGCGATGGTGTTTGATCTAGCAGAAAAGGAAGGTCCTGCCCGAGATTGTTTTTGGCAATGTCCTTTTTACTCAAGTTTGTAAAGGTTGTAGGTGAGTTTTTTGCCGCCCGCGTACCGCTAACGGTTACCTCTTCGGTTAAAATCGCGCTGTTGATAAGTGACGCATTGATTGTGGTGTCGGCACTTAACACGATGTTTTTTGTGACGGTTTGGTAACCGATGTAGGAGACCTGTAAAGTGTAAGCGCCGGTTGTTAAGTTGCTGATGCGGTACCGGCCTTTAACATCGGCAATTGTGTTGGTTACCTGGTTTTGCAGGCTGATGGTAGCGCCGGGCAGTGCTTCGCCGGTTTGCTGATCGGTGATCTTCCCGGAAACGGAAAGTTGGGCTGCGGCCAAGACAGGCAGTAGCAGGGCGGTTAACGCCACAAATAAATTTTTCAAATGATTAATAAATAAATTAGTTAAACCATCTCCGCATCAGGGTGAATACGCAGTACACTTAACTTGTTACCTCTCCCTACGCCGGCATTACCCGGATCAGGTGTATGTGGGAAGTCATTGGATCATTGGTCATTGAGTCATTGGTCCGGCATACGGACTTATGATTTTTGACTTATTACTTTTGACTTAACACAACGGGTTTGATCTCAGCCTGTCTTTCAGTTTGATTGCTCAAAGCAAGGCACCCCTTGAGAATTATAGGGCAAATATATCTTTTTTGGCGGGAATTGTGGGATTGCCTAAAATAATGTTTGCAAGTCAAATTGTCGCTAATGCATATGATTAATTAATTGCGATGCAATCTGTTGAGTTCGGCTAAAGCCCCGATTTAATTGCTACTTATCCGTTGGCTCAAGCCAACGGCAATGAATTGATAAATGACGACGATTGATTGCCGTCCCTTTTAAGGGACGGATAAAATAACTAAGAAGCAAAGGGCCTTAGCCAAAATAGCCCGTTGGCTTTAATTTGATTTGCAACCGAAATAATCAATGCAATCCCACCATCACAAAAATCAGCGGTCAAAAAAGCCCCGGCATTACGCCGGGGCTTCACATAATTAACTATAACAAACAAACACTAAAACCCATTTTTTGTAGCTGAAAGCTAAAAGAGCAAGCTTTGACCTTTCACCTCTTCAGGAGCATCCCATCGAGTTACCGCAGTTTAAACACTTATAACAGGTGCCCGAGCGCAGGGTGGTATGCCCGCAAACATTACACGATGGCGCATCACTTTGTGCACCCATACTCAAATCAACGCTGAATTGTTTTTTGCTGCCATTCTCCCCCCGAAAGTTATCAGAAGGAGTTTTGGCAACCGGTTCATATATATTGGTTTCATCAGTATTAAAATCGCTGTTATTCATTTGTGGATTGCCGGTAATCCCGCTTTGTTCCGTGATCACATGTACCAGGTCGGTGCGGTTTTGGTATTCATAGCCCAGCATCCTGAAAATGTAATCGATAATAGAGGTTGCGCTTTTTATATTGGCATGACCAACCACCATCCCGGCAGGTTCAAAACGGGTAAAGGTGAATTTCTCCACATACTCTTCCAGCGGAACGCCATATTGCAATCCCACCGAAACGGCGATGGCAAAGCAGTTCATCAGGGAGCGGAAGGTAGCGCCCTCTTTGTGCATATCCACAAATATTTCACCCAGTGTTCCATCCTCGTATTCGCCGGTACGCACAAAAACGGTTTGACCGTCGATCATAGCTTTTTGGGTATAGCCACGACGTTTAAAGGGCAGGCTCTTTTTTTGTACCACCCGCGAAAGCTGGCGCATAAAGTTAGTGTCCTTTGATTTTTCCATAATAGCTATGGCCGCTTCAATCACCTGGTCGGGTGTAAGGTCGCTTAACTTTACATTGGCGGCCTCACCTAACACTTCTTCAACCGTCTCCAGCTTTGATTCTGTTTCTTCAACTTCCTCTTTAGTATCTGATTTTGTGGATAACGGCTGCGACAGCTTACAGCCATCGCGGTAAAGTGCGTTGGCTTTTAAACCAAGTGTCCACGACAGGTTATAACAGTCTTTTATTTCCTCAACCTTTGCCTCATTAGGCAGATTGATGGTTTTGGATATGGCGCCGGAAAGAAAAGGCTGTGCTGCTGCCATCATTTTAATATGGCCATGTGCATGGATGTAACGCTCGCCTTTGGCGCCGCATTTGTTGGCGCAGTCAAATATCGGGTAATGTTCCTGTTTCAAATAAGGCGCACCTTCAATCGTCATGCTTCCGCAGATGTATTCGTTGGCTGCTGCAATTTCGTTCCTGGTAAAGCCCAAAGAACGCAGCACATTAAAGCCCGGGGCATTGTATTGCTCAGCGGTAAAGCCCAAACGTTTCAGGCAATCCTCGCCCAACGTCCATACGTTAAAGGCAAAGCTGATCTCAAAAGCTGAAACTATTTCCCGTTCCAATTTTTCGAGCTCATTATCTGTTAAGCCTTTGGCTTTTAAAGTACCAATATTGATATGCGGCGCCTCTTTTAAGGTAGCCGTTCCTTTTGCGTAATTTACGATAGCAGTTACCTCGTGGTCGGAATAGCCAAGATTGCTCAATGCCTCGGGAACGGCCTGGTTAATGATCTTAAAATAGCCGCCGCCCGATAATTTCTTGAATTTTACCAACGCAAAATCTGGCTCAATGCCTGTAGTATCGCAGTCCATTACCAGCCCGATGGTGCCGGTTGGTGCGATAACGGTGGTTTGCGCGTTGCGATAGCCGTATTGCTCACCCATTTCAACTGCTTTGTCCCATGCATTGCAGGCTGCTGAAAGCAGGTAGTCGGGGCAATGTTTCTGATCTATCCCCGGAGGGGTTATTTCAAGGCCCTCATAGTTTTCGGTAGAATTGTATGCCGCATAGCGGTGGTTGCGCATTACGCGCAGCATGTGGTGCTTATTGTCGTTATAACGGCTGAATGTGCCCAACTCGCGGGCCATTTCCGCGGATGTTGCGTAGGCGGTGCCGGTCATAATTGCGGTGATAGCGCCGCCTATAGCGCGGGCCTTATCGCTATCATAAGGAATGCCGTTTACCATTAACGCCGAACCGAGGTTAGCATACCCTAAACCCAGCGTGCGGTAATCATAGGATAGCTGCGCCACTTCCTTTGATGGAAATTGCGCCATCAATACCGATATTTCCAACACAATTGTCCAAACACGGCAGGCGTGTTCAAAGCCTTTCACATCAAATATCCGGGTTTTAGGATCGAAAAAATGCGCCAGGTTAATAGAAGCCAGGTTGCAGGCCGTATTATCGAGGAACATATATTCAGAACATGGGTTGGACGCATTGATGCGACCGCCTTCAGGGCAGGTGTGCCACTCATTAATGGTGGTATCAAACTGTACGCCCGGATCGGCGCAGGCCCAGGCTGCAAATGTAATATCGTCCCACAATTTTTGTGACGAGATTGATTTTATAGTTTTGCCCGACATGCGGCTGGTCAAACCCCAGGGTTCTTCATTTTGTAAAGCCTTAAAAAAACTATTAGGTATACGTACCGAATTATTTGAGTTTTGCCCGGAAACCGTGCGGTACGCCTCGCCCTCGTAGTCGGAAGAGTACCCGGCGGCGATCAAAGCCGCAACTTTTTTCTCCTCTTCAACTTTCCAGTTCACAAAGCCTTCAATTTCGGGGTGATCCAAATCAAGACAAACCATTTTGGCCGCCCTGCGGGTAGTACCGCCTGATTTAATAGCGCCTGCAGCACGATCACCGATTTTTAAGAACGACATCAGGCCGGATGAATAACCACCGCCGGAAAGCTTTTCGCTCTCTCCGCGAATCTTTGAAAAATTGGTTCCAACACCCGATCCGTATTTAAATATACGGGCTTCGCGCACCCAAAGGTCCATGATGCCACCCTCGTTTACCAGGTCGTCATCCACAGAAAGGATAAAACAGGCGTGGGGCTGCGGCCGCTCGTAGGCCGAAGTTGATTTGCTCAGTACTCCGGTAACCGGGTCAACAAAATAATGGCCCTGCGGCTTGCCGGTTATGCCATAAGAACTATGGAGGCCGGTATTGAACCATTGCGGCGAGTTTGGTGCGGCCATTTGACCGGCAATGGTATAAACTATCTCATCGTAAAATATATCTGCGTCCTTTTTTGAGGCAAAATAGCCGTAACGCATACCCCAAACTTTCCAACAGTTGGCCATGCGATGGGCAACCTGTTTGATGCTCTTTTCTGACCCGGTTGTGCCGTCTGCCTGGGGCACCCCGGCTTTACGGAAATATTTTTGAGCCAGGATATCAGTTGCCACCTGCGACCATGCCGCTGGTACCTCCACATCATTCATTTCGAATACAGCATCGCCTGATGGGTTGCGGATAACCGAAGATCGTTTTTCATATTTGAACAGGTCAAATACATCAGTTCCTTCCTTGCTGAAATACCTTTCTATTTTAAGTCCTTTGCTGTTTAATGTACCTGATTTTTTTGTAGATCCTTTTCCCATATCTGTATTTATTTTAAGTTACCAGCGTATTAAAAAAATTATTAGGGGTGTTTTACTCAAAGCTATTATTCTATAAAGCAGCATTACATTCAGAGTTTTCCACACAGTGTGGGGAAGATGGCTACTATTTGGATAATTTTTACTAACGTACTTTATTACAGCCACTTATAAAATAAAAAATGGAACGACTATTACAAAAATGACTTGCTTTGGAAAATAACGGAACTCAATAATTAAACGTTCAATACATTTATTATCAGCTAGTTATAATGTTGTGTTGATCGGTTCGACCCGGGGAGTTCGCCTGTGCCGATCTGAAACAGGCAAGATGCTGATTACGATTATTAATTGGCAAAAGATTTTAGAGATTTAACAAAGCAGGTAAACGGGCCGTTAAGCTGCTGTTAAAAAAAAGCGCTATAATAATTAAACTATTATACCGTTATTTATGTCCCAAAGAAAAGATCAACAGAAAATTGCAACATGAAAATATTACGAATATACTGGGATTATTACTTTGTCAACCTCGACGCGCTGTTTTCGAAAGTTTGCGAGGCGGCGGTGTATTAATTATTGAAAGGTTGTAATGTTGAAAAGTTGAAAGGTTAACAATCGCTCCACAGAACATTACAACCTTTCAACTTTCCAACATCAAAACAACTACTCAATAACCGTTACCTTCAGCATATTAGTTTTGCCCTGTTTAGTAATGGGCACTGCAGCTGTATTAATTACCACATCGCCTTCCTGTACCAGGTTTTCGGCCTTCAGCATTTGATTTACATCGCTGATGGTTTGATCGGTACTCTCCGTTTTGTCGTAATAAAAAGTACGCACACCCCATACCAAACTTAATGCATTTAAAAGGTGCTTATTAGCTGTAAAAATATAAGTACTTGCTTTTGGCCTGTAGCTCGATATTTCGAAGGCAGTATAACCGGAAGTAGTCATGGATACGATTCCTACCGCATTGGTATGCTCGGCCAGGTAAACCGCCGACCCGCACACTGCGCCGCTTAAATAATTAGGCGAAGAAGCATCAGGGTTTGTCGCCTTGTTTGCATTATAAGGATAGCCCAATTCTTCTACGTTGCGAATAATCTTGGCCATCGTTTCGATTACGATCACCGGGAATTCGCCTACGGATGTTTCGCCGCTAAGCATTACCGCGTCGGCGCCGTCAAGCACGGAGTTGGCAACGTCATTTACCTCGGCACGGGTAGGGCGCGGTGTAGTGATCATTGATTCCAGCATCTGGGTGGCCACAATTACCGGCTTCGATGCTTCACGGCATTTGCGGGCAATCATTTTTTGCAGTAACGGAACCTCTTCCAGCGGCATTTCAACACCCAGGTCGCCACGGGCAACCATCACGCCGTCTGTTGCGGCAATAATTTCGTCGATGTTATCAATAGCTTCCGGTTTTTCAACCTTGGCTATTACTTTGGCCGCTTTCCCGCTATCAGCTATAATCCGTTTTAAATCTATGATATCCTGGCCGGTACGAACAAATGAAAGACCCACCCAGTCTACATCCCAGTCCAATGCATATTTAAGGTTTTCCAAATCCTCTGCTGTTAAGCTGGGAATAGATACCTTGGTATTCGGCAGGTTAACGCCTTTGCGGGATGTTAAAATGCCGCCATGCATAATTTCGCAAACTACGGTATCAATTCTGTTAGTTTCGATAACCTTCATCTGAATCTTTCCGTCGTCCAATAAAATAATCTCATCACGCTGTACATCCTGCGGAAAGGTCTCATAAGTAATATATATCCGGTTATCGTCGCCAATGCATTCGTGGGTAGTTATATTGATTCGTGTTCCGTTAACCAGGTGGATACCGCCGTCTTTTACCAGGCCAATACGGATTTTGGGGCCCTGCAAATCGGCCAATATGCCTACATTGGTTTTATACTGTGCATTAATTTCGCGAATGGTATCAATTACTGCCTTGTGGTCCTGTGCTTTTCCGTGCGAAAAATTAAGCCGGCAAATATTTACGCCAGCCCTTATCATAGCTAACAACACATCTTTTTTGGCTGATGCAGGCCCCATAGTGGCAACAATCTTAGTTCGGTTATAATATAATTTCATAATTATCAGGTTAAAACAGGCCTGGCTGGCTACAATGGCGTAACGGTAGCCCTGCCGAATTTCGCGCTAAAATAATAGATTTTCGCGTGATTTTATTTTTTTAGGGTCAATCTTTGCCGCAGCAACAATTTCCGGTATCTTGTTTAGTGATGAAAGAAGGTTGTCAAGATCGTATTCGTCGATATAATTTTTTATAAGCAAAAAGTAATCAACTTTTTTCATTTCAGGAATCAGGTAGCCTTCAGAGCCCTTATTAGCAATAAAAT
>Ga0206797_1102_pt1 | contig 16389 bp, 15 predicted proteins | sample Alteio_BWOrgCont_69_FD_152894 | JGI IMG/M metagenome (GOLD analysis project Ga0206797, IMG submission 152894) | Enriched cells from forest soil in Barre Woods Harvard Forest LTER site, Petersham, Massachusetts, United States -... | ecosystem: Environmental > Terrestrial > Soil > Temperate forest >...
CCTTTTTTCTGTTTATAAGTTTTTTCTCCCTTTTAGAAAAAAGTTGGCATGGTGGTTAGGGCATAGGGAAGCACATTATCATGACGAATTTGGTGTTATCTTTGTGTATAAAGAATCATATAATTTCTTTTATGCTCCGGTTAGTAAGTATTTAAGAGCTTTAGGCCGTTTTTGGTTATTGCACTGGAAGTTTTTAATTACTACATGCTTAACCATATTGGGACTTTGGATGGGAAAAGATTTGATTTTGAATATTATAAAGGGAGATTATGTTGCTGGAAATAAAACGGTGATTGGGGAGCAGTTATTGAACGTAGGTGATAATCCGTCGTCCAGGGCTGACAATAAAGCAAATATTGACATTGCGAAAATTAAAATCGACAGAGTTTTTGATAATTTTAATCAGGATTTTCGAAACGAGACGGAGAGTTTTTCTCAACAGTCCGAGAGGATCGCCGCTGATTTTAGCTCTCGGAACATAGAGTATAGTGGGATATTTATTCAGGCGCAGGAGGACCTTTCCATTAAAACTAAAAGAGAATTGGATAGCATATTAGAAAAACTTAAAAGAGGAGTAGAGGACGTTTTAATCGGGACCTTGGGCAAGCCCTCACTTGAGGCAGCGGGACCGGAGTTTAATCAGTATGTAGGGCGTATCAACGAAGCAGAAGGGAAAGTCAAAAACTACTATCTGGTTTTAAATGATAACCCTAAAAGCTGGGAGATGAAAACCTTTAACCAAATACAGTTGACAAGTCATTTTGATGTCACAAAATACTAAGTATAGATATAGTCGAATCATTCTGCTGGCGGGGGGTTGTTTTTTAAATAATCAATAGGGTATTTATGCGTTTAATTAGAAACACTGGCAATGATCGTGTGATTGATGAATTGAAGAAAAGTACATCTTCTGCTGCTTCGCTGGATATTGTGTCTTCAGCATTTTCACTCTTTGCGTTTATAGAATTGAAGGAGCAGTTAGCTGCGCTGGAGCGTTGTCGTTGTTTATTACCTATTCAGGGGATTTCTGTCTTGGGTTCTGATAAAGACAGGGTCTTTCGTAACCGCCTTTTGTCCCGGCATATAGCTAATCAATGTTTACAGTGGATTAGTGCCAAAGTGGATATCAAAGGATTGCCCACGACACCTCCTCAATCGTTATTAAGTCTCACAGATACCGCTGGTGGGAAACGTGTAATTACAGGGAATTGTCCTTTCTCAACAGATGGGATGGGCATACTCCCAGGAGATCAATTAGGTCTTATTCAGTGCTCTGAAACCAATGAGGAAGGGCAGCTGCTTGCGGCGTGGTTTGAGCAATTATGGTCAGGTATTCCTCAATCTACCCATGATAAAGAGCAAATTCAGCAGGCTCTTCGCACGATCATTGAACATAAAGCTCCATCGTTGATTTATTTTTCAATTCTCCATCCTTTGTTTAGTGACGTTGGCTCCGCCCTGGATGAAGATAAAGTTATCAAATCGGCAACGGGAATCCGTAATACTGTTGTTTGGAAGAAGCTTTTCAAGTTTCAGCGAGATGGTGTGGTTGGTGCTATTGATAAAATTGAACACTATGGGGGTTGTATTATCGCGGATAGCGTTGGCCTTGGTAAAACCTTTGAAGCACTGGCCGTAATTAAATATTATGAGCTTCGCAATGATCGCGTGCTTGTCCTTTGTCCTAAGCGCCTGCGTGACAACTGGACGCTTTACAAGGTCAATGACCGCAGGAACTTTCTTGCCCCGGATCGCTTTAACTATGACGTGCTTAATCATACTGATTTATCACGGGATAATGGACTTTCAGGTGACATTGATCTTTCTTCTGTGAACTGGGGGAATTATGATCTGGTTGTGATAGATGAGTCGCACAATTTTCGTAATAAAGTTGCCAATAGAGACAAGGAAAGCCGCTATGACCGTCTAATGCGGCGGATTATTCAAGAAGGAGTTAAGACAAAGGTGTTGATGCTTTCGGCGACGCCAGTGAACAGCCGCTTAAATGATCTTAAAAACCAAATTTCATTTGTTACTGAAGGTATTGATAACGCGCTGGCGGATAGTGGTATCCCAAGCATTGAACAAACCATACGTTTGGCACAGGCACAATTTAATCGCTGGTTGAATATTAAGGAATCAGAGAGAACATCGACCCGGCTTTTGGACATGCTGGGATTTGATTATTTCAAGTTGTTGGACACATTAACCATTGCTCGTTCGAGAAAACATATTGAGAAATATTATGGCATATCAGAGACTGGCCGATTCCCGCGACGATTAAAGCCCTTGAACCATAAGCCTAATGTAGATAATACAGGGGAGTTTCCACTTATTGAGGAAATCAATGATGAGATCAGACGGCTTAATTTGAGCGCCTATGCTCCATTGCGTTATGTCCTTCCTCAAAAGCAGGCCGAATACGACAAAAAATATAGTACGGAATTGAAAAAGAATGGTGCGTACTTCCGTCAGTCAGATCGCGAAGAAAGCCTTGTTCACCTGATGCGGGTAAATTTATTAAAGCGTATGGAAAGTTCTGTTATATCTTTTGCGCTGACCCTTCAGAGGCAGTTGGAAGATGTGAATGGTCTTTTGAGCAAGATGGAGGCTCACGAAGAATCTGTGGAAGAACTCTCTATTGAAGACATTGAAATTGATGATGATGAATTTGAGACACTTCTTGTTGGACGTAAAGTCAAAGTCCTCCTGCAAGATGTTGATCGTATTCGCTGGCGTCAGGACCTCGTTGAGGATCGAAATCGTATGGCGTCTTTGTTATCATCAGCTTCTCAGGTAGGGGTATTGAAAGATGCCAAGCTTGAGAAACTTAAAGAGGTGATTTCGGACAAGATAAATACCCCTATCAATCCGGGCAATAAGAAAGTTTTATTGTTCACAGCCTTCGCTGATACAGCGAATTATCTTTATGGACAATTATCAGCCTGGGCAGCTAAAGAACATAATTTACACACGGCTTTGGTTACGGGAACTGGAAGCAACAAAACGACATTGCCAAAATTAAGAACAGATTTAGGTAGTGTTCTTTCTGCATTTGCTCCGCGAGCTAAAGAGCGGCCTCAGGAAATGACCGCTGAGGGCCAGATCGACCTTTTAATTGCGACTGATTGTATTTCCGAGGGGCAGAACCTTCAAGATTGTGATTACGTCATCAATTATGATATTCATTGGAACCCTGTACGTATTATTCAACGGTTTGGACGTATTGACCGTATTGGTTCACCTAATGAATGTATCCAGCTTGTAAACTTCTGGCCCAATATTGAGCTTGAAGAATACATCAATCTGGAGCAGCGTGTTAGCGGACGTATGGTGCTTTTGGATATTTCCGCAACAGGTGAGGAAAATATCATTGAGCAGCAGGCTGGGAATAAAATGAACGATCTGGAGTATCGTCGAAAACAACTTTTGAAACTACAGGATATAGTGATTGATCTGGAAGACCTTTCCGGGGGTATTGCTATTACGGATTTAACGCTTAATGATTTCCGCGTTGACCTTGCCGGATTTTTAAAGGAGCAACCAACGGTTCTGGATAAGTCGCCTATTGGTTCATTTGCTGTATTAAGCCCGCAGGAAGGTATTGCCCCAGGAGTTATATTTTGTTTACGAGCTATTGGTGAGGCTGCGTTGAATGCGATAGAGCCTGGGTATCCTTTGGCACCACATTATCTTGTTCATATAGGCGAAGATGGTGAAGTCATTCTTTCTTTTGCACAGACCAAACAAATATTAGATGCTTTGAAACGTCTTTCTATTGGTCGCAGTATCCCTGACCGTAATGCCTGTGATAAATTTGATAAGATGACGCACAACGGCAGGGACATGGAGCATTATCAAGAGCTTTTATCGAGTGCAGTAGGCACGATTGTTGGTAAGAAAGAAGACCGAGCAATCGCCAGTCTCTTTGCCCCTGGCGGTACTTATGCAATGAAAGGTGAGTTTGCAGGGATCAATGATTTTGAAGTTGTTTCTTATATTGTGATTCTGCCTGAAGAGAATAAGGGCGTGGTATGACAATGGTTCCTGACGTTTTGAGTGCGTTGGCATTACCTGCTGAATGCCGCCTGGATAAGCGGGTCCCAAAGAAAATGCTGGCCGAGCAGGGAGCATTTGCCGCGGGTGATAAGCGCAAGGTTCAAGATGGTGTAGAGGAATTGGTTTGGGTAGCAGCGCTAAAGCCATCAAACATTGCAGTGGCAGAATATCATGACGCCGTAAGGGAATATTTGGAGATTGCAGTTTTATCGGTTATTCTAAAGCCTGAAGCATCGAAGTCACGGCTGGTCGAGTTGATTCACAGAGCTATTCCTTATCCTGTAATCTTGGTTGCAGATCAAGGCGGCGGTATTGATGTTTCTTTGGCGCATAAAAGAGCTTCAGAAGGTGAGGCAGGCAAGGTCGTTCTGGATAATGAGATAGTTCCTGTTTCTTTGAATGGAACAGTGGCAGTTGAGAAAGACTTCTTGGGCTCTCTATCCATAACAGCTCAGCCATCAGGTAATTTGTTCTTGTTATATCAGGGGTGGATTGATAAATTAACGGCGTTCAAAGTGGCGCAGATTACTGGCGGTTTTATGACAGCTGGGGATAACGCTGGACGCCTGGAAAGTTTTAAGGAGTATGAAACCATACAAGTTAGGCTTAAAGAGTTGCGTGGACTGGCAGGGAAAGAAAGACAGATAAGCCGAAGGGTGGAATTGAACCTTGAGGTTCAAAAATTAGAAGCTCGACTCAAACAGCTTGTTGAGACACTTAAAAGGTAAGGATGAATATGAAAAAGCTAACATCTGAAGACTCGGAAACAAAGACTGCTGATATTGTCGCCGGAAATATTGAAAAACTTAAAGCGCTTTTTCCTGAAGTGGTGAGTGAGGATGGCGTAAAGGTAGATGTTCTCAACCAGCTTATAGGCAAGACCGTTACAGATGTTGAAGAGAAGTATGGCCTCAACTGGCATGGCAAGCGCAAGGCGCGCCAGTTAGCGCTGACGCCAAGTACTGGAACATTGCGTCCATGTAAAGAAGATAGTGTTAATTGGGAAACTTCGAAGAATTTGATTATAGAAGGTGACAATCTTGAAGTGCTCAAGCTTTTACAGAAGAGTTATTCTCGAAAGATAAAAGCGATTTATATTGATCCGCCATATAATACGGGAAGAAATTTAATTTATCCTAATGATTATCAAGATGGTATTAGAGCTTATCTTGAAGTTACCGGGCAGGTGCAAGGTGGGATTCAAATGACAAGTAATCCAGAAGCAGGGGGAAGATTTCATGCAAATTGGCTCTCCATGATGTATTCTCGATTAAGACTGGCAAGAAACTTGTTGAGTCACGATGGGGTTTTAATTTGTTCAATCGATGATAATGAGCAATCAAATCTTGGTTTGGTTTTAAGAGATGTATTTGAAGAAGATACATATGATCACGTTTGTGTTCCAGTTGTTCATAACCCTCGCGGTGTCCAGGGGACTAATTTTTCATATGTTCATGAATACGCGTTTTTTGTTTTTAAGAAAGGCTTGAAGGTCATAGGTGCAAGGAAGATTAAACCTGAAGATGTTGACTGGAGGAATTTGCGGGATAACGGTGGTGAGTCATTACGAACAGATGCTCGGAATTGTTTCTATCCAATTATTATTGAAAATGAAAAGATTGTTGGATTTGGAGATGTCTTGAAGAATGATGAACACCCTGCCAGTGCAACAGTAAAACGTGGAAATTTATTTTATGTTTATCCTATTGATAGGCAAAATATCGAGCGGAAATGGAGGTACGCACGTCAATCAGTTGAAGAAATAAGAAATGTGCTACGTGCAAAGAAATCTGATAATGGATATGAAATTGAGATTGGGAAAGACTTTGGGCTTTATAGGACGGTTTGGACAGATAAAAGATATGATGCTAACGAACATGGCACAAAAATTGTTGGCGAATTAGTTGAAGGTTCGCCATTCACTTTTCCCAAAAGCCTATGGACTGTTTATGACAGTTTATTTGCTGTAGTTGGTGAAGACCCTAATGCGATTGTGCTTGATTTCTTTGCAGGGAGTGGCACAACCGGACATGCTGTTTTAGAAATGAACAAGAATATAGGCGGGAATCGTAGATTTATCTTGGTTCAGATACCAGAGGTAGTTGAAGGCAATGATAGATATAAGACCATATTTGAAATTACTAAGGCGCGAGTTAAGGCTGCAGCGACTAAGATTTCTGAACAAAATTCTTTGTTTAAGGGAGACTGCGGTTTTAGGGTTTTTAAGTTAGATTCCAGTAATATTCGTACTTGGGAACCAAACCGAGAGGATTTGCCAGGCACACTGGATGCTTCTGTTGAGCATATCAAGGCTGGTCGAACAGAGGAGGATATTCTCTTTGAATTGCTTATTAAATTTGGCCTTGATCTTACGGTCCCAATAGAGAAAAAGTCTATTGCTGGTAAAGTTGTTCATAGCATTGGTGCCGGAGTGCTTCTTGTTTGTCTTGCGACAGAAATTACGCTTGCAGAGGTTGAGCCTTTAGCATTGGGCATATCCGCTTGGCATAAAGAACTTTCGCCAGCGGGAGAATGTACTGTTGTCTTTCGTGATAGTGCCTTTAGCAATGATGTTGCTAAGACCAACCTTGCGGCCATCCTTCAACAGCACGGCCTTGAGAATGTGCGGAGTTTATAGGAGTTCCATAGATGAAGCTGCATTTTGAACCAAATTTGGATTATCAGTGGCAGGCTATTGAAGCGGTCTGTGATCTTTTTCGTGGCCAAGAAATTTGCCGTACAGAATTTACTGTCACGCGAGAGCTAAGCCCTAAACAGATTACCATGACTTTTGCTCAGAATGATCTGGGTGTTGGTAACCGTTTATCGCTACTGGATGATGAACTTCTTAAAAATCTCAACGATATTCAGTTGCGTAATGGTTTAGCACAGTCTATATCATTAGATTCTGGGGATTTTACGGTTGAGATGGAGACTGGCACAGGAAAGACTTATGTTTATTTGAAGTCAATCTTTGAGTTGAACCGTCGCTATGGTTTTACCAAATTCGTCATAATTGTCCCGTCAGTAGCCATTAAGGAAGGTGTCTATAAATCTCTTCAGATCATGGAGGAACATTTCCGTTCTCTCTATGCTAATGTGCCGTTTGAATACTTCCTATATGATTCAGCCAAACTTGGTCAGGTCCGTAATTTTGCATCGAGTCCCAATATTCAGGTCATGGTTGTGACCGTGGGAGCAATCAATAAAAGAGATGTTAATAATCTTTATAAGGACAGCGAGAAAGTCGGCGGTGAAAAACCTATTGATTTAATCAAGGCAACACGTCCTATCTTGATTGTTGATGAACCCCAAAGTGTTGATGGCGGCCTTGAAGGGCGCGGTAAAGAGGCTCTTGGAGCCATGGCCCCGCTGTGTACATTGCGTTATTCTGCAACCCATGTTGATAAGCATAACATGGTTTATCGCTTGGATGCTATTGATGCGTATGACCGCAAGCTGGTCAAACAAATTGAAGTTGCGTCTGCCATTATTGAAGGGGCGCATAATCATCCTTATGTTCGTTTAGTATCTGTTAGCAATAAAAGAGGGGCTATTACGGCCAAAGTTTTACTTGATATGCAGACCGCTACCGGCGTTCAGCGGAAAGAAGTCGCGGTTCAGGATAAGGATGATCTGGAGCAGATTACAGAACGAGCTATCTACCATGACTGCCGCATTGGAGAGATTCGAGTTGAGAAGGGCAATGAGTTTATAGAACTTCGCACCCCAGGAGGTGAGTCATTCTTGAAGCCTGGCGAAGGATTCGGTGATGTTGATTCATTGGCAATTCAACGCGAAATGATCCGGCGAACGATCAAGGAGCATTTGGATAAAGAAAAGCGGCTACGTCCGCAGGGCATTAAGGTACTAAGTCTTTTCTTTATTGATGCAGTTGAAAAGTACCGTCAATATGATGCAGACGGCAATGCGGTTAAGGGTGTATATGCAAAGATATTTGAAGAAGAGTATAAGCGATTCGCGGTTCATCCAGACTATGTGACATTGTTTAAGGAAGTTGATCTCTCTGCGGGAGTCCAGGATGTTCATAATGGGTATTTTTCAATAGATAAGAAGGGTGGCTGGACTGATACTGACGAGAATAATCAGGGCAATCGGGATAATGCAGAACGTGCTTACAACCTGATTATGAAGGACAAAGAAAAGCTATTAAGCTTTGAGACATCGCTTAAATTTATCTTTTCACATTCGGCTTTGCGTGAAGGCTGGGACAACCCTAATGTCTTTCAGATTTGTGCATTGCGTGAGATGGGTACTGAACGCGAACGCCGTCAAACCATAGGGCGGGGCTTGCGGTTATGTGTTAATCAGCAAGGGGATCGTTTGCGTGGCTTTGAAATCAATACGCTAACAGTTGTTGCTAATGAAGGCTATGAGAAGTTTGCCAAAGAATTGCAGTCAGAAATTGAGAAAGAAACAGGGATTCGTTTTGGGATCGTAGAGGAACATCAGTTTGCAGGGCTGACAATTAAGGCGGCAGATGGGACGGTGACTCCTCTGGGTGTTGATAAATCCAAAGAGCTCCAGGAGCATTTACGTGCAGCCGGTTATGTGGATAGTAAAGGGAAGGTGCAAGATACCCTAAAGACGGCGTTAAAGGATAATACATTGTCGTTACCTGCTGAATTTGCTTCAATCTTGCCGCAAGTTAAAGAAGTGCTTCATAAATTGTCAGGGCGTCTTGAAATTCGTAATGCTGATGAGCGCCGACAGGTTAAGGCCCGTCAGGCGGTTCTTCATAGTCCAGATTTTAAGGCGCTTTGGGATAGGATTAAGCAAAAGACAACTTACCGTGTCTATTTTGATAATGAAGTGTTAATAGAGCAGTGTATTAAGGCTTTGCAGGAAATACCTGTTGCTAAAACGCGGCTGGAGTGGCGTAAGGCGGATATTGCAATAGGTAAAGCAGGGGTTGAGGCAACGCAGACCATGGCATCTGCTCCCGTTATTCTGGATGAACAGGATATTGAACTGCCCGATCTTCTGACCGATCTTCAGGACAAGACCCAGATGACAAGGCGAAGCATCGTAAGAATTTTGAAAGAAAGCAGTCGCCTGAATGATTTTAAGCGCAATCCACAAGAGTTCATTGAACGGGCAACTGAAGCGATCAATAGGGCCAAACGAATGGCGCTGGTTGATGGGATCAGGTATCAACGTCTGGGCGATGAAGAATACTTTGCCCAGGAACTATTTGAGGAAGAAGAGCTTAAAGGCTATTTGAAGAATATGCTCCTGGATGTCCAAAAATCCGTTTATGAGCATGTTATTTATGGGTCTGATACAGAGCGTAACTTTGCTGAGCAGTTAGAGGGTAATGAAGCGATCAAGGTTTATGCCAAGCTTCCGGGATGGTTTGAGGTTTCAACCCCGTTAGGCCCATATCATCCGGATTGGGCTGTTCTTGTCCAGAAGGATGAGGGCGAGCGGCTGTATTTCGTTGTGGAGACAAAGGCCAGCTTGTTTACTGAGGACCTGCGAGATAAGGAAAGCAAGAAGATTGAATGCGGCAAAGCGCATTTTAAGGCCCTTGAAGCTGGCGTTAAAGATCATCCAGCACAGTACGAGGTAGCAACAAAGTTAGACGATTTGCTTTCAAAGGTTTAGAGGTCTTTTTATAATAGACAAAGGCATTAGATACTTTCATTGGTAAGTATATCTAACAAAATATTAAAATTGGAAAATCAAAATAATCCTTTTCGTGTTCCGTTAAATTAAACCAGAACACAATTTCGTTTATCCGTCGCTATATTACACATTTTTGATATTAAGGGAAGTTGAATTAGGGTAGATAAAGTCTCCGCAAATCATCGCAAATTAAAGCATCCTAAATGTATCCAAATAATATTTATAACTTAACAAATATTATTATATTTATCTGACATCTCTACAGTAACGATCCCTGCTATCGCCCATGTCATAATTTTTTTATCCATCGTTATTGTCGTCGCTGATTAACCAATAAACTCAGCTTACCCCAATTTTGAATCTTCTTCAAATGGTCAGAAGTGAAAGACGCGTAATAATATTATATTCTATTTAATATCCAATGAGGCATTATCTTTTTATTTGACAAGATTTTGGCATCATGCTATATTGTTCGTCAGCTCAAACAAGAGGAGACACATATGCTAAAAGTTACGTTTGATTTTGCTGCGCATAAAATAGTTGTTGAAGGGGAAGAAGGTGATCTGTTAAAGATTGCCCAGGCTGCTAAAGAACTTGTCCCCAGTTTTTCTGAAATTAGTATTATTTCTCAACCCGCATCTCCAACAGTAACTGCTTCTGTAATTACACCGCATTCAGCTACTCAAGAGGGATTGAAAAGAGCCCCTGGTATTCGTGAATTTGCTAAATCTTTACCGTTGTCTAACAATTATGAAAAGATAGCGGCTTTGATTTATCATGCTACGAAAATACAAAACAAACCGTATGTTAATTTAAAAGAGCTTGGAGAATGGTTTGGTTTATGTGGTTTTTCAAAGCCATCCTTTATGCCCGTAGCGGTATCAGATGCAAAAAGAAAATATGATTATATCACCAGTAAAGCGCGAGATCAGTGGACTTTGAGTACCACTGGAGAAAATCTTATTTTAGGAATGGTAGAAAAGCAAAGGCCAGCTTAAACAAGGAGGTTCTTATGCGACCATCGGAGCAGAGGGCCGACCCAGCGACCCGCAAAAAGAAGCGGGTTAATGAAGATTTCTTTAGCGGAAGACTTCATTAACCCGACCTGGGACAGTAGCACCGGGGGCTCTCTTTTAGGGAGCCCTCTTCTTTTGGTAATAGTATAAACGATTTCTTTTATATGTGCAAGAACGCTCTTAGCTTAATTGCGAAACAGGCTGTTTCGCAGTTATGATTAGTAAAATTGATCCATATATTTTTCGGCATTTTATCGGCAATGACGACAAAAAGACATTTCCATGAACTCTTCATTATCAAACGAAGATAAGGCGTTTTATCTATTAGCCCGGATTATTGCCAGAGATTTTGCTAATAGAAATGGCATTAAAAAAGAGGATGCAGAAAGGGTCACTCAAGAAGAAGAGAGATAAGGGCATATTTTGTAACAAAAAGTTTGCATTTTTTGTTACAAAATTATATACTATTATTGTATGCAAAGCATTGGAAATAAGATATATAAAAGGATTTGTGCAAAAGGTCATAGCTGGTCGTTCTCCGATAATGATTTTGGAGACATAGGCTCTGGCGGAGCTGTGCGTATAGAGCTGTTTCGCCTGGCAAAAGCAGGTAAGATACGTAGAGTCATCCGCGGAGTATATGATTATCCGAAGTTCAGTAAATTGTTGGGACAGCAGACTGCTCCTGATCTGACACAAGTGGCTCAAGCGTTGGCGCGAAAGTTTGGCTGGCGGATTCATCCTTCAGGTGACACCGCGCTCAACTTTTTAGGTCTTTCCACTCAGGTGCCAGGGAACATCGTTTATTTATCGGACGGACCCAATCGGGAGTATGTTGTCGGCAAGCAAAAGATAATGTTCCAAAAGGCATTATTGAAGCAAGTGGCTTTAAGATACCCACAGAGCGCTCTGGTTGTACAAGCCTTGGAGGCTTTGAAACAGGACCGATTCAATTCCCAGCTTGCAAATAAGATACGGGATCATTTTAACGGACCTATGTTAAAGAAGATTTTAATGGATACACGTAACGTAAAGGGTTGGATTTACGACTGTATTCGCGTTATTTGTTTGGGGGGACAAGCATGAATAGTGTTGCCGCGTTATCCGAAGACAAACGTCGTGAATTATTCGCAGGAACTGCTGCCCAAAAGGGCATGACCGCGGCCATCGCAGAAAAAGATTTCTGGGTTTGCTGGGTCCTGTTGCGGTTATTTGAGCATCCCCAGTTGTCGGGCAAGTTGCTTTTTAAGGGTGGTACAAGCTTGTCGAAAGTATTCAATCTGATCGAGCGGTTTTCTGAAGATATTGATCTTCAAAAACTCCGGGATAGTGTATGTGTATGACACGCTTATCTTCATTGTCGATACTGATGCTACAAACGTCACCAACCGCTTCCTTGACCCACGGCATCACGCTGCCCTGAACATACTCCTTGGCCTGCGCACGCAGGTTCTCATTAAAGATACCCTGCTGCTTACGAGAACGCTTCTGTTTACTTACGCGCGGATATCCTTTTAGAGATAGGTCCTTTTTCTGATTGGATTCCGCATGAGGAATATTTTATCGTGCCTTATGCGGCTGAAGCTTTTCCTGCGGTTTTCAAGTCTGCGCGATGCCGTGTGGTTGCTATCAAGGCCGAGCGGACGTTTTGGGAAAAGGCGCTGATCCTTCATAAAGAATCGTTTCACGCGGAGGATCAACCGGCTCCTGTCAGGTATTCCCGCCATTATTATGATATGGCCATGATGATCCGGTCTAAGGTAAAGGACGAGGCTGTTAAGGATATTGATCTTCTCAGGCAGGTAGTTTCTTTTAATGAGCAATTTTTTCCGAGGGTATGGGCTCATTATGAGTTGGCAAAGCCGGGAACAATGCGGCTTCTGCCGCCAGCGCATTTTGAGCGTGCTTTAAGGTCAGATTATGCGTCTATGAAAAATATGGTCTATGGTAATTATCCGTCTTTTGATGAGATTCTTGCTACCATTAGGACTTTTGAGGCGGCTTTGAATAAAAGATAAATTGTAATGTGCCCAAGAATGACTTTGCAGGCCCACTGCGCCTCTGCTGAAGAGCATGCGAAATTCGGTGGGCTTTTATTTATCAATATTTATCGGCAATTTATCGGCATTTTACTGGTAATTTATCGGCAATAAAGGTGGAATTGAAGCAAGTTGTTGAACTTGTATTAAAAATACGTAGATTAAAGCCGCTATACTCAGAATCTCTCATCGTTTTCTAAATGTTTTTTAAGTTGAAATTCCTCCGTCGCTGTCGAGATAAACATTGACACATTTGCTGAAATCCGGATACTAACATCAGAATAAATAACCCAAACATAAACAATAAGTTCGTGTGTGTTTTAATGAATTTGGGGTTTCCCCGGAAGAGGTGATGAAATGACTGAGTTATCTGTTAGTGAAATTCAAATTGTCCCCGTTAAGGCCCTAAATGGCTTAGTTGCTTTTGCCTCCGCAGTAATTAACAATCAATTTTACGTAGGTAATATTGCGATTTACACCGCCCCAACCGCAAAAGAGGGGTTCCGGCTCGTTTTTCCAAACAAAAAATTAACATCAGGGCGGATTGTGGATTGTTTCCACCCTATTTCAAAGGCTGCTGGGGACCTGGTAACAGCTGCAATCGTTTTTCAGTACAAAGAGTTGATGACCAATTTTTACAATATTGAGGCTGTATGAAAATTTGGAGAATTTTGAACGATGGCTCGTTTCCAGAAAAATAAAAAACATAATCCTTTCGTGATGCTTCTGCGCCAAACCCTAATTAGCGCTCCCTGGCAGGCATTAACCCATTCAGAGATGATTGCCTATATTTACATTAAGAAAAATTATAACGGCGGTAATAACGGTCAAATTCCGTTGAAGTATGTTGAGCTAAAGAGAGTTCTGGCAGCCGCCACACTTGCTAAAGCTTTAAAAGGGCTGATAAGTAAAGGATGGATCGAAAAAACCCAGCATGGTGGGTTATTCCGATTCTCATGTTTTTATAAGCTAACAGGAACACATGACCCTATTCATTAGCACATACACGGATGGCAGAATCTATATAAGACTTCAGTTTTTGAAGTGTCAGATTTTAGGTGTCATGCGGGGGACACTTCAGTAACTGAAGTGTCGTTCTCCAGTAAAACCGCTGGACACTTCAAATATTGAAGAGTGACACTTCAAAAACTGAAGTTGAGGAATGAAAATATGAAAGGACAAACTCCGGTTAGAGCAATAAGGGCAAAATGCCTGGAGTGTTCAGCAGGGCAGGTCAAGGAGGTGCGGGATTGCTCAATAACTGATTGCCCCCTTTATCCCTTCCGAATGGGTAAGAATCCTAACAGGCAGGGGATTGGGCCGCGGCGGATATTAGTTGCGGCAAAACTTGAGTTGAGTGGGCAGTTTTCAGAAAAGAAGGGGATTTAATTGAGGTTGCCGTAACATGGAAAAGCGATATTTGGGAATAAATGAGCTTGCAGAATATTTAGGCGTAACCGTAGGTACGATATACGCATGGGTCTGCTATCGAAAAATTCCTCATATAAGAAGATTTAGGCGGCTGAAATTCGACATACTCATCATAGATGAATGGATGAAAGAAAAGGCGGTTGAAGTAATCAAATAACGGCGTATAATCAAAGTCAATCGTAGGTCTGGTTTTGGAGGGAAGAAATAATGTCTGGCGTGCTTTTTAAGAACGGCAATTACTATATTGATTATCGGCTGCCCAACGGCAAGCGGATACGTGAAAAAATCGGCAGCAGCAAAAAATTGGCTGAGAATGTCCTGAGCAAGCGCCGCGTTGAGATAGCCGAGGGTAAGTACCTTGACATCGTTAAGAAGGATAAAATTAAATTTGAAGATTTTGCCCAGGAATATTTAAAAATTCATTCCAGGCCGAACAAGAAGAGCTGGAAAACGGATTTTCATATTATCAAGACTTTGGAACGGTATTTTAAGGGCAAGTACCTTTATGAAATTACCCCTAAAAGCATTGAGCATTTTAAAATGCAGCGGTTGACGGAACCAGTTGGCCCTCAAGATGTGGCCAACCCTAAAACTATCTGTAGTTCCACCGTTAATCGTCAGCTGGATGTTTTAAGCGGAATACTTAATAAGGCGGTAGCTTGGGGTCATTTGCAAACAAGCCCGATGAAGTCAGTGCAGTCATTCAAGGTGCCGCCTGGACGGCTTCGTTTCCTGGAGAAAGAGGAGATCGTCAAGCTCCTGTCTAACTGCACCAAGAATCTGAAACCTATTGTTATACTGGCCCTTTTTACAGGAATGCGCCGCGGGGAGATTTTTGGCCTTCAATGGCATGATGTTGACGTTAAGCGAGATATTATAACCCTCATGGATACCAAGAACGGGGAAAAGCGGGAAGTCCCCATGAATGAACAAGTCAAGACCGCATTGATTAGGGTTCGGAAGCATCCAGGGACTGCCTATATTTTTTGCAATGAAAAAGGTGTGCCCGTGCACGATACCAGAAAGTCTTACGCGACAGCCTTAACAAAGTCCGGTATAACTAATTTTCGTTTTCATGACCTTAGGCATACTTTTGCGAGCCAGCTGGTCATGGCAGGGGTTGATCTTAACACTGTCCGGGAACTTTTAGGGCATAAAGATTTGCAAATGACGCTGCGTTACTCGCATTTAGCGCAGAGCCATAAACAGCGCGCGGTGGAAATCCTTGGTAAAGGAATGGACGGTTTTTGGACGCTTAGTATTGATTCGTTTTCGTTTTTGCCGGAGAAGTTCCAAGTGTTTAACAATCGGTTAGTATCACTTTTTGGTGCGCTTAATTAGCCAGGTGGGTTGAATGAAATCCGTCTGAATACATGATACTGATACCAATATTTTAAATGTAACAATTCTCCCTTCGCCAAACCCTTGAAATTGTTCTGTTAAATTCCTGCCAAAGGTAATTTTCCGCTTGCCATCGGGAAGTTACCGGAAAAGCCACTATAAAATTAGTACCGCAATGGTAAAAATATGTTAAACTTAATTCCGAAATGTTTAAAAACGGACTGGCTTAAAAAACAATGAAAATTTATCGTGATTACCGAGGGCGTAGCATACGTTTAACAGAGGAACGGCGTAAACATATTCTTGAGCATCCTGAAATGAAAGGGTTGATGCCCCGTATCCAAGAAACTTTGTCTGAGCCTCAGCGGGTCATTCAGTCGTTAAGCGATAAGGACGCCAATCTGTATTATAAATTTTATGTTGGCACAAAGGTTGGTGATAAGTATTTGTGTGTTGTGGTAAAGATGATTAAGAAGGATGCTTTTATTCTGACCGCTTATTTAACGGATGCGATTAAAAAAGGGGAAATTATATGGCTAAGAAAATAATTAAGCTTTGGTACGATAAAGAAGGGGATTATCTGGAAGTTGCTTTTGAGAAGAAAGCGGGATTTTTTCGTCAGACCAAGAATGATGCGGTCATGGAAAAAGTTGATGATAAAGGCAATATTCTTGGTTTTTCTGTCTTGCATGTCAGCAAGCTTGCTCAAAAACCATTGCAGGTGTCATTAGCTTAAACTGCCACAGCCTGTGGCAGAAAGTGCGGCGTTTTGAAGAGATCAGGGCTAAATGAATAAAGACTCACGAAAAAATTTGGACACTTTTTGGACACTTTGCCCTAATTCAGTTATGGGG
>Ga0206797_1106_pt1 | contig 16382 bp, 19 predicted proteins | sample Alteio_BWOrgCont_69_FD_152894 | JGI IMG/M metagenome (GOLD analysis project Ga0206797, IMG submission 152894) | Enriched cells from forest soil in Barre Woods Harvard Forest LTER site, Petersham, Massachusetts, United States -... | ecosystem: Environmental > Terrestrial > Soil > Temperate forest >...
TTCCCTGATACGTAATATAGGTCTCAGTGCCAAATGAAGCAGACTTAGCACAGGAATCAACGCTAAGTTTAGAAACATCACCTACCTGTGATACCGTAGTTTCCAGTTCAGAAATATCAATGGTTCCGGCAGGATATTGCGTAGTGTGAAGAGCACTGCTGAGAACTCCTTTTTCAGGGTACTGCACACTCTCACTACCATCCGTATAAATAGTTAAATTAATACCATTAGCATTAGTGGAAGCCGTTTGTTGAATCATCATTAATTCCTGACGGTCAGGATTTACCATAACCACAACTGGAGTAACATCATGACTTTGTCGTGACGCATAGACAGTCCCAACTGTGACCACAGTAAAAAAGATTAAGAGAGTACTGCTTTTAAATATTTTAGATTTCATTGGAACAATTTAATTTCTTTCTCTGTAGGCAACGCTAAAAGAGCTTGCAAAATAATCTCAGAAAAATCATGACGTTCTTTATGCCCTACAACAACATCATGACTATTTACAATCGGAATCATGATATTAAAATATTTTCGGTGCGGGTGTATGTACTTCAATTAATGAGGAAAGTGGCAAAAGATTTTTCTTTTTGAGCATTTGCACCATAAGCATTTGACCTGCATGGCGTAACTGTCCTGCCTCATGCATTCCCTCAATTTCTGCAACACTTTTCCACACAGAAGAAAGTACTTCCTCTGAAATTGGTAACACATCAGGCATAGTTATCACCGTAGCTAAAAAATCTATCTCCAAACTAAAGCCATCTTTTTCATCCCATAAGCGATGCTGCATGCCAATTACACCCTGCAACTTTATTTCCATACCTGTTTCTTCACGAATTTCCCGCAAGGCTGCAGCACTCAAGGTTTCACCCACTTCCACTTTTCCACCCGGAAATGACCACAACCCACGAACATATTCCTTGCCTTCCTGAACCAGGAAATATTTTCCCTCTTTTTCAATTGCAACCCGAATAACAACATTTACCAACCCTGTTTGCTCAACAATGGAGACTGGTTGCATGAACGTGCAAAAAGAAGCTTACGCCGCTTTTTTAGTTTCTTCTTCTAATACTTCAGCAATCAAATTAAGGAAAGCTCTTGGCGGATAATCATTTTTCACAGCATAGCGAATAGCGCCTGCTGCTAAAGCTTCTTTTGTTTTTTGTTCATCAACCAGGTTACTAAAAATAACGATGGGAATTTTTTTTAATACCTCGTCTGCTTTTAAGTCTTTGAGAACATCCATACCGCTTTTATCGGGCATCATTAAATCAAGCATGATGAGGTCAGGTTTTTCATGACGTACCTGCTCTTCAACAAGGTTGCCTTTACCGCACATTAAAACTTTATACTCCCCAATTTCTAGAGCTGTTTTATAGAGATCAGCAATGAGTGGATCATCTTCAACCAACAATACTGAATACATAGGCTGAATTAGATATACAGTATTAACTTACCTGATTGGCAGGCTGAGAGGCAAGCGGCAAGGTAAAGGAAAAAGTTGATCCCTGGTGTGGAGCTGAACTTTCTAGAAAAATGGAACCTCCCATACCTTCAATCATAAGTTTTGAAATATACAATCCTAAACCAGTACCGTTTGAAGTATCTCTTGCAATGAGGCTCTCGCCGGCCTGTTGAAATTTACGGAAAAGAAGTTGCTGATTCTTTAACAGAATACCCTTACCATGATCATGAACCCGAACTTGTATGGTGTCATGATGTAATTCTGCGCTAATAGTGACAGAGCCGTGCTCAGAAAATTTAAGTGCATTTCCCACTAAATTAATGAGCACCTCTTTAATACGATCACTATCTCCTAATGCCCATAGCTGCGGGCGATCATGAAACACTGTGCGAAGCTGTATTACTTTTTCATCAGCTAGATCCTGCAGTTCTTCTTTGGTTTGCTCAATAAGTTGGGCAATATCCACCGGTGCCACTTCCATCACCATTCTCCCCTGCTCCAAACGTGACATATTCAAGAAATCATTCACAATTCTGGTCATGCGCTGACCACCTTCACTGATTCCCTCTACCATTTGACCAAATTTCTTATCAGCCATTTTATCTACATACATCCCCTTAATTAGCTCGGCATAGCCCGTAATAGCAGTAAGCGGCGTACGCATTTCGTGTGATGCGATGGAAAAAAACTCATCTTTAGAACGCTCTAAAACCTTCGCTTCAGTAATATCTTGAATAATAAGTACAGCTCCAATTACTCGCTGCTTCAACACAATAGGCGAAATATATACCTTATAGAAAAAACCTCCCACAGCAATTTCCGAAAGTTCTACACTCTTAGCTTTTTCCAAACACTCTTTTACATGATCTTCAAAGTGAATCGTCCGGCCAAACGTACGTTCTATTTCACGAATTGATTGTTCTGGCTTATAGGCAGTAATTTTTGATTGATGTACCACGTTATCCACCACAGTTAGAATGTGATTTGCGGCCTGATTCATGATGACTAGCTCATTTTTAGTGTTCACCATAATAAAACCCATTTCCAGACTATTAATTGAAGCCAAAAGTTGAGCCCGACTCCGATTCAACTCCCGTGTCCGCTCAGCAACTTGCCGAGAAACACTCGCTTTCTCCTCTTCAAGCTGATGACTTAAGAGAGTCAGATTACGATTCTGCTGCTTCACCTGGTGAACGCTGGCTTCCAGATGAGTAAGCGATGATTCCAATGCCGTAATATCGGTGAGCGTCACAATGTAGCCACGCACACCACCACTTTCATCGGTTATACGGGCTGCCGAAACGCTGACAGGAATCTTTTCACCTTTCCCGGTTTCTATTTCTGTTTTTTCAATGTGGGCAAAACGCTCATGCTTCAGCACATCAAGCACGTCACGTTTAAGAGCAGCATACTTTGTGACAAAAAGACGACGCATTGGCAGCCCAATAAGATCCTGTTCAACGTACTGAAGTAACTCAAGCCCACGGGAATTTACATAATCAATGGCATAGGTTGGATTTAATACCACCACTCCTTCTTCCATGGTCTGAAGAATATTTTCGGCAATAGTGGCCGGATTAAAACTAAACAACCCATAGCGCAAAATTGCATAAGACGTCACCACGGCATTAATGGTACTCAGCGTCATGGTGAGTGGATAAAGGTTGATGCCAAAAATAGGCAATAACCCATCTGTAATAGTACCTACTACGCAGGGCAACAGGAGACCAACTATGAAAATTGCTGCTTGGTACTTACTTTCGCGTGACCGTACCTGAAAATAGTGGATAACAATCAACGCAATAGCGGTAAGGTAGAGTCCTTCAAACCAAATAAAAAAAACTGGAAAATATTTTTCCACACCACTATTGAACCCCCAAGCTGTCATCTGCAATTGACCTTGAGTAAACGGAATAAAAGCGTTTGTTGTCAGATTGAGATATAAAAAAGCCAAGACACTGACTACAAGAAAAATAGTTGTCCACTGGTTACGAAGCCACTCTGCTCTTCTAGTGTAGTAGAGTGTAAAAATGAGTAAAACAGCGGGAACGAATATCCACCCTACAGAAGCCAACGTACTCCAGTAGAGTGCACCTTCACGCGTCACACTCAACCGCTGAAGCAATTCTGATCCTGACCAGAGCACCAAAGTAGAGAGAAAAACCAAATACCAGTAGGTAGCTGTTACTTTTACCCTAATCCGTGAAATACCGAATAAAAGCGCACTGTTTGCCAAAAATGCAATCAATGATGGCACCGCATACCAGGTTGCATGAAAGTGTAAAATACTCGGCCGAACCTGCACTGAAACAAATAACATGATAACCAAAAAAAGCCCCGTTATTGTCACGGTAAAACGCTTTGGACCTACATTAGTCACGGAAAAGAAGCGTTATTATCATTACCTTCTATTGTAAGGTGGTTTACCATTCTATGAAAGTCACAATTCTCCGTCAGCCAATCATTACACCGCAGACTGAAGAACTTCATCAGAAATTAATAAATGCCTGACATTCTATACATGAAGCCTCAGCTCCCTAATAAAAGTTGTAAAAATTGGTATGAAAACTACCTTCATCTCATCTTATCCACCACGTAAATGTGGCATTGCTACCTACACGAAAGATTTGACGCAGGCCATTCAGCAGGCATCACCTATCACCTCTCTCTCCGTTGTAGCCATGGACAATGAAGAAGTGCTGAAATACCCTTCACAAGTGCAATTCATTGTTGAAAAAAATAATTTGGATGATTACCAAAAAGCGGCGCACTATATTAATGCCACTTATAGTGACGTTGTTTGTCTGCAACATGAATACGGACTTTTTGGTGGGGAAAACGGCGATTATATTTTTAATCTCTTAAACAGGCTCAACCAGCCCATTGTTACTACGCTCCACACTATCTTGCAAAACCCTACCGAGGAGCAACGACAGACCCTATTTAAAATTTCCCAAATTTCCAATGCACTAATAGCAATGATTCCTGACGCCAAAGAGCGTCTTGCCCATGATTACGGCATTCCACCCCACAAAGTAAGTGTCATTCACCACGGCGTGCCACAGCGGCCTAACGCGTTTGATCAACACAAAAAGCGGCATAACATAAGACAGCAACCCGTCATGCTCATGACTGGCCTTCTCAGCCCAAACAAGGGCACAGAATACGTCATCAATGCTCTACCCACTATTAAAAAAGAATTCCCACATATACGCTTCATCATTGCCGGACAAACCCATCCTGAAATTAAAAAACACTCCGGAGAAGCATACAGAAATTCGCTCAAAAAGCAGATTGAGACCCTAGCTCTCCAGGAGAATGTTCAATTTATTGATCACTACCTTAATCTTGATGAGCTACTCAATTTATATGAAGCATGCAATATTTACCTCACCCCACACACCGATGCTCAGCAAATCTCCTCAGGCACTTTGGCCTACGCTTTAGGTATGGGAAAAGCTTGCGTCTCAACACCCTACCTCTACGCTGAAAAAATGCTGGCAAATGGCACTGGTCTCTTCACTAATTTTTGCGATGCTACTTCTATTGCCACTGCCTGCCTCAGTATTCTTCGTAGCCCTACCCTTCAAAAAACCCTCGAAACCAACGCTTACACTCTTGGCAAGCAAATGGCATGGCCTTTGGTAGCTGAGCAATATATAGCTGTCTTGAAAAGCGTACAAAAAAAGCCGGAGCCTTTTTCTCTTCCAACGTATAACCCTACTTATGCAGTGGTATGAGCTTGTAAAGCAGTGAGTAACTCCGGAATATGCACCGTTTTTACCCCAATACAACGGTCTGCTGCTCCATAAAAAATGTGGAGATCTTCCCCTTCTGTTACGGTACCACTGGGGAATACCACATTATTTACGTCACCCATAAGCTCCCAAGTTTCCTCCGGACTAAAGAGTGGATAATCTAGTCTACCAATTACCTTTGTGGGATCTTCTAAATCTAAGAGTGCTAGCGCTGCGTGATACACCCGGCCATGAACCGTTTCTTCAACAGCATGGTAGATAAAAAGCCAGCCATCTGGTGTTTCAACTGGTGGACAACCGCCGCCAATGTGCCTGTTTTCAAACCAATATTGGGGGCGAAGTAAGGTGTGCGATTCTAAGGAACGCAAATTTTCTCGCCAATAATCGGCTGTTAAATCGGCAAAATCAGTAAAATAAATCACCTGAATTTCAGGAAAAATTCGGTGTACCAAGGCAAATTTGCCATGCACTTTTTTAGGAAACAAGAGTGCATCTTTTTCGTAGAGCAAGAGATCACTAGCATTAGGATGATCTTGATAATGACTTTGAAAAAAATCGTAGACGCGCGTGCTGGTATGATGCCGACACAGCTCCACTGCCTCCTGATAAAGAAGGGCTGCTGAAATCACTCCACCTTTTTTCCAATGCTCTAAATCTGTACTGCTAGCATAGGCAATCCGCGCATTGAGCCCATCAAAAGCTGTATAAATGAGGTAAAATATACCTTCACATTCCACAATGCGAGGGTCTTCAATACCATGGCTTTCATACTCAAATTCTGGCGCTAACACCGGTTCTGTTGCTCTGTACACCACCTTATTTTCACGCAACTTGCAGTAGCCAATGGTAGAATAATTGCCTTGCCGGACAGCACGATAGTACATGTGGACTTCACCATTCCGCTGAATACAGGCTGGATTAAGTACCGCCTGATTTTCAAAAGCAAAATTCGTTGGGTGCAAAATAGCGCCATGCGTTTTCAGGCGTACTTTTGAAAGAGGAGCAAGAGTTGCAACGCTAGCCATAGTGGAAAAATCATTAAACTTAAACGTGTTTATTTAAGCATAGTAATCACTACTTGAAAGCGTGCTATATTCCCTCCATGCTTAAAAGTGCTCCTGAAGCTATCTCTAGAGTAAATATGTGAAGGGAAAATTCCCTTCAACAACGGGTAATTTTTATTGTAAGGCCACAATCTTCAATAGTTTGAAAGCTCCGGTCTAGCCTCCTCCGTCAGACGGTGAGGCAAGAAGTGATCACTACGCAGATCAAGCGTTTTGCCAAAGCAAACGTTCAATCAGAACTTGCCCTACGCATGCACAGGTGTCAAACTCTCGGAGAGTATGTTGAAATGATGCAATTTTTTCAATAAAATAGGCTCTAAAAAGCTCTTTTATTAAGAAATAACCGCCGTTACCCCACAATGATCACTCAACCCACTTCTTACCACAACCTCAGAAACTGTATATCCTCGACTAAAAACGCCGTCAACCACAAATGGTAGATGGCCCGCTCTGTGTCGCTTACCGTCAATAGTAGTTTGCACGTGGCTTGGGATATTGTCAGTGAAATGTTCAGAAAGTAGTGTATACAACTCCTTGCCACGCGGAGTATTAAAGTCACCAGCTAGAATTAATTTAGGAAAATTACGGGTAACTGCAAGCAAACGCCGCATATTTACCGCCTGCTCTTCTGTTACCAGACCATCACGTGACCAGGTGAAATGCGTAGTTGCAATGCAAAAAATCTGACCATCTTTTTCAATTTCAGCCAGGAGTAATTTGGAAATTGGACGTCGGAGGTGCGTCTCTTCTAGCCCAGGAATTTGCTCAGAAAAAGCTTCATAGTCATATTCAGCTGAGTGTTTAATGGGAAATTTACTAAGAATGGCAACTCCTTCTTCACCAGCATGATGCCGCAAGGCTGCTCGCTGCGAAAAAACTCCCTTCATCTCAAATTCTGTTTTTAGCTCCTCAACGGTATCTTTAAATATTTCTTGAAAACAAATAACGTCAGGTGAATGATCCTGAAGAAACGCTTTTACTAAATGGAGATGATTACGGCGCTCAATGTTGAGGGTGAGGAATGAAAGTGACATGGGTCTATGGTAGCAAGTTTTTGTTGGCAATAAAAAATGGACCATCCTTATAAATAAAGATGGTCCGAAGAAAACATGAGGAACCAAGGAGCCTAGACGCTTTCTGGCAGGAACTTAGTAGGAAATCCCGTAACCAGATCCTGCAGATTGGTGAATGTAGGCACCTGATCCTCAACCGGAGCCTCCACAAGAATTCCTTGCTTACGTGCGTAGGCCACGAACGCTTGGAAAACAGGTAGGTAGGTCTCAAGAAGCTCTATGGCTTTCTCAGGATCACGCACCCACCAGATCCAGAAGTTGTTGATGGCCGATTTCACCCAGTCATGCTTTGCCTGTTCGGCAAAAGCCTGAGCCAATACGTTGCGTCCCCAGGGATCGTTCGCATTGAGCAGCGCGGCGGCATCGTCCTTGGCGTTGTAGATAGCACCGTCAGCTCCCGAAGGAACGAGTTCCAACTGAATGCCGTGGACAGCCGCCACTGGAACAATTCGCCCATGGTGCGGACCTTCCGACGCCATGTCCAGAATTGTTCCTGCGGTAAGCAGGTCTGGAAAGTGCTGTACCGTGCCATGTACGTTCAGAAGGGTGGTTACTCCTAGATCGCAGATGCCTAGAATACGAGCCGCCGCTTTTCGGCCGTGTCGAAGAAAGATATCGATGGCCATAATCAGGGCCATGGAATGCCCTAGTGGGTTGTACCAACCACCAGTGATGAAAATTCCAAGGTTATGCGCCTCAGCATGCGCCACTGCGGCATTAACACGAGCTTTGCCGCGTGCATTAGGCTGAAGCGGAAAGGCAGGGTCATTCTCATTGGTAGGCAGAAGAACGTACCTACCACTTCCCCTGAGATTCTGCGTTGTAGAAATAGCAAGTAAATCTTGCTCTAGTCCGTCCAAATTGAAGTCCAACATCCAGGCATCTATATCATAATTTACAGATTATGTCAAGACATTTACTCATAAAAAGTGATATCTTTCTTGACATTTTCTAATATTTCCAGTACTTTATTAAAGTAAAGTAATTTACTTTAATAAAGTATGAAACAAGTATCCTCATCAGCTAACCTCTTTCAGGCCATCCTTACCCTCAAAACGGAGCAAGAAGCGCGCCAATTTTTTGGTGATCTGCTTACCAAAAATGAAGTTGATGAATTTTCTAAGCGCTGGGAGGCGGCACAATTACTAGACTCCAATGTTTCCTACACACAAATTATTCAAAAAACTGGCTTAAGCTCCACTACCGTTGCTCGCATTGCCAAATGGCTTCGCGGTGATTTGGGTGGTTACCGCCTTGTGTTGAATCGTATCCATAGCCATATTGCGCCCCATTCCAGGTAGGGTTTTCTGTTGTCACGATAAAAACAAAACCCGCCTGTGTTGTGGGGCTTTTTGTTTGCCTCGTGGCAAGTGGGCTACTGCAACGTACAGTAGCCAACCTCGTTATGAGGGAAAAAACAGGAGAATTATGATACTACCCAATGTTCTGAATCTTGATCTAACCAACCCCACCCTCTGCCAAAGCGCATGGGAGTGCTACCAAGCCGGTTTTGCCGGCCCACCTTGGAACGAATCCTGGGAACTTGCCACTATCGAAGCCGACTTTCGAGCAAGCTTACAACGGCCTCTTTCACATTGCATAACTGTGGTGATGAAAGAAAAAGTTGTAGGCTTAAGCCTGGGGTACGTCATATCACTGGCTGAACTTTCTGAAGATCTTGGTATTGACGCTGTCCCCTCCCTCTCAAAAGAATGCCTGGTGGCATACCATGACGATGTAGTGGTGCACCCTGATTTTCAGGGTCACGGCATTGGCTGGATCCTCTATAATCAGTTGATGCACTGGGCAACGCAGCGTAATCTTACCCATTGTGTGGCGCGAACCTTATCAGACCCGCCTACTATTGTATACTCCTGGTATCAACGCCTTGGCTTCAAAATAACAGCACGATATGAGTCTCCGGACAATCGTGTCATTCTCACCCGTTCCCTCTAATCTATTATGAGGGTGGATTGCTCCACCCTCACCTTTTACCCCTATGGACTACCTACCTATTATTCACACTATTACCGGACCCCTTCCTGGCCCACGCATTGCCGTCATTGCTGGCGTACATGGCGATGAACCTGTAGGCGTCAAAGCCTTAGAAAAAATCCTGCCAAACCTAGTACTAGAGCGTGGCACGCTGGTAGCTGTTATTGCCAATCCCAAAGCCTTAGTGGCAAATAAGCGTTTTCTTGAAGCAAATTTAAATCGCTCACTTATTCCCAATCCCCCGGAAAATACACTTGAAGGAAAAATTGCCCCTATTCTCATGCAAATTCTTGATACCGTAGTGGCAGCTCTAGACATTCACGCTGGCATGGGCGGCGAGCCACCGTTTGTTATTTGCGAAGAAAATAGTTTTCCCATAGCAGAGCGCATGCCGGTTTCCATTGTTTCCACCGGATGGGTAACTGCAGAACCTGGATCCACTGATGAATACATGTTCCGCCAGGGTAAACCCGCACTTTGTATTGAATGCGGCAACAAGTGGGATTTTGAAGCAATGACTCCGGTAGCTGAGACAGCAATCTGGCAATTTTTGAATTATTTTCAGATGATTAAGCCCATTTCCCCCACTACAGAGCACCAACGTTTTATTGGTGTACACTACTCTGTTTTTAAGAAAACAGCAGACTTTTCTTTCACACGAAAATACAAAGGATTTGACGTACTTCAACCCGGCGAATTAATTGCCACTGATGGGATTGAAAGATACGTAGCACCAGCTTATCCATCCTGCATTATTTTTCCTTGGGCTGAAGCACCGGTAGGTACCGAAGCCTTCATTATTGCTGAAAATTTTAACTAATTTTTTGCGCTTGCATTCCCCCGCAGGAGGCCTATGATGGCGGTGTAGTCTCACTGTTGAGGCTCAGGAGGTCATCATGACAAAACATGATGCCATGCAAAATACACTGCATCGGGGCAAAGTGCACCGAGAATCAGCCATTCTTCGACTTGCTATTGAAGCTGGAGCTGGATGTATCCTCCTTGCCGCCCTTGGGGTGGTACTTTTCGTCATTAGCTTCACCGCTAGCTACCAACAAGATGGTATGCAAGATTTGGTGAGAGCGTTCCGACTCACAGGAGGATTCTTCTTCCTGACTGGTCTCTACCAAGGCGTACGTCACGTACGCGAATAATCTGCCTTGAAATTATACACAGCCAGCTCCATCCGGGGCTGGCTATATTCGTTTTTAAACCAATTTATTCCATACTTTCCAATTCCGCCCGTAGCTGAGCAAGCGCCTGCTGCTCTGCCTCTTCATAGTCAGGTAAATGGGCTAGCACCAACTCTGCGTAGGCAATTTCTACACGCTTACGGTGCTCAATAAAATCACGCTGTAAAGATTGGGTGGGTGTCATACCATAAATTTACTTATTTTGTTCTTGCTTCTCATTGCGAATGTACTCATACATATTTTCAGCCACCTGGTCATCATAATCAAAGCTAAGGTGCATGACGCCATCTTCACCTTGCTTGATGATTGTTCGCACACCTGGACGCCACTGCGTCAACTTTTCACCATCAGATGTGCGATAATCAAAGTTAATGCCTTTTCGACCAAACTTTTCGTAGAGTGCCTCTTCAAACTTCTCAAAGGCCTGATTGCCATAGTGATGATGCGTTTCCGTATAGAGCTCAGCTACCGTTAACTGCTCTTCAATGGTCTGTTGCGCACGAGTAAGGTAGGCTTCAGGATTTTTTTCGTAACCGGTATATTCTAGATCATTTGCCCGGCCATCAGGTTGGCGAAAATGTTGCCAAGCACCTTCAAAAGATTTTAATTTACGTAGCCGCTTGTATTCAGTAAGGTACATTTCCTGAATTTCTGTAGGAGTGAAATCTGTAGCCCCATCAAAACCTGAGGGTGTGATGAGCTCTTGAAGTTCCATGGGATGAAAATTTTCCTCGTGGCCAGCAACCTGTTCATCAATAGTAGATTCATGAGCTGGAGTGGGTAGTGTCTGTTCAGCTTTGCTTTCAGGACTCTCTGTTTCTTGGAGCGCTTCAGGTTGTGACTCTGGTTGCTCTTCTGATTGCTTAACTATTGGTTCTTCTAATTTAGGCACATCTTCACGTTTCACATGCGCATGTTCTGCAAAAGAAAGCATCTCCGTTTCTAGGTTATGGCGTGCTTGTGCCACTTCTAGAGATTCACCAGCATAACGCGTTTCAAAAGCTGACGCACGCTGATCAACTTCTGTATGAAATTGCTCAGTTTCTGAGGCAATCCAGGTGGAATATGCAGATGCTGCTTCAGTATCATCAGTTTTCCCCCAACGATTCTCCACCTGGTTTTCAGGTAACTCAGGTGTCTGCACTTCCCCTTCAAGGCTAGCTAAAAGAGTGGGACTTATTTCACCAGTATCTTCACCAATAGGCAAATCTTCTCCATGGCGCTGCCCCAGCTCATTAATATCGGCAAGGAGGCTGTCTGTAATATTCTGTCTCTGGGGTGTGGTAAGTGTTTCATATGACATATGGGTAAATTAGGGCTTATTTCACCTCCGGACTACGCCGTTACGCACTCAATGTCAATATGCTTAGACCCTACAAAAAAATGCTCATTTTCTTCTTTTGCCGTAACGCTATGAATCTTCACTCAATCTTCACCATCTCTACAGTAGGATTGAAACCATGAAGAACTTTCTTGTTACTGAAACAACCTTTCTTACCCCTGACATATTTCTTTTAACGCTCCGTGCAGAAAGAGAGCGTGATTGTTTTATTCATATACCTGGTCAATATGCTGCCATTGGTTTTCAAGTAAATGGCCGCCCTACGCCCATGCGATGTTTCTCAATAGTAAATGCACCAAATAATACTGGTATCATTCAATTTGCCATTAAGGTAAGTGGAAGCTTTACTCATACGGCTACCTACCTGCAAAAAGGGAATAAGGTAAAAGTGCAAGGGCCATTTGGAGAATTTGTCGTTAACAAGCAATTTGATCGGAATGTGGTCATGCTTGCTGGGGGTATTGGCATTACTCCATTCATGAGCATGCTTAGAAATGCCGCTAGCACGCAATCTCCCATTCATTTCACTCTTTTATATAGTTGCCAAAATCAAGCAGCTATTCCTTTCTTTGACGAACTTATTAAATTAGAACAACAGAACCAAAATTTCTCAGTACAGTTCTATATTACTAACGGAAGTGTTGCTGCAGCTTCACCTGCTCATCTGTATGAAGGCAGAATTGATCCATTAGCAATTGCTGCTGCTACACCTAAGCACCCCAACGCCTACACTTACTTCATCTGCGGTCCCAATGGCTTTATGAATAGCGTCCAGGAGATTCTTCGTAGTCGTGGTGTATACCCAGATAATATTGTCAGTGAAGCGTTTACTCAAGGTGCATCAGGAAGAGCTGTTATAAATAGTCAAAATATCCCAAAGCTAATCTACAAGTTAACTAGCGCCGCAATTGTTCTTGGTATTGGTTTTATTATGACACTAGATCTCATGCGGGCAGTGCCAAAAATTATGGCGGCTGAAACTACGCAAGCTAGCCAGGTAACAGAAGTGCAAACAACAGCAACTCCTGCATCAACTAGCATTTCTTCTACTCTCACCCCTACCGCTACGCCATACGTACAGAACTACACCTATCAACAACCTGTTACTTCTGTATCATGAATAAGAGGTACCAAGTAGCTGGTAAGGCTTTAGGATCAGAAGTAGTACTAACACTTATTACAGAAAACTCAGATGTGGCCGATGATACTTTCAAGGTACTATGGGAGAAAATCACCCATTTTGAGGCACAATTTAGTCGATTCCAACCTACCAGTGAGCTCTCACTTTTTAACCAAAAAAGTGGAAGCTGGCAAAAAGTAAGCAGTGAATTTTTAAGCATTCTTCACTGTACGCAAATCTTTTCTCAGGAAACTACTGGCCTCTATAACCCATTTATTCTCCCTGCTCTTCAACAGGCTGGATATCAAGGGTCCTGGCCTCATACATCTGAAGTGATTCTTAGTACAGACTATACAAACCGACACATCTTCCCTCCCAATGCACTGAAAATAGAAAATGGCGAAGTCTACATACCTGAAGGTGCAGCCCTAGATTTAGGTGGTATAGGAAAAGGCTTCCTCCTTGATCTTCTTGGTACATACTTAGAAGGAACTATTGAAAATTATTGGCTATCGTTAGGTGGTGACATTCTTTGCAAAGGTACAGACATTAATAATGCCCCTTGGGCTATTAATGTACAGAATGCCCAGGGAGAAATACTGCCATTTCAAATTATTAATACCAATAAGAAATCTTTCGGCATTGCTACTTCTGGTGTAACGAAGCGAAAAGGCAAGCATAATAATAAAGCGTGGCACCATATTATTGATCCAAAAACCGGCCTTCCAAGTGAAACAGATGTTTCCATTGCCACCGTTTGCGCTCCAAGTGCGGTTGCGGCAGATATTCATGCAAAATGCCTGGTAATAAGGGGGTCTTCACAGGCGGAAAAATACCTTAAGCAGCATGCTATTCAAAGTGCTCTCCTTCAAATAAAAACGAATGACCCTTCTCAACAAATTTTTGCGTATGGACCAGATATAGTGAAAAAAATATGAGCTCCTACCTCTCTGCTGCCTTTACTCGCATTGCTGCCACCTGGCCTTGGTATATTGTGCGAGGTGCAGGCTTTGTAGCTGTGCTTCTCATTTTCCTCCTCATGCTTTCTGGCATTGGTCAGGTAACGGGCCATATGTATCGCTTATTTGAGCCGTCTAAAGCTTGGGCTATTCATCGAGCACTAGCTATTGCTCTCTGCTTTAGTATTGCCATCCACGTTCTCTTTCTTCTCCTTGATCACACCCTTTCATTCAGCCTCCCCCAACTCTTCATTCCCTTCATTTCTCATTACAAGAGTTTTTGGGTAGGACTTGGGGTACTCTCTATGTATTTTGTGGCAATTATTGTGGCCAGCTCTTTGAACTGGATTGATACCAAAAAAGGTGTCTGGAAAAACCTTCATTTTACTAGTTATCTTGTGTTAGTTCTTGTCTATTTTCACGCGCTCTATACAGGCACAGACCTAGCATATGGGGCTTTTCGGGCAATTTGGATTGCTATTGGCGTTGTTATGCTCCTTGCAGTAGTTCTACGCCTGTGGCGCTCTGGCACCTTGGTAAAGAAGCCTAAATCTTAAATATATGCGAATTCTTGTTATTGAAGATGAACTCAATTTGAATACTGCTATTGTAAGTGGGCTTCAAGCCCGTGGTTTTGCTGTGGATAGCGCACATGATGGTGAAGAGGGAGAAACGTTAGCACGAATGAATGAGTACGATGCCATTCTCCTTGATGTTCTTATGCCAAAGCGCGATGGACTCACTGTATGTCGCAATTTAAGAAAGATAGAAATTCTAACTCCTATTATTTTTCTGACAGCCAAAGATAGTCTTGAAGATCGTGTAACTGGCTTATATGAAGGTGCGGATGACTATATTATTAAGCCGTTCTCCTTTGAAGAACTTATTGCCCGTGTTCATACAGTACTACGAAGACCTCGCACCATTATTTCTGATATTCAAGAACTTGAAGCGTTGCGCTTAGACAGTAGAGCGCATACCGTTAAACTAAATGGCAAGCCACTTAAGGTGACCCTACGTGAGTTTGCACTCCTAGAATACCTACTTCGCAATAGAGGTATTGTTTTAACCAGAGAAGATATTCAGGAACATGTCTGGGATCACACTTTTGAATCTTGGAGTAATGTAGTAGATGTTCACTTAAAAAATCTTCGAAAAAAACTACCAAAACACTATGCAGAAAAAATTGAATCAATCCGAGGAAAAGGGTACCGCATTACTGTCTAACCAGTTTCGTGCCGCACGTATTCGTTTAACTATTCTCTATTCCGTACTCTTAGCGGCTATTTTACTGGTATCCAGTGTAATCACCTATGTCAGCTTTTCCCAGCGGCTTGAAAGAGGGCCAGCTGCCATAATTTTCAGACACATTGATACAGATGGTGACCATCATGACACACCGGGTGAAGAACGTGATGAACTTCTAGAGGCGCTCATTTTTAGTAATGGCATTCTTGTTATTGGTGCAGCAGCTATTAGTTACTGGCTTGCTGGGGTGACGCTACGTCCCATTCAAGCCTCATATGCACGTCAGCAGCAATTTCTCAGTGACGCTTCGCACGAATTACGAACACCCTTGGCAGTAATTAAAGCCAATACTGAAAATGTTTTGTATGCAGGCAAAAAAGCCCAGCAGCAATTTCCTGAACTTACTATCAACCTTGAAGAAATTAATCGCATGAGTCTCATGCTTACTGACCTTCTTGTAGTATCTAGGCTTGATGAGCCATCTCATGGAGTAGGCACTGAATCATTAGCAGTAAACACACTAATTTCAGACACCATTGAACGGTTCATGCCCCTTGCACAGCAACATAGAATAGCACTTACCTACACAACTAATCCTGAAACGCACACCATAACCGCAAATAGAGAATTACTCCTTCAAGCGTTGGGAAATATTGTAAAAAATGCCATTACCTACAATAGTGATGGAGGAAGTGTGAACATAACCGAAGAACTTACTGAAGGCAACCTCCTCATTATAGTAAAAGATACAGGGTTAGGAATCTCTAAAATAGATCTTCCCCACATATTTGATCGTTTCTATAGACCTGACAAGAGTCGCTCACGCCAAACAGGCGGCAGTGGATTAGGACTTTCTATCACCAAAGCAATTATTGAAAATTGTGGGGGTACGGTAACCGTCTCAAGTGAGGTTGGAAAGGGTTCCATTTTTCGTCTTACCATTCCTCTAAGTACATAAGAATAAAAAACCTTCATCCAAACTTCATAAACAACACTGTACCATGACTCTATGAAACACTCAGAACTTTTAAACGAAATCCGTAAACTTTACGGCGATGATACCCAGCAACTACTAGCAGATCTTCAAGCAGCAAAAAAAATACAGAAAAAAACTCCAGTTATTGCAAATGGACCAGTACTGGTTGAGGTGAAAGAAGTA
>Ga0206797_1107_pt1 | contig 16282 bp, 17 predicted proteins | sample Alteio_BWOrgCont_69_FD_152894 | JGI IMG/M metagenome (GOLD analysis project Ga0206797, IMG submission 152894) | Enriched cells from forest soil in Barre Woods Harvard Forest LTER site, Petersham, Massachusetts, United States -... | ecosystem: Environmental > Terrestrial > Soil > Temperate forest >...
GCGCTCGGGTGTGGGGAAAAGTGTTCTTTTAAAGAATATAGTAGGCTTGATCAAGCCGGACAGCGGTTCGATCAAGATAAATGGGGTGGAAGTCACGAACTTGAATGAGAAAGACTACGACCGCGTGCGCATGGAGATCGGGATGGTGTTCCAGGGCGGGGCATTATTTGATTCCATGAATGTCGGGGAAAATGTCGGATTTGTCCTTAATGAGTTCATGAATTTGGATGTAAAAACTGTTAGAGATAAGGTGCGTGATGCATTGGCCCTGGTCGGTTTGAAAGACGTGGAAGATCTAATGCCTTCCCAGCTTTCCGGCGGGATGAAAAAAAGGGTCAGCTTGGCGCGCGTCCTTTGCATGGAGCCTCAGATCATTTTGTATGATGAACCAACCAGTGAGGTTGACCCGATCACCGCGGCTGCGATCAATCATTTGATCATTGAACTGTGGGATAAACTTAAAGTCACCTCCATCGTTGTCACGCATGATATGAATTCTGCTTATCAGATCGCGGATTCGATCGCGATGTTTTATAAGGGGCAGGTCATTGCCGACGGTAAACCGGACGAGATCAAAAATTCCAAACATCCGGTGATCCAGCAGTTCATACACGGTGAGGCGCATGGTCCCATCACCGAGGACGAAAGCCTTATTTTTGGACATGTAAAATGACAACCATGGAGAACCAATATGTCTCGAGATAGCGGACTGGAATTGAAGGTTGGCTCATTTGTGCTGATGGCGGCTTTGGCATTGACATTTTTTATCATTTCAGTCAGTGATCTTTCCATTTTTGAAAAGGGCCGCCATATCCAGGTTGTCTTTGGTTTTGCCAGCGGTTTGCGTGAGGCAGCACCCGTTCGCTTAGCGGGAGTGGAAGTGGGTTTGATCAAGAAATTGCAGGTGTTCACGGATAAGAATGACGGCGGAAAGACCAAGGTGCGGGTGAGTGTTTGGATCAAAGAGGATATTGGTATCCCTGCGGATTCCAAGATCACGATCAATCAGCTGGGGATCCTGGGGGAAAAATACCTTGAGATCATCCCTGGGACATCGACGGACCTGGTCAAGGATGACAGTGTGACCGTCGGGCAGGACCCGGTGCCTATCGAGAAGATCACGGAACGTGTCGCTGTTTTAATGGCTAAATTAGAGACTACCGTGGACAGTGTTAATAACGGTATCTTAACTGATAAGAATAAAAAATCCTTGGAAGATGCCCTGGAAGGCTTTGGTGCGGTAGGCACGGATTTAAAAGAGGGACGCGGGACCTTGGGTAAGCTTCTGACCGATGAGTCTATTTATGATAATCTTGATGATCTCTCTTCGGATCTAAAAAGCAATCCCTGGAAACTGCTTTACCGTCCCAAATCTAAACCATGAAAACCAAAACAGTATTCGTCTGCCAGAATTGTGGTTCCCAATCGGCGCGATGGGTGGGTAAATGCCCTAATTGCGAGGAGTGGAATTCGTATGTCGAAGAGACATCTATGCAACGTAGTGAAGGGACGAATATCCGTACTCAAATGGCTGGGATCAGCACCATCGCCCCTGTTCTTTTAAAAGAAGTGGATATCCATCAGGAGAAACGTTATCTGACAGCCATCGGAGAATTTGATCGCGTCATGGGAGGCGGCATAGTCCCTGGATCGGTGACCTTGATCGGCGGAGATCCTGGCATCGGCAAGTCGACCATTATTTTGCAGGCGGGCTGCGCGCTTGCGCGTACCGGTTTAAAAGTTTTGTATGTCAGCGGTGAGGAATCTGTCAAACAAGCCAAGATGCGGGCAGACAGGGTCGCTCAAAGCGCCAACGAGAATTTCTTTATCGTCAATGAGATCGATGTGCAGACGATCATTGGCTATATCCATGAATTGTCCCCGCAGGTCGTGATCATTGATTCGATCCAGGTCGTGCATTTGGCAGAACTATCTTCTTCACCTGGGTCTGTGGCCCAGGTCAGGGAATCTGCGGCGGTTTTGACGCAGGTGGCGAAATCCCGGGGAGTTGCACTTTTCCTGATTGGTCATGTCACCAAGGAAGGGATGCTGGCAGGTCCACGTGTCCTGGAGCATATGGTGGATAGTGTGCTTTATTTTGAAGGCGAGCGTTATTCGTCCTATCGGGTGCTTCGTGCCAACAAAAACCGTTTTGGTTCCACCAATGAGATCGGTGTCTTTGAGATGACAGCGACAGGTTTGCAGGAAGTATTGAACCCTTCGGAAATTTTTCTTTGCGAGCGGCCGCATGATTCTTCCGGCTCTGTCGTGGTGCCTATTCTCGAAGGAACAAGGCCATTCCTGGTTGAGATCCAGGGACTGGTTTCCCGCAGTGCTTTTGGTATGGTACGCCAAAAAACCCAGGGGTTTGACGCCAATCGACTGGCCTTGCTGGCCGCGGTATTGGAAAAAAGGCTGGGATTGAATTTGGGGGATAAAGATATTTTTTTAAACGTCGTCGGTGGTGTCAAGGTCATGGACCCGGCCGCGGACCTGGGTGTTATTTTGGCTGTCGCGTCTGCTTTATTGGATAAGGTGGTGCCTCATGACACAGCGATCTTGGGAGAGGTTGGTCTCTCCGCAGAGGTGCGCAGTGTCGCCCAGATCGCCTCGAGGGTCAACGAGGCCCAGAAACTGGGATTTACACGCTGCATTGTCCCTAAGAATAATTTAAAGAACAAGAATGATTTTAAACCGAGCAATATCCAGTTGGTACCTGTCTCAACCGTCAGGGAAGCGTTAGATAAGTTATAAGCATTTTCATGGAACAAACACAGGAGACAGAATGACATTATTATACATTCGGGTTTTTTTCTTGATCATTAGCGGCATTATCGGTTATCAGGTCGGCATTATTAATCAACAGCCCCTGATCGGGGTCGGTGCTTGTTTATTGGGCGGGGCTTTGCTCATTCTTGTTGAATCGAATTTAAAGCAAGTGTCCGTGAGGGGCCTATCCAGCATGGTCTTTGGTCTATTGCTGGGGATCTTCATGGCGAAATTGGTCTCAGACATTATTTCGTTATTACCTTTGGGTGATATCGTTAAACCTGTCTTGAGGGTTATCCTGACCCTGGTCTTTGCTTATCTGGGTGCTGTGATGGCCTTGCGCGGCAAGGATGAGTTCAATCTCATTATTCCCTATGTGCGTTTTAAACGTCAGGACATCAAGGATGGCGTGATACTGTTGGACACATCGGCCATCATTGACGGGCGTGTGAGCGATATTTTTAAGACCGGTTTTTTAGGCGGCCGCTTGGTGGTGCCCCGTTTTATCCTGCATGAATTACAGCGCCTGGCAGATTCCGAGGATGATACTAAACGCCAGCGTGGCCGCCGGGGTATGGAGATCTTGAAATCAATGCAGAAAGATCCAACAGCAGATATACGCCTTCATGAAGATGATCTGAATGCCAATGAACCGGTGGACCTGAAATTGGTCAAGCTTGCGAAAATCATGGATGCCCGTATTTGCACGACTGATTTTAATTTAAGCCGTATCGCCTCGATCCAGGGCGTTGAGATGCTGAACATCAATGATCTGGTCAACGCTGTCAAGCCGGTGGTGTTTACTGGCGAGGAATTAGAGATCAAACTGTTGAAGGAAGGCAAGGAAGCCACTCAGGCGATCGGTTATTTGGAAGACGGCACCATGGTTGTTGTCAGCGATGGGCGTAAGGGTTTAGGCCAAACAGTCAAGGTCTATGTCACATCAGCCCTGCAAACCCAAGCCGGCCGCATGATCTTCGCCAAGATGGAGCGCCAGTGAGAGTTGAAGTTATCGTAGTCGCTGCGGGTTTGGGTAAAAGGTTGAAATCCAAGATGCCCAAAGCTCTGGTCTTGCTTAAGGGCAAAGCCTTGATCGCTTATTCTTTGAAAGTTTTTGAGAAGCATCCTGCTGTTGATGGTGTCGTGGTGGTGGGGGCTAAAGGGTTTTTGTCGCAATTTGTCCGTTTGACAAAGCCTTTTAAGAAAGTGCGCGCGGTGGTGGCAGGTGGGATCTTGCGTTCGGATTCAGTCAAATGCGGCCTTGAATCTCTTTCGTCGGAAACAAAGATCGTTTTGGTGCATGATGCGGCAAGGCCATTTGTTGACGCTGCGATGATCAACCGTTTGATCGCAACACTTAAGAAGAATAAAGCAGCTATTGTGGGTGTACCGGTCAAATTTACGGTTAAGAAAGTTAATTGCAAGACCTTGGATATAGAAGAAACTCCTGCACGTGATCTATTATGGGAAGCTCAGACGCCTCAGGGATTTCATAAAGATATTTTAGTCAAGGCACACGCGAAGAAATTCAAAGAAGAAGCCACCGATGATGCCATGATGGTCGAGCGTATCGGCGGCAAGGTTAAGATGGTTATGGGGGATTACCGAAATATCAAAGTTACAACACCGGAAGATATTGTTTTAGCAGGTCAGCTTTTAGCGGGGAGAAAATAGCATGAGCTTTAGAGTAGGTATAGGTCATGACGTGCATCGGCTAGTGGCAGGCCGTAAGCTGATGCTTGGCGGCATTGAAGTACCGCACACGCATGGGCTTGATGGTCATTCCGATGCGGATGTGATCTTGCATGCGATTTGCGATGCGATCTTAGGTGCAGCGGGCCTGGGTGATATTGGCGAACATTTTCCCAATACCGATGCTAAATATAAGGGAGCAGCAAGCTCCTTATTCTTAAAATTGGTTAATAAGAAGATCAGTGAAGCAGGCTGGATCGTTGATAATGTCGATGTGGCGATCGTGGCTGAGGCACCGAAATTAAAGGAATTTAAATCAAAAATGAAGTATCATATTGCCCATGAATTAGGGATTGACCAGGGGCAAGTCAATATCAAAGCAGGTACTAATGAAGGATTGGGGTTTATAGGTGCCAAAGAAGGCATCGCCGCTTATGCAGTTGTGCTTTTAAGGAAAGAATAGAAATATGACTATTAATTTTCAACAGCCACATCATTTTATCTTTGATACTCTTAGTAGAGGTGAGAATATGTGCATCTTAATTATTGCCGTTATTTTTATAGCGGTGTTTTTCATTTTTTCCGAAGAGATCAGGACTGTTAAAGAACGTGACCCGGCAGCCACAAGCGCGCTGGAAGTGCTTTTACTTTATCCTGGCCTGCATGCCTTGGTCTTTTACCGCATTAGCCATAAATTATGGGAATGGAAGATCCCTATCGTTCCCCGCTGGCTTTCGCAAACAGCTCGTTTTTTTACAGGTATAGAGATCCATCCAGGGGCACAGATCGGTAAAAGTTTCTTTATTGATCACGGGATGGGGACAGTTATCGGCGAAACAGCTATTGTCGGCGATAATGTTCTTCTTTATCAGGGCGTGACCTTAGGCGGTACGGGTAAGGAAACGGGCAAGCGTCATCCGACCTTGGGTAATAATGTAGTAGTCGGGACCGGTGCCAAGATCCTGGGCAATATCACGATAGGAGACAATTCTTATATCGGGGCCAATGCCGTGGTGATCAAAAATGTGCCGGCTAATTCTACGGTGGTGGGTATTCCAGGACGTATCACCAAGCAGGATGGCCGCAAGATCGATATGGAATTAGCCCACATGCAAGTCAGCGATCCGGTCATGGAAAATATATCAAGATTGCTTGGACGCATCAAGACCTTGGAAAAGAAAACAGGTTGTGAAGCCCCTAAAGACGAAAGTGACGTTGACTTCACTATTTAACGGATTTTATTATGTCATTACAAATATATAACTCTTTGAGCGGAAAAAAGGAAGTCTTTACTCCTATAGTAGGCAATGATGTCAAGATGTACACATGCGGGATCACTGTTTATGACCGTTCTCATATCGGGCATGCGCGCTCTTTGTATGTCTTTGATGTGATCCGCCGTTATTTAAAGTTCCGCGGGTATACTGTCCACTTTGTCCGTAATATCACGGATATCGACGACAAGATCATTGATCGGGCCCTTGAGACCAAACGAACGGCCCATGACGTCAGCGAAGAGCAGATCCGGTTTTATTATGAGGATCTAAAAGCGCTCGGCGTCCCTCCAGGTGATATTGAGCCTAAAGCCACTGATAATATCCCGGATATGATCAAACACATCCAGGGGCTGATCGACAATGGCTCTGCGTACTTTATTCCGGGTGGCGATGTGTATTTTGATGTGCGTGCCTTTAAAGATTACGGCAAGCTCTCCGGCCAAAGCATTGACAAGATGCAGGAGGCTGTACGCATTGAGAAGGATTCCAAAAAGAAAGACCCGCTGGATTTTGTTCTATGGAAATCATCCAAACCCGGTGAGCCGACCTGGGATAGTCCCTGGGGCGGCGGAAGGCCTGGCTGGCATATTGAATGCTCGTGCATGAGCATGAAGCATTTAAATACACAAACTTTGGATATTCACGCCGGTGGCAGGGATCTCATCTTTCCGCATCATGAAAATGAGATCGCCCAATCAGAAGCCTTGACCAAGCTTCCTTTCGCGAAATACTGGATCCATCACGGCCTCTTGACGATCAATGGGCAGAAAATGTCCAAATCATCAGGTAATTTTATTACGATCCAAGATGCATTGGCTAAATATAGCGTCGATGAGATCAAGATGTTTTTTTTATTCTCACATTATGCCAGCAATATCGATTTTTCTGACGAAAAAGTCCTGGAGGCCCGCAAAGCGTTGGGTAAATTTGATACGCTTTTTTATAGGGCATCAGCCTTGATCAAGGATAAGAACGTTGAACCGGTACAGGCAGGGTTTGTGAGTAAGTACAAGCATGAATTCATCGAAGCCATGGATGATGATTTCAATACGCCTAAAGCGCTGGCAGCTTTGTTTAATTTGATCAATGATACTAATTTATATATCGATCAAAACAGTGATGATCCAAACTATTTAGGCGTTGTTTATCACGCGGTCGATATATTGGAGAATTTGGCGCGCAATATATTCTGTTTATTCCTGCAGGAAAAGACACAAGAATTATCAGCGGAATTAAAAGCATTGCTGGATGAACGCATCCAGGCCCGTGAACTCAAAAATTTCAAACGCTCTGATGAACTGCGTGTGCTATTGAAAGAAAAAGGCTTGGCTGTGGAAGACGGCAAAAATGGGCAAACGTGGAGATGGATTTAGTGAACGGTAAATTTATTACATTAGAAGGTTCCGAAGGTTCTGGTAAAAGCACGCAGGCGGCTTTGATCTTGGAGTATTTGAAGTCAAAGAAACTTCCAGTGACGCTTTTGCGTGAGCCGGGTGGAGTTAAGATATCAGAAAGTATACGTAAACTTCTGTTAGACTTGAACAGTACCGGCATGGGGGATGAGTGTGAGACCCTGCTTTATATGGCGGCGCGTGCGCAAATGGTCAAGGAAGTCCTGGAGCCGCAATTAAGATCCGGGAAGATCATTTTATGTGACCGTTTTTTGGATTCAACGATCGCGTATCAGGGGTATGGTAATGGGATAGATATCAAGATCATCGAACAATTAGGTTTATTCGCGACCAAAGGGCTGGTCCCTGATCTGACCATTCTTTTTGATATTCCGCCTGAAAAAGGTTTAAGCCGTGCTGGTGATAAAAAAGACCGTATTGAATCACGTTCATTGGAGTATCATAAACGGGTGCGCCAAGGGTATTTGGAATTAGGTAAGCAGTATCCTTCACGTATTAAGGTCATTAAGGTAGATGCTTCTAAAGAAGAGATCTTTAAGAAAGTTAAGGGCTATCTCGATACATTGTTAAGCTTATGATAAATTCAGCGCAGATCAACGCAGCAGTCATGGAGCGTTTCAAACGTCTCATCGCCAATCATCGGCTGGCGCACGCCTATTTATTGGTGGGGCCTAAGGATGTCGGCAAGACCCAGACAGCCTTGAGTTTGGCCCAATTGGTCAATTGTGAAAAGGGAATAGCTTGCGGTGAATGTGCTGCTTGCCAAAAGATCGCCGCGGGCAATCATCCTGATGTGCATGTCTTGGGCAATGATGAGATGGAGAGTATCAAGATCGAGGAAATACGTTTTCTTTTAAGCCGTGCGCATCTGATGGCGTATGAGGCGAAGACAAAGGTCTTTATCATCCGTAATATTGAGCTCATGACCATGGAGGCGGCCAATGCCTTGCTAAAGACCTTGGAGGAACCAGCAGGCAGTACCTTGATGATCCTGACAACGAGCGTGCCTGAAGTCAATTTGGATACCATCAAATCCCGCTGTCATATCATCCAATTCTTTCCGTCTTCGGTCAATCGTGTGGCGAAATTATTGATGGATGAAGGCATTAAGAATGATGACGCCCATTTTTTGGCTGTTTATTCAGAGGGGTGTTTAGGGAAATCCAGAAAGCTGATAGAGCAGGAAATGATATTACAGCGGCCTCGGATCATCAATGAGATGCTGTTTAACCGCCAGAATGATAATTTCATCAAAGAAATTTCAGGCGATCCGCAGGTAGCCTCACAAGCCTTGCGCCTACTGTTAAGTTTTTTTAGGGATGTTATTCTTTTTAAAAGTGGTGTTTCAAAGACAGAACTGATCCATCAGGACTGTTTAGGGGAAGTGGAGAAATTTGCCGGCCGGGGCTTTGAGGATTTAGCCCTGATCATCCGGCAGATTGTGCAAACAAAAGAACTCGTGGACGAGAAATTGAATATCAAAATGTCCTTGAGCCTCTTGAGGGAACATATATGGGCCAATTAGTCGAAGTAAAATTAGGGGAATATCGTCCAGTGATGCTGGTCGATGCCAATGCCGTGACGATCCGTCGTCACGATATGGTGATCTTGGAAATAGAACGGAATTTAGAATTTGGTAAGGTGATCTCTGATCCAGATAAGGCCTGTGCCGGTAAGACAGAGTCAGCGGCAGGTAAGATCATACGTTTGGCCAGTGATGGCGATTTACGTCAGGTGGTCAATAATGAAATGAAATCCGCTGAAAGTCTTAAAACGTGTAAGAAGAAAATTGAAGAGGCTAAAATGGACATGCAGTTAGTCCAGGCGGAATATTCCTTTGATGCCACCAAGATCCTCATCTTCTTTACAGCAGAAGGACGGGTGGATTTTCGCAATCTCGTCAAAGATCTGGCCAAGATGCTGCGCGTGCGTATTGAACTCAAACAGATCGGTGTCCGTGACAAAGCCAAGATCGTCGGTGGTTATGGCGTCTGCGGCAGGGAATTGTGCTGCTCCTCTTATATGAAAGATTTTCACCCTCTTTCCATTAAAATGGCCAAAGATCAAGGCTTACCGCTTAATCCCCAGAAAATTTCCGGTGTTTGCGGCAGGGTCAAGTGCTGCATGGCCTATGAGTATCAGGTTTACCGTGAATTTTCTAAGACCCTTCCCAAGATCGGAGCCAAGGTCAATACTCCTGATGGTGAAAAGGGCAGAGTTGTTTCCATGGATATCCTTAAACGCTATGTGACCGTGGATGTGGGTGATGGGAAATACGTTAAGATCGATTATCCTATGGAAAATCTGAATTAATAAAGCCGCATCCAATCATGAGCAAATTTTTTGTCACAACGCCGATCTATTATGTCAATGATGCCCCGCATATTGGGCATGCGTATACGACTATTTTAGCGGATGTCTTAAGCCGTTATCATCGCGCTGCCGGGGATGATGTTTTCTTTTTGACCGGCCTGGACGAGCATGGCCAAAAAGTGATGCAGGCAGCCCAGAAGCGGGGTCTTTCACCTCAAGCTCATAGTGATGACTTGGCCCCCAGATTCCTGAATTTGTGGAAGACTCTGGATATCCAGTATGATGATTTTGTCCGTACCACCCAGGAGCGCCACAAAAAGATCGTTCAATTAGTTTTAAACGAAGTCAATGCTCAAGGGGACATTTATACGGATGAATACGAGGGCTGGTATTCGGTGGCAGAAGAGCGCTTCATCACAGATACCGAATATGAATCAGGCCTTTTCCGTGATGTGAAGAAAATTAAGGAAAAGAATTATTTTTTTAAAATGAGCAAATATCAGCAGAAGCTCATTGATTATATCCAGGCAAATCCGGATTTTATCCGTCCCGAACACCGCAAGAATGAGATGTTAGGTTTTTTACGTCAACCCTTGGGTGATCTATGCATTTCCCGTCCTAAGACCCGTATGGATTGGGGCATTGAGATCCCTTTTGACAAAGAATATGTGACCTATGTGTGGTTTGATGCCTTGGTGAATTATATTTCCATCCCAGGGTATGGCAGTGACGAGAAAAGATTCAAAAAGTGGTGGCCGGCTGATGTGCATTTGATCGGTAAGGACATTTTAACAACACATTGTGTTTACTGGACGACCATGCTTTTTTCTTTGGGATTGGCGTTGCCTAAAACCATTTTTGCCCATGGCTGGTGGCTCATTGGTGAGACCAAGATGAGCAAGTCTTTAGGCAATGTGGTCAATCCTTTGGACCTGATCGAAAATTATGGCGTAGATGCTGTGCGTTTTTATCTGATGCGTGAAATGGTGCTAGGCCTGGATTCAAATTTCACGCCTGAATCATTTATCAAATGTTATAACAGCGATCTGGCTAATGATTTTGGTAATTTGCTTAATCGTGTCAGCGGTCTTATTCAAAAGAATCATGGCGGTCAAATACCTGAACCTGGTGAATTGACCAGCGTTGAAGAAGAGATCAAAGCAGAGGCTAATGCTTTACCTGTCCGGATCAAAGATTTGATCAATGAATATAAGGTGCAGGAAGCAGTAACATCCACTCTGCATTTTGTGGATAAGCTTAATAAATACATGGAAGCTCAGGCCCCATGGAAGCTTGCTAAAACAGATATGAAGGCGGCAAACCGTGTCCTATATACCGCGGCAGAGGGGTTAAGAATAGCGACGATCATGTTAGCTCCCATTATGCCCGATAAAACGACCCAAGTTTTGAATATTTTAGGCGCAGGGGACACTAAGCCTGTTTGGGGTCAATTAAAACCAGGCACCCTTTTAAAAGTTCATCCCCCATTATTTCCCCGGATCGAAGTGGAGAAAGTTTGATGTTTAAGGTCATCATCCTTTGGGCATTGATGCCTGGTCTTTGTTTTGCTGGATCTCTGCAACATCCTTTTATCCCGCAGAGCGGCAAGTTGCTCATTATTGGCCAGCAAAAAGATATTATCGACGGATATATCCAAAGCATGGGTATTGTTCCGGGAGGCTTTATGGTTTATACCTCCATTCAAAATATGGATGGATTAGACCAGCCTGCTGATCATGGTTCAGGGATCATGGATGCCCAGTATTATGTCAATTCTTATCCTCATGCTGCAATTCAGCTGGCTTTATATATGGTGGGAGCATTAGATGCTACTTTAGCAGGCAGGTACGATGATAATATTTTAAAATTAGCTCAATGGATGAAGAATGCAGATTGTCCGATCTATTTCAGGATAGGTTATGAATTTGACCTGCCTGAAAATGATTATGATCCAGAGAAATATCAGTTAGTTTACCGGTATATTGTCGATCATCTGCGTGTCCAAGGTGTCAATAATGTCGCCTATGTCTGGCATTCTGCATCCATGATGGAGCCTAAAGGTGATTTTATGGATTGGTATCCAGGTGATGATTATGTGGACTGGTTTGCCGTATCCATTTTTAATCCGATGCAGATCGCAACAGCAAGAAGATTCTTTGCCATTGGGCGTCAGCACAATAAACCATCGATGATCGCTGAATCCACACCGGCAGGACTGGTTTCGACGAATGCCAAAAGGGAATGGTTCAGGCATTATTTTGATTTTATTAACGATGATGATATTAAGATCGTTTGTTACATCAACAGCGATTGGGATGTCGAGCCTCTTTTTAAGTCGAGCCATTGGGGCGATGAGCGTATTCAAAATGATCCGGAAATAAAAGCGATGTGGATCAATGAAATGAATAAAGGTTACTTGCAGTATTCTCTCGATATGTTTAAAGAACTTAGGTGAAGATCATGTCTATTGAAACGATCAAATGGGTCAAGGGTTGTGCACGCATTATCGATCAAACCAAACTTCCTAACAAGTTTGAGTATATCTATTGCCGTGATGTGAAGACCATGTGGCAGGCGATCAAACGTTTGTCTGTGCGGGGTGCTCCGGCCATTGGCGTGGCTGCCGCTTTTGGGGTGCTCTTGGGTATACAAAAATTCAAGGGCCAGGATAAGGCTAAATTCCTGAAGCTTTTTCATGAGACCTGTGATTATTTAGCCACCTCACGTCCCACAGCCGTTAATCTTTTTAATATGCTCAATGAGATGCGCGCTGTCGTTACCCGTCATCCTCACGCAGACGTAGCTCTCTTAAAGAAACTGCTTTTTCAGGAAGCGATGAAGATCTTTAAGACTGATCAGGAAGTTTGCCGCCGCATGGGAGATCATGGGGCGAACTTAATTAAGAACGGAATGAAATGTTTGACCGTATGCAATGCCGGAGCCCTGGCCACCGTGGATTATGGCACAGCCTTGGGCGTTTTTTACAGCGCTAAGAAAAAGGCCAAGAAATTCAGTGTCTATTCCTGCGAGACACGTCCTTTATTGCAGGGGGCAAGGCTGACCTGCTGGGAGCTTCTCCGTCAGAAGATCGACACGACGCTTATTTGCGATAATATGGCAGCCTCTTTAATGGGGAAGGGGAAAGTGGATATCATTTTCGCCGGCGCTGACCGCATCGCGTCCAATGGGGACACCGCCAATAAGATCGGCACCTATATGTTAGCCGTCTTAGCCAAGCATCACGGCGTTCCTTTCTACATTGTCGCCCCGCGTTCAACTTTTGACCTGGAAATTAAATCCGGCAAACAAATTCCTATTGAAGAACGAAAGAGTGACGAGGTAACCCATTTTGCAGGCATACCAACCGCTCCTAAGGGTGTTAAAGTATATAATCCAGCATTCGACGTGACACCGGCGAAATTAATTTCAGGGATTGTGACGGAATACGGAATTATTCGACCACCGTATTTAAAGAATATTAGTAGCCGTCTTGGCGGCTGACACCGATACATTTTTTCTGCTAAAATCTGACGCTCACGCTGGTATCGTTGTTGCCCAAAAAATTGGTCACGCGAATGGGTTAGGCGAAAGCAACGTTGTCAGATTTCTCACGCAGAAAAAACATATCGGCATCAGCCTTCTAGTGGTTTATAAATGATTATATGAAAATATCTCAATTAGGTGAATTTGGTTTAATTGAAGCGCTCAAGAAATACGCTCCTGTCTCTAAAGAGATTATCAAGGGTATTGGCGATGATGCGGCTGTTTTGCCTTTTAGTAAGAATGAATATTTACTCTTAACAACAGACATGCTGGTGGAAGATGTGCATTTTACCCGTCGCATGCCGCCTCAAGCCATTGGGCACAAAGCCTTAGCCTGCAATATCAGCGATATAGCAGCCATGGGAGGCAGGCCTACTTTTGCCGTCATCTCGATTGGTGTCCCTAAGGATTTGTCCGTGCGTTTTATCGAGGATATTTATAAGGGGATCCAGCGTGTTGCCAAAGAATTTAATGTGAGTATTGTCGGTGGGGATACGATCAAGACGGATAAGATCGTGATCAATGTCGCCTTACTGGGTTTGGTTGAAAAGAAAAATTTGATCACCCGTGATGGGGCGAGACCGAAGGACTGGATCTTTGTGACAGGGCCTTTGGGCGGCTCTTTTAAAAGTGGTCGTCATTTGAATTTTACGCCGCGCTTGTCCCAAGCAAGATTTTTAGTTGAAAAATTCAAGCCTAATGCCATGATGGATATATCAGATGGATTGGCAGGGGATTTGAACCATATCCTTAAAGCCAGCAAGGTAGGGGCTAGTTTAGATCTTGATTCTATTCCCAAGAACAAGGGAGTCAGTTTATCCCAAGCTTTGAACGACGGGGAAGATTTTGAATTGCTGTTCACGTTGTCACCGATAAAAGCGCGTTCGCTCATGGATTGGCAAGCCAAACAAAAGTCATTTTATTTTTATCCCATTGGGACTATCACCGCTAATGTTAAAGAAAAGATCAATGCCAAAAGTTTCACTCACTTCTAATAGTGAAGAAGAAACTAAAGTTTGCGCCCAGCATCTGGCTACACAGCTGAAGGCCGGAGATATTGTCTTGCTGCAGGGTGATCTAGGTGCTGGCAAGACCACCTTTGTCAAAGGCCTGGCCCAAGCTTTTAAGGTTACTCCCAAAAAAGTCGTTAGCCCGACCTTTGTGATCATGAATCACTACAAGGGAAAGCTGCCTCTCTATCATTTTGATCTTTACCGTCTGGAGAAAGCCCAAGAGATAGATACTCTTGATTTTGACGAGTATTTTTATGGGGAAGGTATCAGCCTCATCGAATGGCCGGAACGCTTAGGGGAATATAAACCAAAACAATATTATTTAGTGGAATTCAAACATAAAGGTGAACATCAGCGCGAAATAACGATCACCTCGCGAAAATGACTCAATAGGGACATCTTATGTATTTTTTATCCTTCGAAACTTCAACCAAGATCTTCTCGTTAGCCCTTAGTCAGGATGAGAAGGTTCTGCGTTTCCGTAATTTAAAATCCGCCTTAGTGCTGGAAGATTCGATCTTGCCAACAGTTGATAAAATGTTGGATTCTGCCGGAATTAAATTTTCCCAGATCGACGGCTTTGCCATTGCTTTGGGCCCAGGTTCATTTACAAGTTTGCGGGTGGGTCTATCAACGATCAAGGCCTTTGCGATGAGTACGGGCAAACCAGTTGTCGGTATTCCCACCATGGATATCATTGCCAAAGGGGTCGATCTCGGCGAAAGTGATGAGATTTGCGTTCTCAATGATGCCCGTCGGGGAAAAGTGTACGCCTGTTTTTATGGCCCGAAGGGTAAGAAAAGTGATTATCTATTGACCACTCTGGATGATGTTTTAGATAAAGTGCACGGCAAAACACTATTTGTAGGTGATGCGATCGGGATCTACCGTAAGGACATCGAAAAGGCGCATCCAAAATGTCTTTTCGCCGATGAAAAATGGTGGTATCCTCAAAGTAAAGTCATGGCAAGTTTGGCGTATGAACGTTTTCAAAAAAAAGAATACGACGACGCTGCAAAACTTTTGCCCTTATATCTTTATCCGCAAGATTGCCAAGTGAATCCGTCAACCACGAGTACCAAGCATGGACATTAAATATTTAAATTTAGAAACAGCCTATCATCCGCCGGTATGGTGTGACATAGACCTCAAGGCCATGGCTTATAATTTTGAGCAATTGCAAAAATTGGCTGGAAAGAATATGGCGCATTCCTTAGGTGTCATGCCGGTGATCAAGGCTGATGCTTACGGCCATGGGATGGTGGAGATCGCCAAGTGCCTGGATGATTGCGGCTGCAAATATTTCGGGGTTTCCAATGTGAGCGAGGGGGTTGTCTTGCGGGCCGCAAGGCTCAAACAAAAGATATTATTGTTTGAATCCACTCTTGTAAAAGAGGCCCAGGATATTGTGGATTATGAATTGACGCCGACGGTTTGTGCTTTGGAAATGGCCCATGCCTTGGATCATTGTGCTCATCAGGCAGGCATTCAAATACCTATTCATATTAAAATAGATACCGGGATGGGGCGTTTGGGCGTCAATGAAGATTATGCGCTGGACTATGTGGAAACCCTGCGTACAGAGTGCCCTAATTTGATATTAGAGGGTATTTATACCCATTTTCCGGTTGCTGATACGGACCGCGATTTTACCTTGAATCAAATGCGCCGTTTCCGTGATATTGTCTATTCCCTGGAGAACCAATTTATCACTTTTTCTTACGTTCACGCGGGAAACAGCATGGGGCTGGGGGATTATAAATCCGATCTTTTTAATTTAGCCCGTCCAGGCATCATGCTTTATGGCGTTTATCCGCTGGAAGACTTAAAGGCAAAGGTCCATCTTAAACCATTGATGACCGTCAAAGCCCGTATCGTTTTTGTGCAGACCATTGCCAAAGGCCGGGGGGTCAGTTATGGGCATACCTTTAAAGCTAAGGAAGATATCACGGTTGCGATCTTGTCCATTGGCTATAGCAATGGGTATATGAGGTCTTTATCCAATAAAGCTTTTGTTTTGATCTCCGGCGTGCGCTGTCCTGTGGTCGGACGTGTGACCATGGACCAGATCATCGTGGATATCACGGCCGTAACTCTTTCTGGCCGTATTCCTCAAATTGGCGATGAGGCTGTCATTATGGGCACTCAAAAAGGCGAGTCCATTTCAGCGGATGAGATCGCCCACTGGGCTGACACCATCAGTTATGAAATTCTCTGCTCTTTAGGCAATCGCCAACCGCGTATCTATCACTCCTGAATAGTT
>Ga0206797_1100_pt2 | contig 16056 bp, 16 predicted proteins | sample Alteio_BWOrgCont_69_FD_152894 | JGI IMG/M metagenome (GOLD analysis project Ga0206797, IMG submission 152894) | Enriched cells from forest soil in Barre Woods Harvard Forest LTER site, Petersham, Massachusetts, United States -... | ecosystem: Environmental > Terrestrial > Soil > Temperate forest >...
AAATTCATCCTAAGTGCCGGTACCTTGTTTATCATGTTTAATATCGCGGGTCTTTTGACCTGGGTTGAACGCAAACAAAGTGCTGTCATGCAAGACCGCATTGGCGCTAACCGTGCATCCATTTTTGGTTTCAAGGCCATGGGCATGTTCCACGCACTTGCCGACGTGCTTAAGATGCTTAGCAAGGAAGAATTTATCCCCGAGGGGGCGAACAGTTTCCTGTTTAATCTTGCCCCTTATTTATCAGTGACCTTTGCCTTGGTTGGTTTTGCTGCCATTCCTATCGGTGGCGGGCTGATATTGAATAATCATGTGATTCAACTTCAAGCGGCTAATCTCAACGTTGCGCTTATTTTTATATTTGCGGCGATGTCCATGGGTGTTTATGGCGTTGTCCTGGCTGGGTTCTCGTCGAATAATAATTACGCTTTTTTAGGGGGCATGCGTGGTGCCGCCCAGATGATCGCTTATGAAATTACCATGGGTGCGGCCATCATGGGTGTGATCATGGTCTTCAACACTCTTGATCTACAAGCCCTGGACGTTGCTCAAGGTGCTTACATGTTCGGCGGGTGGATTCCTAAATGGGGAGTTTTTGTTCAACCGGTAGCTTTCTTTTTATTCCTAACCGCAGCTACGGCAGAAACCAAACGCACACCCTTTGATCTTCCCGAGGGAGAATCAGAAATTATCGGATATTTCGTGGAATACAGCGGCATGAAATTTGGCATGTTCTTTTTGGCTGACTTGGTAGAAACAGTATTGGTCGCGGCCTTGATGACAACCTTATTCTTCGGCGGATGGCAGGTACCGTATCTTCATACGGATGGGTTTTATTTCCCCTGGGGGGCGCATATTGCCATGGCTAATTTGCCAGTTATAATTTTGGGCGTCTTATCATTTTTTGTCAAAGCAGCTTTTTTCATCTGGGTCTTGATGGCAGTACGCTGGACGCTGCCACGTTTCCGTTATGACCAATTGATGAATTTAGGATGGAAGATTCTGTTGCCAATATCACTAATCAATATTGCTGTCACAGCTGTTGTGATAACTCTTTTAGGGTAAATTATGGAAAACACTGAAAAGCGTCGTCAGGAATTGGAAAAATACTTTGATCCCAAGGGCCCGTTTGCTGTCTTGCGTGTCTCGCAAATGAAGCGTTCCTGGAAGCAGACCAATCGGCGGGAATTAAATTTCTGGGAAAACACCTATTTGCCCATGCTTTTTAGCGGCATTTATTTGACTTCCAAGCATTTCTTTTACAATGTGACCTTTCATATCCTCCATCTTTTTGGCCTTCGTAAAGATATAAAAGGAGCCGTCACCTATCAATACCCGGAAATGCCGCGCCCGTTATCATCACGGCTAAGAACCCGTCACCGTTTAACCAAACGCGAAGACGGTTCTCCTAGATGTGTAGCTTGTATGATGTGCGAAACCGTATGTCCTGCAAGATGCATTGAAATTACCGCCGCAGAGCATCCAGATCCTAATATAGAGAAATATCCTGCTGAGTTCATCCTTGACCTTGGCAAATGCGTTTACTGCGGCTTTTGCGTCGAAGTTTGCCCTGAAGACGCCATCCGCATGGACACCGGCAAATTAGAAATCGCCGAATACTCCCGCGAAAGCATGATCTACAACAAAAAACGCCTGATGGACGAATAGGCAATAGCCTGGCCTGGCCGTAAGCAAGGGAATATTGCCTTCCACACGGAATATTTTTGCCGTCTGCTACGGTTTACGACAAAAATGTTCTTTAGAAATCTATCAAGAAGAGCTTGGCATTAATACACAGCGTGGAATTCAGAATGGAAATGGTACAAAAGGAAATATTGAATTAACAAATGTATGGTCTATCAATCCCGAGCCAGGACCCACACAGGCTATGAGCCTATTTTGCCTTAGGCGTTAAGAACATTAATGGTCCACTAGGGAAACTATCCCCAGGAGCAAAGTCGTTGGGATCGTATAAGAATGATTTTAATCTGTGTGCGGCTGATTTAAGGCTGCGATAGGTTTTAAAGCGTATGTAGTGCAGGTTACTTTTGGTCTTAGCGGTTAGATGTTTTAACATTTTTTAACCCCCAATATATGTTTAAAATGACTACACTCTCAAGTGTGCCATATGCTTTAGCACTTGTCAAGGTAGCCAGGAGGGAGAAAAGACATGAACATTGAATGTGTTTTTAATGCCCCTGTTCCCAAGGTTTGGAGGGCGTTGACTGACAAAGAACAGATAAAGAAATGGTCTTTTGAAATTAAAGAATTTGTGCCACAGCTTGGATTTGAATTCCAGTTTTATGGTGAAAAAGACGGAGTTAAGTATATTCATCATTGTAAAATAACTGAGGTGATTGTTGAAAGAAAATTAGCATACAGTTGGCGGTACGAAGGTCATGAGGGCGATTCCTTGGTCACCTTTGAATTATTTGACGAGGGTAATAAAACAAGATTGAAATTAACACACGAAGGACTCGAGACCTTCCCCAAGAGTCCTGATTTTGCACAAGAAAATTTTATGAAGGGTTGGACAATGATCATTGGGGAGAATTTAAAGAAATTTGTAGAGGGGCCCTAATGAAAATTCTTTTAGTTGAAGATGATGCGCAGATAGCATCGTTTATCCTTAAAGGGTTAAAGCAGGCAGGGTATGCGGTGAATCATGCAGCCAATGGTGAGGATGGCTTGCATTTTGCACAGGAAGAAGACTATGATCTTGCCATCGTAGATATCATGATGCCTAAGCTCGACGGGCTTAGTTTAATTGTTCGCTTGCGGCAAAAGAAGATTATAACTCCTGTGATTGTCTTGAGTGCCAAGAATTCCGTCGATGATCGGGTCAAAGGTCTGCAGGCAGGCGGCGATGATTATCTGGTTAAGCCCTTTGCGTTTTCAGAGCTTTTGGCCAGAGTCCAGGCCATTATCCGCAGGAGCAGCCGCAATCCAGAGACCAGCATTTTAGAAATTGCCGATCTAAAACTCGATCTTTTGCGCCGTAAGGTTTTTCGAGGGAACAAAGAAATAGAGCTTCAACAAGGAGAGTTTGTCCTTTTGGAATACCTGATGCGCAATGCAGGCAGGGTAATTTCTAAGACCATGATCATGGAACATGTCTGGGACTATAACTTTGATCCGCAAACCAATGTTATCGAAGCGCGCGTCTGCCGCTTGAGGGATAAGATTGATCGTCCCTTTAAAAGAAAATTACTGCATACGGTCAGGGGTTTTGGTTATGTCATTGAAGAAAAAGAATGATTTCTTTGGGACCTTTGCTTTTCGCCTTACCCTTGGCTACTCGCTGTTATTTGTCCTTTCCTTAATCATCATATTTTTTATCAGCTACCAAGTATTAAAAAATGACCTTTTGCACGTCGTTGACCGCGAATTATTGGCGACAACGGATAAAATTGATCGTGAATTTCACCAGGAAGGATTAGATCAAGTCGAAATAGATATACGTGAGGGAATAGAAGAAGAAGGTAAGAATAGGGTATTTTATAGAGTATTGACTTCCCAGTTAAACGTCGTTGTCACTTCGGATCCCCTTAAATGGCCTTGCTTGAATTTTCCTGTTCTGAGCCAATGGGCTTTCTTGTCAGCAGCGGATAATTTTAACTACCACACCCTGTCTCCTAAAGACAGGCCGTACAAGATTCGCATTCTTTCAAGGAACATTGACGGTGGGAAATATATTGTGCAGATTGGCAAAACCATGAAGGATGAAGAAGAGCTTGCAGGGATTTATCGCGGGGTATTTTTAGGATCAGTATTTGTTCTGTTTTTGTGCGGCATTGTTTTGAGCTGGGTAGAAGCTCAAAAAGCGATGCAGGGTGTAAAACGTATTTCATCGACGGCGCAGGCCATTGGCCAGGAAGGGATTGGCCACAGGGTTGAGTTGGGCCATGAAGGGAAAGAGATCGAAGATTTAGCAGGGACCTTTAATCAAATGCTGGATCGCATTGAGCGATTGATGATAGGCTTAAAAGAGGTGACTAACAATATCGCCCATGACCTGCGCACTCCTTTGACACGCATCCGAGGCCTCGCGGAAACAACCTTGGGGCAAAAGGACCTCGGGCAATATCAGGAAGCGGTGGGGACTATTGTTGAAGAATGTGACAGGCTGACACAGATGATCAATACCATGCTCGAGATTGCTGAGGCTGATGCAGGTTTAAAAAAACCTGAACTGGCAGCTGTGGATATTGTCGTCGTAGCCCGACAAGGTTATGAAATTTTTTTGCCAATGGCTCAGGATAAAGGCATCAGTTTTGAATTTAAAGCCTCGGACGATCCTATCATCGCAGTAGTTAATGAGTCACGCTTACAAAGAGTCATCGCCAATTTATTGGACAATGCCATTAAATTTACCGGACCCAGGGGAAGGGTTGGCCTTGAAATTCAAAAGGACCACCATCGAGCGATGATTCTAGTTAAAGACACCGGGATCGGTATTTCCTCCAAGGATCAAACACGTATTTTTGATAAATTCTATCGAGTGGAATCCAGCCGCTCAACATCTGGTCACGGGCTGGGATTAAGTTTTGTTAAGTCCATGGTTTTATCCATGGGGGCGAGCATTTCTGTAGAAAGCATCCTTGCCCAAGGAAGTACCTTCGTCGTTAAAATCCCTCTATAAATGGTTTTTAAAGATTACAAAAATGTAATCTTGCGGTCATCTTCCAGTCATTATTCCCAGCTATACTTAAATCAGAAATTAAACACCAGTTAAACGGCCTCGCCGGCCAGATGGCCAAACGGCCACCGCATACTGCGGGGCAAGCGGGATCCAGACAGGAGGGGTGACAATGAATCTGATAGTAGGAGTATTAATGGTATTGGTAACAGGTTTAATCGTGCCGCAGCATAGGGTATATGCCAACGAAACAAGTCCCGAGGAAATGGAAGCTAGCAATAACCCTAATAAAGCTGTTGTATCACTTTATGATCAAGGCGTTGATGCAAGCCAGAAGAATGATTTTCAAAAAGCATTACCGCTTTTTGAAGAGGCCTTGAGGGCAGATCCTGATAATCCGGATATTTTGAATATGTTGGCACACAGCCAAAGGAAAATCGGATTGATCGATGAGTCGATAACAAATTATAAGAAAGCACTAGAATTACGGCCCAAATTCCCGGAAGCGCATGAGTATTTGGGGGAAGCTTACATTCAAGCCGCCATGCGGGAAGTTGAGACGCTTAAGAATTACGGCAATGATGGTAAAGAAGAGTTGGAAGATTTGAGTGAGGATATTAAGGAAGCAGCACAAAAATTATAAAATTAACAAAATAAAAAGGGGAAAATACCATGATTAACAAAATATTAGATTTGCAGTCATCAGTACCGGCAGCAGTTCTTATTCGCATGATCACAGGGTATGTTTTTTTTGTGGAAGGTATTCAGAAGTATCTATATCCGGACACATTGGGAATAGGGCGTTTTATAAAAATAGGCATACCATATCCTCATGTGATGATACATGTTTCTGCCGGAGCAGAAATTATCTGTGGGGCATTGCTGATGGTTGGTTTATTTACAAGACTTTCTGCCATACCGTTAATTATTAATATTTCAGTAGCCATTATCTCAACCAAGGTCATGATGTTTGTCCAAAAAGGGTTCTGGCCCGCAATCCATGAATCCCGCCTGGATTTTACCATGTTGGTGAGCCTGATTTTTTTACTGATCGTAGGCGCAGGTTGTTATTCTCTCGATGAAAAATTGTCGGAAGAGAAAAATTCGACGAGGGACATTTCATAGTGTATACTTACCCATCTAGGGTGTTTTAAGAGAACAACAATTAAAACCAAGGAGATGGGTTGTATGTTTACATTGAATCGAATGAACAAAATCGGTTTGGCTGTTTTAGTATTGGGAGGGGCGTTTTTTGTATCAGGCCCCGCACAATCTAGTGATTTTCAAGAATTCGTTGTTTATAAAGACAAAGGTTCGCCAACTCATTTTACTGCTTCAGGATTTATGCCGGATGGGAAATGTGTTGCAATCAATGATGCATGGGTCGATAATTGTGGGGGAAGCAGGAGTTGTATTCAAGCCCAATTTGACAGGGATTGCTCAGCGACTGGCTCAGGATGGGCAGGGGTTTTTTGGCTTGAGCCTGCCAATAATTGGGGAAATACAAAAGGCGGTTTTAATTTAACCGGAGCCAAGAAGCTCGATTTCTGGGCACGCGGTGAAAAGGGTGGCGAAGTTGTGACCTTTAAAATGGGAGGCGTTGGCATGGGGCATCAATATCCAGATTCTGACGCAGCCACGATGGATCCTGTCGTGCTCACCAAGGATTGGAAAGAATATTCCATTGATTTGACAGGCAAGGATTTGTCACATATTATTGGAGGGTTTGCCTGGATTGGCACTGCCAAAGAGAATCAATCGAACATCACATTTTATTTGAGAGATATTAGTTATCTTTAAAATGAAGAATATCAAAAAAGAGATTTTTCCAGTACTGTTAGGATGTTTTCTAATTTTTCCTGTTATCGGCCACGCCGATGAAACAGCCCGTGTAGATAAAGAAGGTATTGATATAGGCATCGTCAACAGGATTAGCGGCTCAATGCATGGTTTTGAACTAGGAGCTGTTAATATTGTCGGCGAAGATTTTAACGGCACTCAACTAGGGTTGTTCACAAGCATCACCAGGCGTTCCTTCGAAGGTTTCCAGTTTTCAGTCTTTTATAATGACGCAGAGGAAGAAATGCATGGGTTTCAGTTGGGGATTGTTAATCATACAGGATCACTGGAAGGCCTTCAGATAGGGATTCTTAACTTTAATGACGACACAAATTATTTAGGTTTTTTCCCCTTTATTAACGCCGCCTTTTAAAGTATGAATATTGAAGTATTTTTATAAGAGAAAGGGTTAGAAATGAATAAAAGAGTTCTTGAATTCCTCAATGGGATTGGCCTGGTTCTTTCTGCTTTCGCGATGATGTTTGTGGCGGCTGGAATTCTTTTTTTAATTTTCAAAATTTATCGCATCTTTTTTAAATAATCCGCGGGGCCCGATGGGTTCTTTTAAGATCGAGCAAGATACATCCCCTGGACAGCGTTCATGGCAGCGTCTAGGAATGGGCCTTGGAAGATCCCGATAATAATGATCCCGGCAATTGCGATTAACAAGAGTAATCGAATTTTTAAGGGAACAGCAATCAAGGTCGTGTCGTGAGGGGCATCGACATAAATGCGTTTGGCAACCATCAAATAATAGTAAAGCGATATAACAATGTTAACTCCCGCGATCAAGGCCAACCACACATAACCGCTTTTAATGACAGCCATCAGTAAGGTAAATTTACCAAAGAAACCAGCCAAGGGCGGCATACCAGCCAGCGACACCAAAGCTAAAAGCATGGTGCATGCCAAGATATTTGAACGCTTGGCAAGGCCTGCGTAATCAGCAATCTCATCGCTTTTTGTTGCGATTGAAAACACAATGATGACCAGGAAAGCGGCGAGATTCGTGAATAAATATCCCAAGAGATAGAAATTAATTCCGGAAGCCCCCAGAGCACTGCCGGCCGCTGCACCCATCAAAAGATATCCCGCATGACTGATGCTTGAATAACCCAGCAATCGTTTGATGTTGGTTTGATGCATAGCTACCAGATTACCGTAGGTCATGGTGATCGCAGAAAGAACAGCCAGTGCCAAGCTCCATTCAGCATGCCAGCCTGCAAAAATGCTGAAGAAAAGACGGATTAAAACAATGAATCCAGCAGCCTTTGATCCGACGGACAAAAGGGCCGTGACCGGGGTGGGAGCGCCTTGGTAAACATCAGCCACCCACATATGAAAAGGCACTGCAGCGATTTTAAAACCAACGGCTGCAAAAATAAGAACCAGGGCAAAAAGGGACATGGAAGACATTGCATGAATACTGACATAACTTTGGATCACAGAAAAATGTGTTGAATGGGTAGTGCCATAAAGGAAGCTAATACCATAGAGAAAGAACCCTGAAGCCAGGGCCCCCAAAATCAAATATTTCATCCCCGCTTCAATGGAAAGCCGGTCACTTTTAAGATAGGCTGTCATGACGTATAGAGAGATAGTCAGAATTTCGATAGAGATGAATAATAAGAGAAAATCAGCACTTGAGGCAACAAGGCACATGCCGATTAAAGCCAGCCATAATAATAAATAGAATTCATTGCGGCGTTCGCCCATTGATTTAAAAAATTCCTGGGTCATGGCAAAGACAAAGACCATGGCAATCAGGAAAAAGGCCTTGAAAAACCATGCCAAAGAATCCATGACGAACATGCCGCTAAAGGTGGTGCCATTGAGGCTTCCTTGGGTGAACCAAAAAATGATGAGGCCAAAAAGAGCAATAAAACTAAAAATGCCGATCCAATCTTTCCCAACATTTTTGGGCAAAACAATATCAACCACCACCAAGGACACCAGGACAATGGCGGTCAGTGATTCTAAAGAAACCAAACTCCAATCAATGACAGGGAACATAGCTTATCGTATGCTTTCTACAATCGTCTTAGTGCTTGAACCAATATGCGTCAAAATAATTGTTGGCAAGCATCCGACGAGGATTAATAGTGCTAATAAAAGGATATAAGGGAATTTAGCTGAAAGTGTTGTCGTGTCTGTAAGCTGTGCAAATTTAGGATTAAGAGGGCCTTGAAAACCTAAACGGATCACCTTAAGTATATAGATAGCGGTGATCACAAGGCCAAAGACAGCAAACACTGTCAAGAAGCGGTATTGATCCCATGCACCTAAAAGGACAAGGATTTCAGCGACGAAGTTGGCAAACCCAGGAACGCCGGCAGAGGCAAAAGCCGCCATCATAAAACAGGTGCCGATAAAAGGCATACACTTAAGAAGACCGCCCAATTCATCTAAATTACGGGTTTGGGTTTGGTTCTCGACGTAACCAACTAAGGCAAAGGACAGGGCCGCCATAATGCCATGGGCAAACATCAGGTACACGACACCATTAAGTCCGATGGTATTAAAGCAGGCGAGGCCGAGCAAGATATATCCCATGTGGCTGCAGCTTGAATAACCTAAGATATATTTTAAATCACGCTGGGTCAAAGCCGCCAGGCCGCAGTAAACAATATTCAAAATAGCAAGGCCTGCAACAATGGGCATCCAGGTGTGGGCAGCTTGAGGCATTAACTGGATGGCGAAACGGATAATGGCATAGGCAGCCATTTTTTTGAGTACACCAGCATGCAGCATGCTGATGGCCGTCGGTGCTTCTGCATAACCTACAGGAGCCCAGGTATAAAAGGGCCAGAGTGTCAGGGTAATGCCAAAGCCAAGCACGATGAGAGGGAAAATCCAATTTTGTACATAAATAGGCAGAGGATGTTGGGCCAATTGTTGCTGGATGGCAACGAGATCAAAGCTTTGAAGGCCGGTTGCAAGATAAAGGGCGATTAAACCGATCAAGGCAATGGCAGCCCCTGCAACCAAGAATAAGGTCAACTTCATCGCGGCAAATTCCCGGCGCTGAGATCCCCAGATGGCGATCATGAAGAACACTGGTACAGCAGCCACCTCGTGGAAGAAGTAGAAAAAGAAAATGTCCAAAGAAAGAAAAGCTCCATAGGTGCCGATGATGGTGATAAGGAGCAAAATGTAATATTCTTTGATACGTTCTTTGATGGAAGCAGATATTAAAACAGCCGCGAAAGAAGCAGCTCCCAAGAGCAACAGCATCAGAGAATTGATGCCATCCACTCCAAGATGATAAGAAATCCCCATAGGCACAACCCAGGGAATATTTTGAACAAATTGAAAGCCTCCGACTGCATGATCGTAAGCCGCAAAAACCCAAATAGACAGAATGAAAGGCAAAAGTACGGCAATGCTAGATATCCGTCGGATCAGGCAATGCCTGTCAGATGGGACAAGGCTGACCAATCCCAGGCCAAACAAAGGCAATAAAAGAATATAGGAGAGATTAGGAGAAATCATAAATTTAAGAAAACATTAAAAATAAAAATAATGGAATAATTCCAAGAGCAAAGATTAAAGCAAACGAATGGCTCAAGAATAAATAGAGTAATACAACGCCAAGCACAAAAACCATGGCATAGAATTGGACGATGCCATTTTGTAAATAACGAAAGACCTTGCCGCTGGCATGGGCCAGGTTTGAAAGGCCGCCAATGATGGCGCGATCAAGGATAACTTTCTCAATTTGGGATAAGCTCAAGGCAACGTTTTGCTGGATATTATCGACGTACCAGGCATAAGCTGCATCAAAATAAAATTTGTTTTGTAAGACAGTATAAAAGCCGCCAAGTTTTGTCACCAAAGGGTCATTGACAGGACGTTTGCCATAGAGCATATAAGAGAAGCCCAAACCTAAAACAGCTACAATTGAAGAAATGACAGCGACCGTCATATTAAGTGTTTCAGGCGCTTCCTGAGGGAAAAGAAGATGGGGGATTCCAATAAATCCTCCAATAGCGGAAAGAATGGCCAGGAAAATTAATGGCAAGGTCATCACAGCCGGAGATTCATGGATTTCGTGTCCGTGTGCCCCGTGATGGGCTTTGGTTTTGGGAGCTTTGCCCCAGAATACGACAAAGAAAAGCCTTCCCATATAAAAGGCAGTTAATCCGCTGGCTGTTGCCGCAATCAAATAAAGTAGGGTGTTGTTTTCAAAAGCTAAGCTCAAGATAGCGTCCTTGCTCCAAAAACCGCTTAAGGGAAAAATACCGCAAAGGGCCAAGGTCCCAATGAGAAAGGTCATGCCAGTGATGGGCATTTTCTTTAAAAGCCCTTGCATCTTCCAAATATTTTGTTCGTGATGCAAGGCGTAAATAACAGAACCAGCTCCTAAAAACAAGAGTGCTTTAAAGAAAGCATGGGTTGTCAGGTGATACATCCCTTGCATAGGGCCGCCTAAACCCAAAGCCATGACCATCAAACCTAATTGGCTGAGTGTTGAATAAGCCAGGATTCTTTTGATATCATTTTCAGCGACGGCTAAGATGGCCGCCATCAGCGAGGTAATCGCGCCAGTAAAAGCGATAAAGGTCAAAGCTGTTGGGGAAGGTTCAAAGATAAAGAAGGTGCGGGCTAAAAGATAGATACCTGCTGCCACCATGGTTGCGGCATGGATCAAAGCACTGACCGGTGTAGGTCCTTCCATAGCGTCGATCAGCCAGACATGTAAAGGTATTTGGGCAGATTTACCGATGACCCCGCAGAAGAGCAAGAGAGCGATAATGGTCAAAGTATGAGGGTCTATGCTTGGAATAACATTGATCAAATCAGTGAATTGAAAACTACGAGCGCTCCCATTGATACCCGAAACGCCCCACAACATAATGATCCCGCAAAGAAATCCAAAATCAGATAGGCGATTAACAATAAAAGCCTTAACCCCTGCATCTGCCGCAGAAGGCTTGGCATACCAGAAACCGATGAGTAGGTAGGAGCTTAAACCGACCAGTTCCCAGAAGATGAAAAGCTGAATAAAGTTATTGGATAAAACAATGCCTATCATAGAGAAGGCAAATAGACTTAAGTAGGCGAAGAATCTTGGAGAGCTTGGATCTTCTTGCATATAACCGCGGGAGTAAATAAAGATAGCAGACCCAACTCCAGTGACAATCAAAAGCATCATGATGGCTAGCGGATTCATCAGAAAGCCAAAGTTAATAGTCAATCCGTCAATATTAATCCAGGACAAGGATTGTTGTAATTCAAGGGGTAAGGGGTAAGAGGTAAGAGGTAAGGAGTTAGGTGTTTGGAAAATCTCAGAAAAGACCAGACAAGCACAAACAAAAGAAGTTAAGATACCAACGATGGCAATAAGGGAGCTTGAGCTTTTACATTTCAGAAAAAATAGAGTAATCAGAACGCAGGCAGCGAGCGGCGCAAAGAAAGCTATCCATATTAAAGTTGAATTTATCATAATTTTAAAATCAATTTATTTATCTCTTACCCCTTATCCCTTACCTCTAGCTTGTCACCATTTCATTGTCCTTAATTCATCAGCCTGAATCGTTGAAAGTCGCCGGTACATCAACACGACAATGGCAAGCCCGATGGCGACTTCTGCGGCAGCAACAAGAATGACAAAAAATACAATCAATTGCCCGGCATAATCCCCATTAAATTTTGAAAACGATACAAAAGAAAGATTAGATGCTGCCAAAAGCAGCTCCAAAGACAAAAGTACTTTAAGTACATTGCGGCTGGTCATAACGCCCACCAGTCCAATGGAAAAGATAACGCCGCTAAGAGCTAAATAACTTCCCAGTGTGATCATGAGTTGTCCGTATCCTTGCCGGTGCTTAATGCGCCTTGGGCCAAAGAAACAATTCCGAAAATCGCAATCAATAAAAGAAGTGACGTCAATTCAAAAGGAAGCAGGTAATCTGTAAAAAGAATTTTGCCGATGGCCTCAATCGTTCCACGGATGGAAGAAATGTCCACGGCTTGGGCTTTGATAAAACTTTTGGTTGCTAAAACAAATGAGAAGGTAAACATCAAGGCTGCGAAAGTTCCCAGCCAACGGAAACGGTTTTGTGCCTCAGAGGTGAGGGTGATGCTATTTAGGTTTAAACACATCACCACAAAGAGGAAGAAAACCAGGACAGCACCTGCGTAGACCAAGATAAGAATCATGCCTACAAAATAAGCTTCGAGGGTCACAAAAATGCAGGATAAAGAAAAAATAGCGACGACCAAGGATAAAACATTATACAGCGGATTTCGAGCCAGAATCACACAAAGGCTTGCAAAGATCAAGATTGCTGCAAAAAGATAAAAGAAAAAAGGAGACATGCTTTTTAAAAAAAGATACCTTCATTATTATTTGAGAGAGATTCGTATTCTTTAATCATAGAAATAAACAAAATATTGTCAAGAGGATACTAAAAATACGCACACATCAAAGTGCTTGTGAGGATCAAGCGCGTGTGGTATCTTATTAATCCCTATGGCAGAGAAAATTAAGAATAAAAAATTAAGCGTGACCGCGGATCAAGAATTGCAGATATTACGCAATGTTGTTGATATTGCCTCTTCTGAACTCGATTTAAATCTTACCTTGCAGTTAATAGTCAAAATAGTCACCGAGATGACTGATGCAGATTCTGTTTTTATCTATCTTTTTGATGACAGCAAGCGGAATCTGGTGCTGATGGCTTCCAAGACAGCGCATAAAAAAGAATTGGGCAATGTCGTTTTAAAAACAGGCGAGGGGATTACCGGATGGGTAGCCCGGGAAAGCAAAACAGTGGCCATAAAGACACGTGCGTACAAGGACCCGCGCTTTAAAAGTTTTGACGTGCTTCCTGAAGACCGTTATGAGGCGTTTTTATCCGTGCCGATTTTATTTAAAGGGAAAGCCATTGGGGTTGTTAATGTCCAGCATAAAAGCCAACAAGACTATTCCATCGAGACAGTTAATCTGATTGAAATGATTGCCAAGCAGGTAGGCGGCATTATTGAACATGCCAGGCTCTTTGATGATACGAAGAAAAAAGCTTTGCAGTTTGACTCCTTGATCAAGGTCAGCCGTTCGATCACCAGCGAAGACTATTTAGATGAAATTCTTAATTTGATCGTGGTGGTCACCGCTGAAATGTTGAATTCTAAAATCTGTTCCATTATGCTTTTGGATGAGAAAGGCATAGAGCTATCAATCAAAGCCACCCAGTCATTAAACGCAGAGTATAAGTTAAAACCAAATATTAAAGTAGAAAATAGTTTGTCTGGGAGTGTTATCAAATCCAAAAAATCCATGAGTGTTTATGACGTAGGCAAGGAAGAAAAGTATGCCTACCGTGATTTGGCCCTTAAAGAGGGGTTGACTTCCATGTTGATTGTGCCCATGATTGTTAAAGACAAGGCTATTGGAGTTATTAATGTGTATACCAAACAACCGCATCATTTTGAAGAAGAAGAAATAAACGTGCTGCAGATAGTGGCCAATCAAGCTGCTGTGGCTGTAGAGAATACCAAATTGATGCAGGAAGCGCTAAAGGCCCGTGAAGCTCTGGAAACCCGCAAGCTTATTGAACGTGCTAAGGGCATTTTGATGAAAATGAACAATCTTACCGAAGAAGCTGCTTATCGCCTGATCCATAAGAAAAGTATGGACACCTGCCGCTCCATGAAAGACATTGCCGAATCAGTTATTTTAATGGCAGAACTGCAGAAATAAAAACATGTCATTCCCGCGAAAGCGGGAATCCATAATCAAAATTAGTTCTTAATTATTTATAAAATAGCAATATTCTTTATTTGTAAATATAAATATTTATATTTCAAAATGTTATGTAATTTTCATTGGCCTTCCCAAATTTGACAAGCTCCAAATATGTGTTATCCTTATCAAGATAACGCTTCCTACATTTAAATTATTCATCATGTTTAAGAAATTTTTAAGCATAACTGTCATCGTATGCTTCTTTTTGACAAGCTTAGGCCCTGTCCCTCAAGCCCACGCCGAATCTCCATTAAATTTACCAGCCCCCGGCACCATGATCAATCTAAGCCCGGTTTATCATCCAGTGATCATCAAAGGCTTAACTGTGCATAAAGACAATCCATTTCTGTTTGATTTTATTGTAGATGTAGGCCAAGACCACATGAGTGGAGAGCCGCTTAAAAAAGAAGGCGAAAAGCTCATCAAGTATTTTCTAGCTAGTTTAGCTATTCCTGATCGTGATTTGTGGGTGAACTTAAGTCCGTATGAAAAAAGCAGGATGATACCAGAAGCCCTAGGCCAAACGGATATGGGCCGTGATCTACTGGAGCAGGACTATATTCTAAAACAAATCACTGCTTCACTGATATATCCAGAGAAGAATCTAGGTAAGAAATTTTGGGAGAGGGTGTATACAAAAGCGCAAGAGATGTACGGCACGACACAGATACCGGTAGATACCTTTAACAAAGTATGGATCAAAGCCGACCGTGCAGAAGTTTTCGAACATAATCAAACGGCGTTTGTGGTAGACAGTCATTTAAAGGTAATGCTGGAAGAAGATTATTTGGCATTAAGTCGTCACTCTGGCAAGTCTGCCATCCAAAATAATACTGTCATCCTGAACGAAGTGAAGGATCTCAATAAAATTAATTCTATAAGAGATTCTTCGGCTGGGCCTCAGAATGACATGCATTCGTTAAGCTCCAACATCATCCGCCAAATCATCCTCCCCGAGCTAGAGAAAGAAGTCAACACCGGCAAAAACTTTGCTAATTTGCGTCAGATGTTCAATTCAATTATTTTATCCAGCTGGTACAAAAGAAATCTCAAAGAAGCGCTGCTTAATCAAGTGTATGCAGACAAGAGCAAAATAAAAGGTGTCACTGCGAGCGGAGCGAAGCAGACCCAAGAACAGATATACGAACAATACCTGAAAGCCTACAAGAAAGGCGTGTTTAACTATATAAAGGAAGATATCAACACCGCCAACGGCCAAACTATGCCCAGGAAGTATTTTTCTGGGGGGATGCAGGTCGCGCCAGATGTCGCAATCGTGAGAGACCTCATCCAAGGTTCCCGAGCTTTAGACCGGTCAATGTTTGGTAACAACGATCAATTAGTCGATGTTGCAGCCGTTGCTACAGAAGAATATAATCCGCGCATGGTTAAGAAAGACAAGTCGATGACAGCATTGTCGAGCAATTCGATGGCTTCCTTGAAAAAAGCCGCTGCTTTTGATTCATTTGAATTAAGGGATACCTTAAATACAATCAGAACGATTTCTTTAAAAATTAAGCGGCCTGTTAAGCAGGAAGTATTGAATCAACTAAGCCTATTGAAGGAGAAAGCTTTGAGAGCGCTGTCAGGCGTTGAATTACAGATATCTTCTGCACTTGCGATAAGTAATGAGCTAGGATTAATTTTTGATAGAGATGATGAGTTTAATTATTATAGCCGTACGTATACTTGGAAGAAATTTTTTGGTTATCAAGATAAATTAGAAGAAAGAATGTTTGAGCAAGGGCTTGTGCCGGAGTATCCTTCCGGGCAAGAAGATGAGGCGCGAAAAATTATTAAAGAGTTTGGCAGTCCCAAAAGCAGGGAG
>Ga0206797_1070_pt2 | contig 16020 bp, 9 predicted proteins | sample Alteio_BWOrgCont_69_FD_152894 | JGI IMG/M metagenome (GOLD analysis project Ga0206797, IMG submission 152894) | Enriched cells from forest soil in Barre Woods Harvard Forest LTER site, Petersham, Massachusetts, United States -... | ecosystem: Environmental > Terrestrial > Soil > Temperate forest > O...
TTGGTGTTCTGCGAAGTGATAGACGTTCATGAGCCGGCGGCAAAAATTTTGATGGCACATAATAAAAAACAGCCTAAAAATAGTTTACGCGGCACGCCACGAGTGACTGTCATCGTTTTGGCAGCTTCTGATGTTAACGGGGTAAATTCGTTCAATAATGACCAAACAGGCAGTAATTTTAACTTGCAACTTTCATTGAAGCTAACAAAGCGGTTAAGTATCTCAACCGGCGCAGGGTACGCTGTAAAACCTTATGAAACAAGTTTCAGCGGATACAAAACTAATAGTCCGGGTTGGTGGGGCAGAATGTTTAACACCACTAACAAACCCAACAACGTGCTTGCAAACTGTAAAGTATTGGATATTCCTTTGAACATTAATTATGAATTATTTAATAAGGGACGAAACAGCTTTACGATGGGCGGCGGTTTGTCGTCTTATTTTATGCTGAACGAAAACTACCGTTTCAGCTTTGCCGACCCGGCATTGGGCTCGCGCGACATTCAACTCAGCAATCAAAATCAACACATTTTTGGTGTGCTTAATTTAAATTCAACGTACCAGCACAGAGTTAATGGCAACTTTGGGATAGTAGTGCAGCCATATTTAAAACTGCCTTTAACGCAGATTGGTTTTGGCCAGGTGGATCTCAAATCAGCAGGAGTGGCAGTAGGATTTAGCTGGAATCTAAATTCTTTCGGGCACCGATAGGCTGCGGGGCGCCTTTATTATTTACTCATCGTTAACGGCTCTCCATCGCTGTTAAGTTAAGGAATTTATACACTAAAAATATCGAACACCGAACGCCGAATTTTGAATGATGAAGTGAACTTCGACGTTGGATGTTCAAAATCCTGTCCCAGCAGGGTCTCTCGAAGAGGACCCTGCGTCCTCCCGATGCATCTCGCAGCGCAGGGTCCCTTTCAGGAGACCCTGCGACGACAGCGACAGAACATTTCAATACGCCACTCTTATCACTGCCTTCCCTTTAAACGCTTTTATCGTAACGGTTTCCGTATTCCGGTCATATGCTCCGCCCGTTACCTTAACGACCTTTTTACCCTGTGGGTGAGGCAACCGGATGGTGACGGTGTTAGGCTCCCTGCCGGAGTGGCACTCAATTGTAGCTGTTATATATCCTTTGTTAACCGCCGACTTTACTTCGAGGCTTAAGGGTCCAAAATAAGTTTGTACGTTGGTTAGTTGAATGGTTTTTCCGTCTGCCATCCAATTACGCGGTATCGTACTCAATAATCTTAAGGTGGTGCCATCTTCGAGATATAACATCCACCGGGTTTCCATTAAAAACCAGGCTTCCTCGTGCGTTTTATGGGAGGTGGCATGAAACAAATGCTCCCAAAAAGTATAGGTCTCACGATCGGCAAGGGCCGAAAATGCATTGTAGTAAGTTTTCAAAAATGGCTTTACCAATCCCAATTTTGCCTGCATCCAATCGTGCCGGCTATAATATGGCTGACTGAACGCCACATTGTTCTGCAGAAATAATTCGCTTTGATAGTTCATCAAAATTTTTGCCGCCGGCTCATGAACGTCTATCACTTCGCAGAACACCAAATACATTGGCCCTAAAAGTTCATCGGGAACAGTAAAGGTACCGTGGGAGAAGAATATCTCCGGTTTAGCGAACAAGGCCCTGGGGCCGATAGCTTCCGTCCAGGGAGGTACTGTTGGGCTCCAGGCGCCATTGCCAAGCGGAACCACCGGCGAAAGGGCCATCCGGTTGAAAAGTGATTCGCGGATATCCTTTTTCCATGCCTCAGCCTCCTTGCTGATCTGGCGAGCCTGGCCGGAATTTATGGCCGCCAGCATTTCGGCGGCGCGGCTCATACCCAGGTAAGCATAGCCATTGAGCATAAACTGGTGGAAGTTGTCCTCCGGATCGGCTACTTTGCCGGCGATCATTCCGTACCCGTTTCCCCGAAGGCTGTCAGCTTTGTTTTCGGATCTCCATTTCATCAGAAAATCACAAGCCTTCAATATTTTGGAGCTTATCTTTTCAATCCAAGCTGCATCGCGGGTATACCGGTAATACTCACCAATCGACCATAGCACCGCGCCGGTCTCTACCATGTAACCCTGGTAATTCTGGAACGATCCATCAGGGTGCTGCTTGTCCAAAAAATAGTTTAGCGCCCGTTTTGCATTGTCCTGCCACCCCATCGAATTATAGAACTGCATAATCGGGGCGCTCTCTGTCCCGATCGGCCCAAAATAGCCTACATCCGGCGCAAGGTCACCGTTTGGTTCGTTTCCGTAGGTGATCAGGTCCAGGTGCAGCAGGCCGGCTTGTATCATTTCTTCGATGCGCTTTTCCGGTACGTGAATCTGTGCGGCCTTTGCCAATTTGGCTTGCCAAAATGCCTTGCACTCCTCCATTTTTTGATCAAATGATTGTTGTGAAAGGGCTAAAGCACGTGCATTGGAAATAGGAGCATGGGGAACATAAAATTCAAAAACAGCTTTTTCTCCGGGTTGCAGTAAAACAGCGTTTTGTTCATTTGGAAGCGGCTTTCCGTTAAGTTTGGATACGCAAAAGGCGCTGTCGCCGGCAAAAGCCGATACCCCGGTTTTTGGGTTAAAAGTATAGTGTTTCTCCCACCAATTAGCGGTTTTGAACCAGGCATAACGCGGTACCGAACCCGTGTTTGTAGCCACGCACCTAAAATACAGAACGGTTTCTTCGGTAGGATCGAGAGCATCTTTAAGTTTTGATTTTACGGTATCTTCCTGTTTGTCAGAAAGTACATGGCCCACGGTATATTTATCGGCAACCAGGTAATTTGTGCCTTTTAATTGCTGTTCGGTTAAGCCGGATTTTTCCAGGGAAACAAAGGAGGTGGAATGATATTCAATATCATCATCTTTTTGTTGCGAGTGAAGAATAGGCAGCACACCGTTTTCCAGGTGACGGTGGGTATTCACTTCAACACCCACGCCGCGGCCTATTGCATAATAATACTGCACGGGTATCTTCTCCAGTCCCTTCAAATAAAACGACGACGAGGAGAACCTGGGCGTGATCACATTTTCCTGCAGCGGCATGCCGGGTACGCTTTCGCTGATCTGAAAAATCCGGAAATCCCTGGACAGGCCCAACCAGGTAGGGACGTATTGGTTCATCGTTCTTTTTGAGGCCGAGTTAAACGACTCCTCGGGTTCAGTTTCAATTTTTTGCAATTTGGTTTCACCTTTACGGGATTGAATATTGGATTGAACTTCAGCAAAAGAGCGCTTATCTGAATCCTTCAATACAACAACCGAATAATCCGGGATATATATGGGGAAGCCGTTACTGACATCCCTCAAAAAAAACGAAAACGGATTTGCCGTGGTGCTTACCGAAATGAGTGTCGGGTCAGGACCGGGATTGTTATTTAAACTATCCAGCTCCAGCGAAATACGCGCCCTGCCCGGTGAAGAAAATTCGAAATGATTATTGCTGATTTTCCCGTGTCCTGTAACTACATCAATCTTCTTTAAGTGACCATTTAAAACTTTGATCGTTCCGGAAGGCTTCCCGCTGGGCCATTCAATAGAAATCTTTTGCACGGAGGGTTGTACTTCTTTTTGCTGAGCCGGCAAATTAAATGGAAATGACACTATAAAAACCAGGATGATCCCCCATTTTTTATAGTTGCGCAATTCGGTTTGATTCATGATTTAGCAATTGGAGCACATCAAATAAACAGACCAATTTAAGTGATGCGTTGAGGGATACAAGTTAGGGCAATAATCCCGAAAACAAAACAGCCAGCCGAAAAGGAGAATCTTCATCCCGCAATGCACACGGGTTGCTCAAAACCACATTTGAACCTGGTCTGTTCGTTAAACTGGGTCAATACGATGTGGAGTCGATTAATTTTCTGTCCCAGCAGGATCTCTCGAAGGACTCTGCGATTTGCAGATGAGGATTCAGGCTTTTTTTAGTATCAATTTTTATTTTAACTTAGGGGCTATGGTGATAACAATAAATCATTGGTTAACACTTAAATCAATGAAACAGGCAAAATGGAGTTAGTTACACCGAAAGAAGCAGACAAACCGGCCCACCCGCTTTTATTCCTGGTACTCGTGCTTCCTACAGGCATACTGCAGGGATACGTTACCATTACGCTGGCTTATCTTTATGCCAAAGCCGGGATTTCGCTTGAGGCGATTGCCGCTTTAATTGCTGCTGCCCTTTTACCGCCGTTAATAAAGTTTTTATGGGCGCCGCTTATTGATATAACTTTTACCGTAAAAAAATGGTACATCGTATCTACCGTTGTTATCGGGGTAGGCATCCTTGGCATGAGCGTACTGCCGGTCAAGGCATCTGTTCTCCCATTAGCAACTATCCTGGTATTGCTCTCCTATTTTGCGTCGACGTTTGAAACCATGGCGGTTAACAGCCTGATGGCACATGATACCAGCGAGGAAACCAAGGGCCGTGCCAGCGGCTATTTCCAGGGCGGCGCTACGGGCGGCGTTGGGATAGGCGGCGGCGCCGGGTTATGGCTTGCAAGTCGCTTGTCAACACCCTGGATGGTTGGCGCGGTGCTGGCGGTTGCCTGTTTGGCGTGCTGTATTGCCATACTATATGTAAAGGAACCCGCTGTCACTATCCGCGTTAAAAAAGTAAGCCAGACGATGACTAACCTTTTTAAAGATATATGGCTCGTTTTAAAAACACGCGCGGGCGTCTTGGCGCTTTTCCTGTGTTTTTTACCTTTTGGCACCGGCGCAGCCGGTACCTTATTTGCCGCTGTAGCAAACGATTGGAAAGCATCAGCCGACGTAGTGGCCCTGTTAACCGGAACCCTCGGCGGATTTATAACCGTTGCCGGGTGCCTCCTGGGCGGCTGGATTTGCGATGTGATGGACCGGCGAGTTGCCTACGTTTTATTCGGCTTGTTCCAGGGTGTTTGCGCCGTAGGGATGGCTTTTTCTCCGCACACGCAACTCATGTACATCATCTGGACGTCGGCTTATTCTTTATCCAACGGGTTGGCCTATGCAGGCTTCACGGCCTTTGTGCTCGAAGCGATTGGCAAAGGGGCGGCAGCCACCAAATACAATGTGTATGCGGGCCTGTCAAACACGCCCATCTATTTTATGACGTTAATTGATGGCTGGGCGCACACCCGCTGGGGCGCCGCCGGCATGCTGAATACAGAAGCCGCCGTTGCGGTAATAGCTGTTGTATTATTTTTTGCGATTAATTATTTAAGTAGCCGTCGGGGGCAGGCCTTCGTTGCTGACGAGGCGCGGGTGGGACAGTAGTTTTTTGCACTTTGCGCGGGTTCTATGTCACATCTGCCTGATGCAAAAAAATCACATTTTCGCCTAAAAGTGCATCATCTTGCATCAGGTCGCATCATTTATGCGCGTAACTCACTGATTATCAACATTCGTTGCATCACGTGCATCACATGCATCATCTGCATCATGTATTTGTGATGCAAAATGAAGCAGCACCAAAGGTTGTTTTTCGTAACTTGGCGTCCTGCAACTGCATCCTGTTTATGTCATTACCTGCCAAACCACCAGCTACCGAAAAAGAAAACCTGCACCCGCGTAATGCGCACCGGCAGGGGTATGATTTTAAGCAATTGATCAAAGCCACGCCTGAGCTTGGTCCGTTTGTTAAGCTGAATCAATACGATGTGGAGTCGATCAATTTCAGTGATGCGGAAGCTGTTAAAATGCTGAACAAAAGCCTGCTCCGGCAATTTTATGGCGTTAAGGACTGGGATATCCCGGAAGGGTATCTTTGTCCGCCCATACCCGGCCGTGCAGATTATATACATTACGTAGCCGACCTATTAGGCGAAACCGATAACGGCAATATCCCCACCGGCAAAAAGATAAAGATCCTGGATATCGGCACCGGCGCCAACTGTATTTACCCGGTTATCGGCAGCAGCGTTTACGGCTGGCAGTTTGTGGGTACCGATATTGACCCGATTGCGATAACATCTGCAAAAAGCATCCTCGCGACAAACAACCAGTTAAAGCGCCAGGTGCTGTTGCGGCAGCAAACCAACAAGCATAATATATTTAAAGGTATCGTGATACAGGACGAGGGTTTTGATGTAACGATCTGCAATCCGCCTTTCCACGCGTCGCTACAGGAAGCGCAACTGGCCTCTGTGAACAAATGGAACAAACTAAACCCGGCCGGCAAAGAGCCAACCCTTAATTTTGGCGGCCAGAAAAAGGAGCTATGGTACCCCGGCGGCGAAGCAGCATTTATTAAACTAATTGTTGAGCAGAGCGCACTGGTTGCCAAACAGTGTTTGTGGTTCACCACCCTGGTATCAAAGAAAGACACGCTGCCCGGTGTTTACAAGGCGTTGAAAAAGGCGGCAGCCCTCGAGGTAAAAACCATCAGCATGTCGCAGGGCCAAAAAGTAAGCCGCATGGTGGCCTGGACTTTCTTAGATGAAGCAGAACGCCGTGAATGGGTTACTACCTGGTGGCATAAGAAATAGGTAAATTGCAAACGCCCCCCGAGCGGCATATGTAACCAGCTTTTTACTTTAGTAACGAATTGGCACAATCGATTGCAATAATCCAATACTATATTTACATTGTCGCGGCGATCGTGAGATTTCGCTCAATACAATAACCATTATAAATTTTAGCACCCGCTATGAAAAATAAGCTTTTACTATTCATTATTCTGGCTTTTTTCGGTATCAAATCGAACGCTCAGCAGCAAACTACCGGCATCCCGAGACTGCATAAAGAAGGGAACTTTTACCAGCTATTGGTAGATAACAAGCCGTACCTGATCCTGGGAGGCGAACTGGGTAATTCAAGCGCATCAGATTTAACCTATTTAAATGCCATATGGCCAAAGCTGAAACAAATGAACCTCAACACGGTGATTTCCCCGGTTTACTGGGAACTTACAGAGCCGGCCGAGGGCCGGTTTGATTTTTCGATTGTTGACGGATTGATAAAGGGTGCGCGTCAAAATCACATGAAAGTAGTGCTGCTGTGGTTTGGCTCGTGGAAAAACATTATGTCGTGCTATGTTCCGGGATGGGTAAAAACAAATGAATCGAGGTTTCCGCGGGTGGTCGAAAAAAATGGCAAACTACAAGAAATACTCACACCGTTTAGCAAAAACAACCTGGAGGCCGATAAAAATGCATTCGTCCATCTAATGAAGCACCTGCGTGAAACAGACGGTCAGCAGCATACCGTTATAACTGTCCAGGTGGAAAATGAAATAGCGATGCTGCCCGATACCCGTAGTTATGACCCTGCCGCCAATTCAGCTTTTAACGCAGAGGTTCCCGCTAAATTTATCAATTACCTGCAAAAAAATAAGGATAGCCTGCTGCCCGAAATCAAAGCAATATGGCAGCAAAATGGCTATAAGACCTCCGGAAATTGGCAGGAAATATTTGGCAAAGGATACGCTGGCGACGAGATATTTTCAGCCTGGTATTTTGCAACTTATGTAAATGAGATTGCGGCAGCAGGTAAAGCACAATACAACCTGCCGATGTACTTAAATGGCGCCCTTATCCATTCAAATGGCTATTATGGTGTTCCAAGCGCAGGGCCGCTACCCAATATTATGGATGTTTGGAAAGCAGGCGCACCCGCTATCAATTTCCTGGGCCCTGATTTTTATAATCCTGATTTTAAATACTGGAGTGATCTTTACACCAGGGATCATGATCCTTTATTCATACCCGAGATACGCTTCGAAGCGGGCGATGATGCCAAAGCTTTTTTTGCATTCGGCAACTACAACTGCCTGTCATTTTCTCCTTTTTCTATCGAATCAACGGAGAAGCCTTCTAAGGAACCCATTGGAAAAGCCTACAGCGTATTAAGTGGTTTAACGCCTTTGATTACCAAATATGGCCCCTCTGGTGCCGTAAAAGGGTTTTTGCTCGATAAAGACTCTGTATCGAAAATGGTAACCATGGCCAATTACATAATTACGGTTAAGCATGACTATTCATTGGGTTGGTCGCCGGGTGCGAAAGATGCCGTATGGCCCAAATCCGGCGGTCTTATCATTGCTGTTGGCCCCGACGAATTTTACGTAGCCGGGACTGGCATTGTGGTTACTTTTGAACCTATCGCAAAAAACAAAAAGGCGGGTTTGTATAGTGTAGACGAAGGAGTTTTTAAGAATTCAAAATGGATCCCCGGCCGCAGGATGAACGGCGACCAGGACCACCAGGGAAGGCATGTGCGGATAGAGGTTGGCGACTACAATACGCAACACGTGAAACTGTATAATTATTAACGCTGTAATCCTTGTATTATTTATACTCCTTTTGGTAGCTCTGCGGGGTTTTGCCTGTTAGCTTTTTAAAATACCGGTGAAAGCAGGAAAAGTTATTGAAGCCGCTTTCATAGCATATTTGCTTAACCGAGGTTTTATTGGCAATAAGTAACTTACAGGCATAACCAATTCGTATCTCCATTAAAAAATCTGAATAGGTTTTGCCGGTGTGGTATTTAAAATAGCGGCAAAAAGAATTTGAGGTCATCTGCGCAATCGCCGCTACTTCGCTCAATTTTATCTTTTGATGAAAATTATTAAATGAGTAATTATACACGTCGTTTATGCGTTTATTATCGGCTTCCGGAAAACCGTATTTAAAACCCAGGGAGGAAAGCGGTATCAAATTTTCGCAAAGCGCAAACTCAGATAAACAGGTTATTAATCCCACTATCTTATAGATCCCTTCAGCCTGGTAGATTTTATCCATTAAATCGCCTATTTCATTTGCGATTACTCCTTTTAATAAAATTCCCCTTTTTGCCTTCTCCAACAGGTTTTTAATATGCCTCGACTCCGGTAGATGCAGGAAACGTTCCCCAATAAAATTTTCGAAAAAGTGGATTACCGTAGCAAACGGATTGGGCCGAACCGGGCTGCTGCTATATTCGTCGTCATATTTCCAGAAATGCGGGAGGTTGCATCCAACGAGCACAATATCCCCCGCTTCAAACTGGGAAATATGGTCGCCGATAAATTGGGTGCCAGAACCACTGTGAAAATGGATCAATTCAATTTCGGGGTGATAATGCCACCGGTTATTAACGTTGGGTGACATTTCTTTCCGAACGCCAAAGGAATGATCGGGGCCGTAAGGGACTTTGAGTAGTTGAGGTTTCATAACTATTCATAAAACTATAAATTATTTGAATAAGAAGATAAAATATCTTAATAAACAGATAATTTATTTCTGTTTGATCCTTTTAAATGATCTTTATTTGATCATCCAATTGTTTAACCAATATTTACCAATCCCAATAAAACCTGCTGTGAGCCAACTATTCTCAAAAAAAATTATCGTTACCGTGGTATTGCTGACATTGTTAACAGTAAGACTATCTGCGCAAAAATTGCCCGTTAACGCCGGGCCGTATCAACCAACGGACGAGTCGTTGAAGCAATATCAATATCCTGAATGGTTTAGAGACGCCAAATTTGGTATATGGGCCCATTGGGGGCCGCAGGCCGTACCTCGCCATGGCGATTGGTATGCGAGGGAACTTTACCAGGAAAATAACGATGATTATAAGGATCATTTGGCGCGTTACGGGCATCCTTCAAAATACGGCTATAAAGATATTATCCCGCTTTGGAAAGCCGAAAAATGGGATCCCGAAAAGTTGATGACGCTTTATAAAAAAACAGGGGCAAAATATTTTGTGAGCATGGGCAGCCATCATGATAACTTCTTTTTATGGAACTCCAAAATTCACCGGTGGAACGCAGTTAACATGGGGCCGCATAAAGACGTAGTAGGTACCTGGCAAAAGGCAGCTAAAAAAGAAGGCTTATACTTTGGCGTATCCGAGCACCTGGCGGCAAGCTATACCTGGTTCCAGATGGCACATAAGGCCGATACCGCCGGTCAATATAAAGGCGTTCCGTATGACGGCAATGACCCGCAATATGCCGATTTATACCATACCAAAGCTGCACCGGGAGATAATGGCTGGCTAACCACTAATCCGGAGTGGATGAAAGAATGGTATGCCGATGTGAAAGAATTGGTAGATACTTATCACCCCGACTTACTTTATTCAGATAGCCAGTTGCCTTTCGGGGATATTGGCCGCAGCATGCTGGCGAACTTTTATAACGGTAACCTGGCCTATCATCATGGTAAACCAACTGCGGTTTACAATTGCAAGGAGCCCTCAAATGGTAAATGGGCACAAGACCTGGAGCGTGGCGTGCAGGACAGCATCAGTCCTTATCCATGGCAAACGGATACCTCTATAGGCGATTGGTTCTACAGGACCGGCCAGAAATATAAAACATCTACAGAAATTCTGCAGATGCTGGTCGATATCGTAAGTAAAAATGGTAATTTGCTGATTAATATAGTGCAAACGCCCGAAGGTGATTTAGAACCCGATGTGCGTCAAACTTTAGATGAAATTGGCAAATGGATGGCTGCAAATGGGGAAGGAATATATGGCACCAGGCCATGGAAAATTTATGGTGAAAAACCTGTCGATGCCGCTACAGTTAAAGCCGGTAATTTTAACGAAGGCAAAGTTAAATATACCGACAAGGATATCCGGTTTACATCGAAAGGCAATAATATTTATGCTTTTTGCCTGAATGTACCTGCGGATGCCGTTTACATTAAATCACTGGGGAAGGACTCAAAACTAAATGGCAAAAAAATTGCCTCAATAAAAATGCTTGGCAGTAATGAAACTGTTACCTGGCAGCAGGATGGAGATAAGTTGGTTATAAAAAAGCCGGTAAACCTGCCGGACTGGAAAGTTTTAGGGTTTGATATAACAATGCAATAAATTGAAATATGAGATCGAACTTCATGCAAATTAAAAACGTATTATTCTTTATTGTAATTCTTTTTAGTGCGTCAACTTTCGCTCAAAACAAACTTGAAATTGTAGCAAATACCCCGCCGATGGGCTGGAACAGCTATAATTGTTTTGGTTCGGCGGTGCATGAAGATGAGGTAAAGGCAAACGCCGATTATGTAGCTCAAAACCTGAAACAATACGGCTGGCAATACATCGTGGTTGACTTTTTATGGTCGTATGACAATCCTCCCGGCAGTAATATCGGTAATCCCTTCCAAAAAAATTTACAGGACGGTTCGTTTATCCCCTGGCTTACGATGGATAAATGGGGCAGGTTAACGCCGCAGCCTACAAAATTTCCATCAGCTTTTGGTGGTAAAGGTTTTGGGCCGCTGGCAGATTATGTACACTCGCTTGGTTTAAAATTTGGCATCCATGTAATGCGCGGTATTCCGCGCCAGGCGGTTTGGGCTAAATCTCCGGTGAAAGGCACCAATGGCATAACGGCGGATATGGTTGCTGATACCAATTCAAAATGCCCATGGATGAACCACATGTATGGGCTTGATATGAAAAAGCCAGGTGCGCAGGAATACCTGAATTCCATATTGGAGCTATATGCCTCATGGGGCGTTGATTTTATTAAGGTTGATGACTTGTCGAGGCCATACCGCGAGCCTGAAGTGGAAGGCTACCGCAAAGCAATTGAAAATTGTGGGCGACCTATCGTGTTGAGCCTTTCGCCGGGTAATACTGTTATAACGGAAGCAGACCATGTGATTAAAAATGCCAATATGTGGCGAATGGCTGATGATTTTTGGGATAACTGGAAAGAAATTGTCGGCATGATGAAGTACGCTAAATTGTGGGAAGGAAAAGGCGGCCCGGGTCATTGGCCAGACTGCGATATGATACAGATAGGTAAGTTATCAAAACGCGGCCCGGTGGGTGAGGAACGATACAGCCGGTTTACTGAAGACGAAGAATTAACCCATATGACTTTCTGGTGCATTTTTCGCTCGCCACTGATGCTGGGCGGAAATTTACCAGAAAACAGGCTGTTCGAGCTGAATTTTTTTAATAACCCGGAGGTAATTGCGGTAAATCAACAAGGAGAAAATCCGCATGAGCTTTATAATAAAGACGGAAACCTGGTTTGGTACTCACACGTGCAGGGCAGCAAGGACCTGTATGTGGCGATGTTTAATCTGAATGAAACTCCGGGTGATGTAGCTATTTCATTCGCCTCATTGGGTCTGAAAGGACAAGTAAAGGTACGTGACCTTTGGAAAAAAACGGATGTCGGGACGTTTAAGAAAAGCTATCAGCAGCAAATTAATAAACATAGCGCGGCCCTGCTAAGGTTAACGGTTGAGTAGGTGGCGCTGTTTATACCATATAAATTAAATGCAAATTGCTCCGTAGGAGCAGCACATCGGTAGACTTTTATGATAAAGAGATTTATAACAATTATTATTATCCTGGCCCCTGTTTATGGTTTTTGCCAAAACAATTTAAAGTTATGGTACAAAAAGCCGACAAAGGTTTGGACAGATGCGTTGCCCGTAGGTAACGGTCGTTTGGGAGCAATGGTGTTTGGCGGTGTTAGCCACGAACTCATTCAATTGAACGAAGCCACCCTATGGAGCGGCGGTCCGGTCCGTACAAATGTAAATCCGAACGCCTACGCCAACTTGTTGCTGGCCAGGGAAGCCCTTTTAAAACATGAAGACTATTCAAAGGCTTATGAATATGCAAAAGGCATGCAGGGATATTATTCTGACTCGTTTTTGCCACTCGGCGATCTGACTATTAACCAGGATTTTACGGATACTGCACTAACCGCTTACTATCGCGATCTGGATATAAAAAACGCTATTTCTACAACACGCTTTACGATTGGTGGAACAGCGTTTACCAGGCAGGTGATCAGCTCGGCGCCCGACCAGGTAATCGTTATTCATCTCACTTCAAGTAAAGCCGGGCAATTGAACTTTGTAATCGGCGCAGCCAGCCTGTTAAGACATCATATCTCCGCAATATCTTCAAATGAGATCGTGATGAAGGGAAAAGCACCTGTTCATGATGATCCGAATTATGTGCGTTCAGCTGATCCTATCATTTGGGACGACACTACCGGCTGCAAGGGCATGCGGTTTGAGCTCCAGGTGAAGGCGTTGAGCAAAGATGGTTCAATCACTTCGGATACAAGCGGAATATCGGTAAAAAACGCAACCGAGGTAACGATTTTTCTATCGGCGGCGACCAGCTTCAATGGTTTTGATAAATGCCCGGACTCACAGGGAAAGGACGAAAGCAAAATAGCGAGTCAATTCTTAAACAGCGCTGCTGCAAAAAGCTGGGGAACATTGTTAGCCCGGCATTATGCGGATTATCACCATTATTTTAACAGGGTTTCTTTTAACCTTCCTACCCCCGCAGATAATCGGAATGCATCCTTACCTACTGACGAACGCCTGCTTTCCTATACCAACGGCGCCAAAGATCCGTGGCTGGAAACATTGTATTTTCAATATGGGCGATATTTGCTGATCTCCTGCTCACGGCCGGGCGGCCAACCTGCAAATTTGCAGGGGTTATGGAATAAAGAACTGCGCCCGCCCTGGAGCTCCAACTATACCACGAATATCAACCTGCAAATGAATTACTGGCCTGCTGAAGAAACCAACCTTTCGGAAATGCACCTGCCGATGATTGATTTTATAAAACACGCAGCGGTTACCGGTAAAGTCACCGCCACTCAGTTTTATCATGCACATGGATGGGCGGTTCATCATAACAGCGATATATGGGCAATGTCATATCCTGTTGGTGATTTGGGCCACGGCGACCCAACCTGGGCCAACTGGACGATGGGCTCGCCCTGGCTTTCGCAACATTTATGGTGGCATTACCAATTTACAAAAGATAAAACCTATCTGAAAAATACTGCATACCCGCTGATGAAAGGCGCGGCAATGTTTTGCCTTGATTGGCTGGTACCGTACAAGGGATATTTGGTAACGGCGCCTTCCGTATCACCTGAAAATGTTTTTATTGATGAAAACGGTAAAAAGGCAAGTGTATCCATTGCAACGACGATGGATATATCGATCATCCGCGACCTGTTTAATAATTTGATCGATGCTTCCAACGAGTTAGGAGATGATAAGGCATTCCGTGATTCTGTTATCGCCGCAAGGGCTAAATTGTTTCCTTTTCAAATCGGCAAAAAAGGCAACGTGCAGGAATGGTATAAAGATTTTGATGACTCCGAGCCGCATCACAGGCACGTTTCACATTTATTCGGGCTTTATCCGGGTAACCAGATATCGCCTGTAAATACGCCGGATTTAGCTGCTGCAGCCATAAGGACCCTCGAATTGAGAGGCGATGATGGCACCGGCTGGAGCCTGGCCTGGAAGATAAACTTTTGGGCGCGTCTGCTTGACGGCAATCATAGCTATATGCTGTTAAAAGATCTCCTGCGGTCAACTGACCAGACGAGCGCTAATTACAGGGGCGGCGGCGGATCATATACCAACCTGTTAGATGCCCACCCCCCATTTCAGATAGACGGAAATTTTGGCGGCCTTGCGGGAATGACCGAAATGTTGCTGCAAAGCCAGACAGGCGAAATATATCTTTTGCCGGCGCTACCTGATGCCTGGGCAACCGGGGAAATTTCAGGATTAAAAGCCAGGGGAAACTTTACGGTAAGCATTAATTGGAAAGACAAAAAAATTGTATCGGCATCAGTGCTGTCGGTTGTTGGCGGTAAATGTAGTGTCAGAACAAATGAGCCGGTTGAAATTACAGGGGTAAAAGTTAGTTCAAGGAAAACGGCTAAAGGCTACATCACTACTTTTAATTCTAAAAAAGGAGAATTGTATCATATTACCGGCAAGAAAATTTAGCTTCAGGATTCCTAAACAATTATGGCAAATTCAAAACAATCATCAAGAAGAAATTTTATTAAGCAAGCTTCCTTCCTGGGGACTGCTGCATTAACGGTTCCGGCGGTGTTGGAAGGATTTTCGATGCCGGCAGATGAAAAAGCAGGCGAGGGCACTACTTTTTTGTTCCAGGGCGATTCAATTACTGATGGCAACCGCACCCGCAATATGGACTGGAACCATGTATTGGGCCACGGGTACGCTTACTTAATCTCCGCTAGGTTGTGGTTTGATCTTCCGCAAAAGAAATTCCATTTTTTTAACCGTGGGGTAAGCGGCAACACCGTCACCGATCTGATTGGGCGATGGGACACCGATACAATAGCAATTAAACCTGACGTGCTAAGCATATTGGTTGGTGTAAATGATACAACACATGCGGTATACGGCGACAAAAATTTTACAGTAGAGAGCTATGAAGCCGATTACCGGGCTCTATTGAAAAAAACAAAACAGCAGCTACCCGACGTTCAGCTAGTGATTTGCGAACCTTTTATTCTGCCGGTTGGCAAGGTGAAAGATAGATGGGATGATTACCAGCGGGAGATTGTACCTCGCCAGGCTGCAGCCAAAAAACTTGCCGGCGAATTTGACGCTATTTTTATCCCCTTACAGGAAAGCTTCAATAAGGCGGCAGAAAAATATCCGCCCGTCGAATATTGGTTGTGGGATGGCGTTCATCCGATGCCAAACGGGCATGAGCTGTTTGCTCGGGAATGGATAAAACTCGTAGGTAAAAAATTGAAATATATCAGGTAATTAATTGATGATATGAAAATCACTTTGACTTATACACCTCGGGTTTTTAGCTGTTTGAAATTGTTATTTGCGATTGCATTGCTGAGTTGTTTACAACGTTCGCAAGCGCAGAACGGTCCTATTAAATCACCCGCAATTACGCTAGGGCCTGGTGATACGGCTGTTTATGCACCGCCGCGTGCGGATTATGAAACCCGTAAAGAAAATATACCCCACGGCAAGGTTGACAGCACCCAATATTTTTCGACAACAGTCGGCAATAAACGTAAACTGATGGTCTATACGCCGCCGGGATATAATAAGCATAAAAAATACCCTGTGCTCTATCTCTTACATGGAATAGGCGGCGATGAAAAGGAATGGTTTCATTACGGTGCTGCGCCCGATGCAATTTTAGATAATTTGCTTGCTGATGGAAAGATAGTGCCGATGATTGTGGTGTTTCCCAATGGCCGCGCCCAGCCGGATGACA
>Ga0206797_1108_pt1 | contig 15958 bp, 12 predicted proteins | sample Alteio_BWOrgCont_69_FD_152894 | JGI IMG/M metagenome (GOLD analysis project Ga0206797, IMG submission 152894) | Enriched cells from forest soil in Barre Woods Harvard Forest LTER site, Petersham, Massachusetts, United States -... | ecosystem: Environmental > Terrestrial > Soil > Temperate forest >...
TCCTATATCCGAAAGGTGGTAGGTGATACCTGGGAGGCGGATTTTAAAGGAACGCCTTCCAACTTCGAAGAGGGGGCTTTGTCAAAGATGCCGCGGGTGATCTATGAAAAATTTATTAAAGGTTATACCCAAAAGCAATGGGGCAAAGAACCGCGTTTATTGTCAGCTAAATTGGCTGCGCGTATCGAAGTCCGGGCAAGTGATGACCCCCGGTTAATGCAGCATAAGTACCAGGGCATTCCGGAAAACGGCTATACGCAGTGGGTCAGGCAGATGCTTGAGGGGATTGAAGTCAAATTATCCTGTGATTATCTAAAGACCAAGGACCAATTTTCTGTCGGGAAGAAGTTGATCTATACGGGATGCATTGATGAGTTCTTTGGCTATAAGTTAGGACGGCTGGCGTATCGAGGGCAAAAAAGAGAGACTAAGTATTATCCTGATAGGGATTATTACCAGGCCTGTGGACAAGTTAACTATCCCTCTTTAGATGACGGTCCCCAAATTAGGGACATCGAGTGGAAACATATGATGGACCCAGCGAAATTACACGATGTGAAAGGGACCGTGGTCACCCAAGAGATACCCTTTAGCCCGTTCGATCCAGACCACAATGAGTATCCTATGTCTGATGAAACTAATGCCGAGCTTTATCAAAAGTATCAAGTATTGGCCGCCTCAATACCCGATCTTGTTCTTTGCGGCCGCTTGGCGACCTACCAATATTTAGATATGGACCAGGCCATTGGAAGGGCCATGGTTTGTACAAAAGCCCTTTTGGACAAACAGCATGATTTTGATCATCAAACACATTGATATCGAAGGCCCGGGGACTTTGGGTGATTTTTTAAAATCCCGACAAGAAGCTTTTCGTATTGTTGAGCTAGGTGCCGGCGAGGCCCTTCCCGTTGACCCACATACTTTTAAGGCGGTAATTGTTTTAGGTGGCCCTATGAACGTTGATGAGGAAGACCGGTACCCGTTTCTTAGGCCGGAAAATGATTTTATTCAAAAAGTTTTAAAAGAGGGGATTCCTTATTTGGGAATATGTTTAGGATCACAACTTTTGGCCAAGGCTGCCGGTGCCCGTGTGGTCAAATCTCCGGTAAAAGAAATCGGCTGGTATCATATCCAATTAACAGATGAAGGAAAAAAAGACCCCTTGTTTGAAGGTTTTCGACCTCAAGATCCCATCTATCAGTGGCATGGGGACATGTTTCAAATCCCCTTGAATGGAAAATTATTGGCCAGTGCTCAAGGGTGTCCACATCAGGCCCTGAAGGTCGGGGAGAAAGCTTATGGTTTGCAATTTCATGTCGAAGTCACGGATAAAAGCATCAAGGAATGGTGTGAGGAATATTGTGAGACCGATTTGCCAGGCCGTCGCGACCATGCTCAATCTATGATGGAAGATTATTGGAAGTGCAAAAAAAGTTTCGATACCCAAGCACAGAGATTGTATCAAAATTTTTTGAGCATTACTAACGCCAGTTCGACATAGGGTTTGAAAGTCATTTTTTCAACTACGGGTTGTCTTTTTCCGTCCATCTTTTCTAATCTTTCAGAAACACAACGCCCTCCGGGCTGTGTTTCTGAATCGGTGACGAAGATGGTCGGGACAACAGTAGTTTTCAAAAATGACTTTCAAACCCTATGTCGAACGCATATTACTATTAATAAAAAAGTATGTTAAAAATATCTTTAGCCCAAATTAATCCGACCGTTGGCGATTTAGCTGGCAATACACGCAAGATTTTGGAATACACGGCAAAGGCCCAAAAGGCAGGTGCCCAGCTGGTTGTATTTCCAGAGTTGGCCGTCTGTGGCTATCCACCGGAGGACTTACTGCTTAAAAAGCATTTCATTGCGGACAATATCAAAGCATTGGACGCGCTGGCCAAGAAAATCCGTGGTCTAAGCGTCATTACCGGCTTTGTGGACAGTGACGCTGTCGGGAAAATTTATAATGCTGCGGCCATTATCAGTGATGGCAAGGTACAAAATGTTTACTATAAACAGGAGTTGCCCAACTACGGCGTTTTTGATGAAAAGCGGTATTTTTCAACTGGCGGGAATTCCGGGATATGGATGATCAATGGCGTTAAGATTGGTATTAATATCTGTGAGGACATTTGGATTGATGGGGCCGTGTACCAGGCGCAGGTCAAGGCTGGTGCCAAAATCCTGATTAATATTTCTTCATCACCTTATCATGCAGGTAAATTAAAAATACGTCAGGATCTTTTGGCTCGCCGTGCCAGGGAAACTAAAACCCACCTGGTATATGTCAATAGTGTCGGGGGCCAAGATGAACTTGTTTTCGATGGGGGAAGCATGATTGTTTCCCCATCGGGGGACTTGGAGGCCTGTGCCAAACAATTTGAAGAGGACCTTCTTACCGTAGATATTTCTGCCAACCATGGCAAGATAAGCCCGGTATTGGATGATGCGCATGAAATTTATAAAGCCCTGGTCGTAGGCACACGTGATTACGCATCCAAAAATGGTTTTAAAAAAGTAGCATTGGGTTTAAGCGGGGGAGTGGATTCTGCCCTGGTTGCCTGCATCGCTTGTGATGCCTTTGGTCCTGAGAATGTCACAGCGATTTCAATGCCAAGCACCTTTAACACCAAGGCCACGCGCCAGGATGCGAAAGCTTTGGCTAAAAATTTAAAAATTGATTTTAAAGAAATTCCCATTAAACGGGTTTTCGCGTCCTATTTGAAGATGATGGTCCCTCATTTTTGTGGCCTTCCCGTGGATTGTGCTGAGGAGAATATTCAAGCGCGTATCAGGGGTAATATTTTGATGGCCTTGGCCAACAAGTTTGGCTGGCTGATTTTGACTACCGGCAACAAAAGTGAGATGGCCGTTGGCTATTGCACGCTTTACGGGGACATGTCTGGCGGGTACGCGGTCATTAAGGATGTTTTTAAGACCAAAGTCTATGAATTAGCACGCTTTCGCAACAGCATGTCCCGCCAGGTGTTGATCCCTAAAAGTATTTTGCTCAGAGCACCGTCGGCTGAGTTAAGACGGGACCAAACTGATGAAGAGACCCTTGGCCCTTATGAAATTTTGGATAAAATATTGATTGCCTATATTGAAGGCCATGCCTCGCCACAGGACATTATTTCCTTAGGGGTAGATGCAAAGCTTGTTTGGCAGACTGTTCGTTTAGTGGATGCGAATGAATATAAACGGCGTCAGGCCCCTCCTGGTGTTAAAATTACCCCCTGCGCTTTTGGCAAAGATTGGCGCCTGCCGATTACCAATAGGTATAAGGAGTTTTAAGCATGAAATTATCTATAATTATTCCCGCGTATAATGAAGAAGCAACCATTGAAGAAATGGTCTCAAAAGTCCAGGCCGTACCCTTGCCGGGGGAGCTTTCTCGTGAGATCGTGATCGTCAATGACGGTTCCAAGGACAGGACAGTTGATATCTTAAGTCGTTTTGCGGGCCAAGCTAACATTGTCATTATTCATCAAAGCAACCAGGGAAAGACAGGCGCCTTATTGACTGGATTCAAGAATGCTTCCGGTGATATTATGTTGATCCAGGATGCAGATTTAGAGTATGACCCTAACCAATACCCGAGACTTTTACAGCCTATTTTGGAAGGGCGCTTTGAGGTGGTTTATGGCTCACGTTTTCTAGGCCAAATCAGCGCCATGGAGCCAATTAACCGTTGGGCCAACGAAATTTCCAACCGCACCTTCAGGCTTCTTTACGGCGTTAATATCACGGATATCAATACGTGTTATAAAGTTTTTACTCGTCGGGTTTGGGAAGGCCTGGTCATTCAATCCCAACATTTCGGGTTCGAAACCGAATTTACGATAAAGACGTTGCGCCGAGGATATGCAATCAAGGAAGTGGCCATTGATTACACAGCCCGTTCCCGTAAGGCCGGCAAAAAGATCAAATGGACGACTGCCCTGGAAATGTTTTGGCAGATCGTTAAGTACCGTTTTTTTACCAGGCTTTAACCAAGAGCGTACCTCAAGGACATTGATGTTCTCCTCAAAATTATCCAAGTTTTTTCTGTCTCCTGTTACCAATATCATCATTGCTTTTTTTTTGTTGTGGGCTTTCTTGATAGCTACAAAGAGTATTATGCAAACCATCACCGTAGCCGAGATTTCCGCCCTGGCTAATCTGGCACCTCAACCCATGGATTATTTTTGGGAATTAAATACCAACCACGCAGAGTTAGACAGGAATAAAATCCGCTATTATGCGGATTATTACGAACAATTGCATAAAGTTTTCCCAAGCCTATGGGAAGTCAACGGTATATTGGGCTATTGTTACCATTATTTAAATGATGATTCAAAAGCGGTCCAGTATTTAACAGCGGCCATCCAATATAATCCAGGATTTTTTTGGAATTATTATAATTTGGCGGTTATTTATACCCATGAGTCTCGTTATAATGAAGCCGCAGATATCTTGCAAAAAGGGTTGAAGGAAAATCCGGTATTCACGTTAAGAGAGCTTCTTGTTGGTTCCAAAACGGTTTATTTGCCATTATTAGGGCCAGATTTAAGAGAGGTGTATGTTGATGTATCAGATCATCTTAAAAAAACGTATCAGATGGGATTTGTCCTGATACGATTATTAAATCAGGCACAGGGTAGTGAGGAGATACAGGAAAAATTGAGAGAAATTGACTTAAGCCTCTATGCGTTTTAACCATTTAAAGAGTTTGTATTTGTCAGGAATAGTTTTCCTCCTATTGCTCGCTATCGGGTTTTTATTGAGTGAGCGCAAACTTCTTTGGAATGATGAGCTTTATAGCCAACAGACAGCAATTACGGTTGACTCATATGCGGACATTTTGTCTTTTAAATTTCCGGACGGAAATAAAAATCCCCTTTTTTACATTATCCAAAAAACAGTTTGTAATATTTTTTCATTGCATAAACTTGCTATCAGCCCTCACCACTTGCGGCCTACCAGGGACATTCCTGCCCAGATTATCATGCGTATTCCTTCCAATATTTATATATCACTGGCCTTGTCACTTATTTTTTATTTTTTTTCGCGTTTTTATTCTGTTTTTATCGCATTTTATGCCCTGGGTGTCGCTCTGGTCTCTCCCATGGTATGGATGTATTGGGTGGAGGCCAGGCCATACCCACTATGGTTTTTATTGACCACCATACAACTATTATTGTTATATTGCAGAAGGATTGCCCCTGAAATAGAAATTGTAAAACCTTTGTTGCTGGTCCATTTATTATTGGCTTTTACTTCATCGGCCAGCATGATTCAAATTTCGATAGCGTTTTTAATCCTGCTTTGCTGGAAGGGCAAATATAACAAAATGCAATTGGGATTAATTTGTGCGGTCCCCATAGGCATTGCTTTATTTTATAATTTTTTTAATCTTTCTTTTAAGATCAAAACGTATTTATTTTCTTCAAACCTTTTTGACGCGGTCATGCCGGAGCGCTTGTTTGTTTATGTTATCTACGCCTTGACAGCCTGGGCGCTGCCTAAAAAGTATAAAACATCTTCCGGAAACATTTTTTTCTTACTGATCTTTTTGTTATTTTTAGCAAGCGGGCTTTTTATTCTTTTGATGGATTTAAATACAAAGAATTCTGATTTTGGATTTTTCAGTCGCTATTTAATTTATATTGCGCCTGCAGATATTTTGATGTACTCTCTGGCCAGTTTTGATTTGTTTCAATGGAGCCGCAAAAATACCTGGATTTACATCAATGTGTCGATTTTTTTGGGCGGTTTGGTGATCATGAGGGGGTTGATGACCTATAGAGCGATTTTAGGGGAAGCCACCTATTTACATGTACCGGGATAAATCAAATGTCTTCAGATATGTTTAAAACGTTGAGTGTTATTCGCGGATCTTCCAGATATAATGCGTGGCTTTACAGCCGTATCAGACGGCATTTAAAAGGAATAGTTTTGGATATCGGAAGTGGCCTGGGAGATATCGCTCGGCGGTTTGAGGAACCTTGCATTGAAGAGGTCATTCTTTCTGATTATGATCCATTGATGTTAAATGCCCTCCGACAGACAACACTTCCTTTAAAAAAGTACCGGGTTCTTGCGTTGGACATCACCGATCCACAGGTAATCACCCAACATCCCGGCGGTATTGCGGACACCATCACCTGTGTTAATGTCTTAGAGCATATTGAAAAAGATGTGGCCGCACTTAAGCATATGAGGCATTTTTTGAAAAAAGGAGGGCAGGTGGTCATTTTTGTCCCTGCTTTGCCGGCCATTTATGGCACTTTAGATAGACATGTTGATCATCACCGTAGGTATACCCAAAAAACATTGCGTGCGGCCGTACAGGAGGCGGGTTTCATTCTCAAGGAAAGTTTTTATATGAATATGTTTGGTATATTAACTTGGTTTTTGGCCGGACGCGTATTAAAGCAAAAGGAATTTCATAAAGAAGCCTGTCATATGTTAGACAAAATAGTGCCTATATTAAGAGCATTGGAAATGGGGGGAAGCCCTCCTTTGGGACAGTCGTTGGTCATGGTTGCAGAGGTTGGTTGAGAATTTATGTTCGGGTTTCTTCCGGTTGTTTTTTTATTTTTTTGTTTGCTTATCACACGCCGCTATCTTGAAAACTGGCGGGCGGCCCTGTTATTTGCAGCAACCATAACCGCAACAGGGTTGACGGCAATAACAGAAATCCTGAGTTTTATACATGGTTTTAGTTTCTACCCTTTAATGATCACGTGGTTGTTTTTGACAGCGGTGGTTGTTGTGGGAGCATTTAACCTTGGGTGGACTGTGCTTATCTGGCCACCCATTGAACTCAAAAGTTGGTTTTTGAGTGAGAAAATATTTTTAGGAATCATTGTTTTCATTTGTGCTGTAAGTGCAGTCACGGCCGCTGTAGGTATGCCTAATACATGGGATTCCATGTCGTATCACCTGCCCCGAGTTGAACATTGGATACAAAATAAGACAGTTTATTTTTATCCGACCAATATTATCCGTCAATTATACATCACTCCTTGGGCTGAGTTTGCCATTGCCCATGAACGCATTTTAGGGGGCAGTGAAACAAGCGCCAATTTTATTCAATGGACAGCCATGGTAGGTTCTTTGACCGGGGTATCCTTGATCAGCGGGCAATTAGGGGCAAATCGTAGAGGACAGTTAATGGCCATGGCCATGGCTGCGTGCTTGCCCATGGGAATTTTACAGTCGGTCAGTACCCAGACTGATTATGTGTGTGCTTGTTGGTTGACCGTTTTCGTCTATTTTCTTATTGAAGCCCGGAGGTCACTTGCTTTTGTTCATTTTGTTGCTGCTGGTTTAAGCTTGGGACTGGCCTTTTTAACAAAGGGCAATAGTTGTATTTTTGCAATACCTTTTTTAGTTTGGTTTATAGGGACAAATATTAAACAGCGGTTTTTTCATGGCCTAAGGGGGTTGTTACTGATAGTAGTCTGCATAGTGGCTATTAATGCGGGGCAATTTTGGAGAAATACCCAAACATTTGGATCTCCGGTGTGGACAAGCACTCCTTTGACCAATGCATCATTCGACTTAAAGGTTTTATGGGTGAATGTGTTGCGTAATGGGTGCATACATTTGGCAACTCCCTTGATGGATGTCAACGAGCATCTGGTACAAACCATGACCAGGGCAGCTCAATGGGCAGGGGCAGATATCAATGATCCGCGTGCGAGTTTTACCCAGGATTTTTCCATTCGCAGCTTGAATTTCGATGAAGATTATGCAGGAAATTTTCTTCATGTCATCGTGTTTGTGGTCGTTTTTGTTTTATGTTGGTTTTACCGAAGTCCTAATAGCAAGATCGGGTTTTATGTTCTATGCGTTATATCATCTTTTTTGCTGTTTTGTTTGATCGTCCGTTACCAGCCTTGGAATTGCCGGTTTCATTTGCCTCTTTTTATTTTATTTTGTCCGGTAGCCGGTTTTATCTTAGGGTCTTTTTTAAAACAAAAAAGCATCATTTTAGGCGTGATCTTTTTTATAGGAGCAATGCCTTATTTATTTTTGAACAACCAGCATCCATGGATAGGGCCGATGAGCATATGGAAGCAGCCTAAACCGGCGCAGTATTTTTATAAGCGCCCGAATTTGGCGTTGCCCTATGTCCAGACTACAGGGTATTTAAAGTCAATTGGTTGCCGACAAATAGGATTAATAACAGGTGAAGATTCTTGGGAATATCCCTGGTGGGTGTTTTTGGGCGGTAAAGATGTCCGTATTGAGCATGTTGGTGTAAAGAATGCTTCTGGGGTTTTGCGATATCCATTGGGCAATTTCCAAGCGTGTGCATTGATTGCCGTTGATACTCAGACGCAGCCCCTTTTAATGGAGGGTGACTTAATCTTCAGTCAGGTTGGGTCAATCCCCATGGAGGGTGGCAACATCACTATTTTTTTAAGAAAGTTTTAAGAGACCTCTTTATATGAATTGGATTCAAATGGTGCTTTTTGTTTTATATGTAACAGCCATGTTGATGTCAGGGCTCGCCTGGCATGGCCTAATAGTTCCTAAAGAAAAAACAATTAATCGTTTTGTGCATTTGGGGGAGGCTCTTCTGCTCGGGGCCATGATTATTGTTGGTGAAATGCTTATCCTTTCCTTAATTGGGAATATGTATAAGGCCATATATTTATGGGGTGCTATGGCCCTTAACATTTTATGTATTTTTTTGCCTCACGTAAGACGTGGGTGGTGTCAAATTTTTGCAAGGCCTGTTCGGTGGAATACGTCGTTGGTCATATTCATCCTTATATTGCTTATATTTGCGTTTCGTAATTGTTATTTCTTGATTGATAGTGATTCGAGCAGCACGTATTTATTTACTCAAAAGTTATGGCTAGAACATGGGACAAGTATTTTTGCTTCAACGGCCGTGGACATGAGGATTTTTGTTCCACAATTTAATTCAGTCCCCTATGCGTTGAGTTTGTGTATTTTCCCAATGGAAACATTTTTTCCGCAGATGGTAGTTGCTTTTTGGACGGTCATTGTTTTGTTCTTAGTTTTTGGGTATGTAAGTGCGCGTTGGAGCAGGGCCTATGCCCTGGCCGCTGCCATGCTTGTATTATTTGATGACCACATGTTTTATTCAGGGGCGAACATATCCGTTGTTATTAACAGTGCTTTGATCGCATTTCTTTTTGCGGGGACATACAATTTTTGGGAGGCGAGACGCCAAAATGATCCCTTACGCTGGGTGATGGCTTTGATTTTTCTTTCCCAAGTTTTTTCTAATAAATATCAATTGTTGTTGTCATTAATTTTGTTAGTTTTACTCGGTATGTTAATACAACCTGACCTGGGCTTCTGTTGGCAAAGGCTTTGGAAAAAGCCTTCTTATTGGCTGTCTTTATTGGCAGCGGTTTTTATTTTTGCTCTATGGCCATTGAAGAATTATCTGGCAACGGGAGACCCTTTCTTCCCCATTCTGGCAGATCGTTTTCACGTTTTAAATTGGACCACTGACAAAGCACAGGCATTCAATAAGATTTTTGTCGCACCATTGAGTTTTGGCATGGTCGTTAAATATTTGAACTATCTATTATCTTGGCCTTGGTTTGCCGTCGGGAGGCTTTTTGCTTTTTTTATAACCGTGTGGCCAGCCATATGGATGTTGTCATATATCAGAAAAAAAGACGACCCAGGGGTTTTTGCAGAGCTGGGCTATTGGTTTACAGTATCGATGTTTATTATGGTGGGGACATGTATGGTCAGTTTCTGTGATCCCCGTCCTTACCGTTACGGGATTGCCGTGATGGCGGTGGCTGCTGTTTTGATGTTAGATTATATATTCGCCCGTTGTTTTGGCTGGTCGCGTCGTTGGGTCACGGCAGCTATTATTATAGTGGGTTTACAGGGCTGGCCAGTGATCACCCATCAAGGAGTATTGAAAAAGCCAGATTTTAGTACTAATTTAATGATCCTTCAAGACAAGCTTCACATGAAAGATTTTATCAATTATATGTTCAAAGAGAATGCAATCATATTCGATGAAACACAGGCCTATCACGATTTGATGCCTTTGACCGCTTGGAACACAGATGCAAACGTCGGTTCGATTTTTTTATTGCCTACGCGACCGGAGGTCAATGTTTGGTACACCAATGTCGTTAAATGGGATTCATACCGCTCACCAGATTTAGTAGCTCAAGATTTAAGAAATGCAGGCATCTATTTTCTACTAAGCGTTCGCGATGGGCACCTGTATTTTGAAAATGCCCTAGATTATGGGAAGCGTGTAGCTGCTGCGGACCGAATCCCTAAGACAATTTATTACGACTATGGTTTTCCCAAAGAACTTATTCAGATCAATAATTAAAACCGTTTTGATTTAGTTCTTTGACTGCTTCCATCGCAACTGTCGTTAAAAGAAGTTTTTATATGAAAATCTCGATCATTATTCCAGCCAAAGATGAAGAAAAACGACTGCCTCATTTTTTAAGAAAGGTCATTGATTATTGCCGTCAATCAGTGCATTCCTATGAAATCATCATCGTGGATGATGGGAGCAAGGACCAGACCGCCAAAGTCAGCTTGACCTTCCAAAAAGAATTTCCTTCATTGAAGGTAACCAGCCTTGAGCGCAACCATGGCAAGGGCTATGCTGTCAAACAAGGGTTCTTCGCGGCCCTGGGGGAGATTGTCTTATTTTTAGATGCTGATGGGTCCACTTCTCCTGAAGAAATCGAACGTCACCTGCATTGGTTGCAAGAGGGGTATGATATTGTCATAGGGTCCCGCGTTTTAAGTGATGGACAATCCCAGGTCAAAGCCTTGACCTATCGTAAATGGATGGGAGGTATTTTTAATTTTTTAGTTTCCCGCCTGCTTATCAAGGACATCAAAGACACCCAATGTGGTTTTAAAATGTTTCGTTCCTCGCTCATCCCGGCCATATTCGGCCGTCTTTATCTGGAAGGGTTTGGCTTTGATCTGGAGGTATTGTATTTGGCCCAAAAAATGAATTTACGCGTCAAGGAAGTTGCTGTTAACTGGTCTCATGTGGATGGCAGCAAGATTAATTTGATCAAGGATTCTTTACAAATGTTTTGGAACATTATAGAAATTAAGAAATGGCATAATAATGATATCCCCATGGGTTAAACGGTCAGGGATTTTTTTAATCATTCCTGGCATGGTGCTATTTTTTTCTGTTCTTCTAAAAGTAGCTGCAGGCCCGTATTGGCTAGCCCCTAATTTTGATCCCTCGTATCTATACCTCATCAATGGTCTTCATATCTTTAAAGGCATTGCAGTCAATGATGCCACCCATCCTGGTACCCCGTTACAGGTTTTGTGCGGTATGGTTTGCTGGTTGTTTAATATAGGTCGGTCGATGGAAGATACAGTGACCCGGGTATTGATTACCCCGGAATTTTACCTGCACATGGTGTTCATTATTTTAACTTCATTGTCCTTTTTTACATCGTTTGGCTTAGGGGTATATGTGTTTCGTAAAACCAATGACATATGGGCAGCGCTGTTGGCACAACTGCCTAGTTTAAGTTTCCTCGTCATGAAATCATGGGAATCATTTGAACCCGTTCTTCCTGTCGCTGCCAATGTCAGCCCTGAATGCATGCTGGTAGGTGTTCTTAATCTTTTTACGATCTGTCTTTTGATGAATTTTTTTGCCAAGACACCAAAAGAGAATTTGGCCTCAACGATGTATTGGGGATTGATTAGTGGCCTGGGCGTAGCTGTAAAATTTACATTTCTTCCTATTTTATTGGTCCCTTGTATTGTTTTGTCTTGGAAAAATAAAATTATTTTTCTAGGCGTCTGTGTCGCTACATTTTTTGTATCGGTTATACCTGCCTTGTCGCAATATCCCATTGCCTTGAAATGGGTCAGTGGTTTTGTCATGCATGGAGGGCATTTCCAATCTGAGGCAGGTGGCATCAATATGAGTAATTCCATTTTGAATTGGAAGAACATCATTATGATGCATTGGATGTGCATGGCCCTTCTGCTGTCGTCATTGACTTTGGTGTTTGGGAGAATGTTGAGCCATCAGTGGGACAAGGCAACACTTTTTATTTTGGCCACGATCTTAGGGATATTGTTTCAATTTTCAATTGTGACTCAAAATCCAGGCGCACATTATTTATTGCCGGGATTGGGGCTGCTTAGCCCACTTCTAGTTTTGTTTTATTTGCAGAGTGTCGAGCATCATATTTTAATCCGAAAAATGGCGGTTGGTCTTATTTTAGTAGGCATACTGTGGCAGGTGGGATGGGCGACGGGGTACCTTCTAAAACTAGACAGGCTGACCAGAGACATTCGTTCTTTTGACCAAGAAATTGCCACGAAGTATCAAAATTGCACCATCATCGATTATTATCGTTCTTCAGATCAACAAGCAGCCCTTTTTTTTGGCGACGGATGGAACTTGTCGCTCGCTATGGCGGACGATCTATTTCGGGTATACCCTAATAAATATTTTTTTCATCTTTGGAGAAATCGCCTCATGAGTTTTAAGGACAGGGTCTGGGCAGAGGACCTTTTAACCCAAAATCCGTGTGTTCTTTTGAGAGGAGATGGACAATTTGATTTCAGTCAAGGTCCTTATCATGTGCGTTTGTTGGAAAAAGGACGATTTGAAAGCCTGCACCTTTTAGCAGGAAGCACAGAAAGGCAAGCTGCCCTGTTGTTGGCCGCGTCCATGCATTTTCTACAAACGGGGGCGTATGACAAAGCCCTCGCATGCGCTCTTGAGGCACGCAGGCTGCATTATCAGCCGGAGAGTTCCGTGGAAAACTTAATTGCGTTGTTTGAATCTCATCTTTAACTTAGCAGCCAGTACTGACAGGCAAGAAGCGTTGAGCAGGACGATCAGTGGAGCGGCACCGATAGCGTAACGGTGGATGATATTGTCAAGGCTATACAGTAGAATCAATAGGCCTGTCAGGACAACGGTAACCAGGATTAGTTCATTCCTAAGTAAGGCCAAAGCTGTCAAAAATCCTAGAACACAAAATCCTCCAGTGACCAAAGACATAAAAACAACGACGTTGGGGGTATTAAAAATTTTTTCGAGCCAGACCGGATAAACCACAAAAGCTCCCTGGGATGTTTGCCAAAAAAACATTTTTAACCCTTCAGATAGCGTATAAAAAATTTGCCTGAAAGGATGGCTCATGAGCAGGCCAACCATGGAATTACTTATTGTCATTCTTTTGGATGGGGGCAAGGAAATGTTTTGTTGGTCGAACTGCTGCTTGAATTCTCTAAAGTAATCATCGGGGGACTTGCTCCAGTAATAGCATTTTTCAACCGAAAAGAAATGGGTGCATGGGCTACCGTAAGAAACAGTCACGGTCGACAAATGGGTTAGAAAATTTTCCATCGTCAGAGGGCTTTGGGTACGTTGGATCAAGGTGCCGCCTAAGGCTATATCCCCCCGGTTGGTTAGATTAAAGTGGCCGTTAAAGGCATAGTTTAGGGATTTAAAGCTTAAAAGAGGTGCATAGAAAATTAACAAGGGCAGCAGGATTTTAAATTTTGATTGGCGTAGAAAAGGTAACAATTTTAATCCGCAACGGCGCCAAGCATGCCAAAAAAGCCATATTAAAAATAATGGACCAAGGCCTTCACCTATCCCTTTGACAAAGGTAAATCCCAATAGGCAAAGGCTCAATCCTATCGCAGGAATGAAATCCTTAGATCCAGCATCAACCAAGAAACGCAGGTAATAAATGCTAAACAAAACCGCGGCTACCAGCCAGGGAAAGGTGGCAATCTCGGAATATAAACAGAGGGCGGAATTGACCAAGATCGGAGAGAACCCTATATATAATATCGTCGCAGCCACAATCCACCGGCTGGTTTTGATCATTTTAAGGGCTTGCTGCACCACCATCATGGTGGCTATGAGAAATCCAAAGGAAAATATTTTTAGGGTGTACGTATAAGAGATCCCTAACCACTTGCCGGTTACCATGGAAGCTGCGACGATAAGGGGATACAAGGGTTCCCTGTTAGGTCCGGTACGGAAATATTCCACCCAATGGCCGTTGTAAAATAAATGGGCCAGGCCATAATACCCTTCGGAATCAAAGACCAGGACAAAGTTGGTCGTCAGTGTCAAATAGATCCAATAGAGGACAGGCAGCATGTAGGCCCAGAACAAAACAGGGTCAGGGCATAACAGGCGGATGATGAGAGAAGAGAATTTATTCATGGGCGTTTAAAAAAACACAGGGTTCCACTGGTCCGGATTAAAATGCACATCGGAAAGATGATGGTTCTTGACAGCTAAAGCTACCAGCAGAAAATAGTCGACCTGTTGGTGGGCCTTTTGCAGGTGGCCGTTGATAAAGTTTTCAGCGTCAGGCATATACTGCCAAATAATGAAAAAAGCCTGGAGGTCATGTAAGCATTTTTTGGTCATTTGCGGGTCTACCTTCTGGGCCAGGGAGAATAAAGCAATCGCAGCATCCAGGTGTCCGCGTTTCATCTCCAAGAGCCCCAGGTTATAGTATCCCCAGAAGAAAACAGGATTGATTTGTAATGATTTCTGTAAAGCATCTTGGGCAGCAGACAGATCCCCTTGCCAAAAATAACAAATTCCCTCCATATAAAACATTTCAAAATTATTGGGGAATAGCTCAGAACCTTTTTTAAAAAATGACAAATAATCGACCCCCAGTAAATAATTATTCAGCTCTCTGTCTTTGAAAACATGTTCTTCAAGGAGGTTGTGGGCCAACTTTTTAAAATCAGGAGTTTGGTAACCCAATATACGGATCTTAGACTCAAATGAGGTGTACTCTTGAGTTTTAAGGACGTACTTTTTAATAGGCTGGTAATACGCGGTTGATAGGACAAGGATGCCCAAAGATAAAATACCAAACGTCAGGAAGAAACGCAAGAAAGCTAAACGCATCGCATACATGGGGTTTATCCTATACGAGCAGAATATAATTTTCAATGATTTTTGCCATCATGACCTCGCTTGACTAAAATTGGAAATAGATAAATTCTTCTGCCTTCATGACGCCAAAGCCCAAAAGCAAATAGCTCATTAAAGCATATATAATAATCTTAAAGAGCCAGTGTTGCTTGAAAATGATCATTAAATCATTCGTTTTAAATTGCCAAATCTGGATGATAAGCAGAGGTGCTATAAAACCGGCCACTTGTAACCATAGGAACAGTCCCTGGCCTGCTTTAAAATTAAAAAGTAGAGCCAGCAACATTTCATTGACTTGATGGATGGATTGTGCCCTAAATAACAACCACCCTAAAACAGTCAAATGAAAAAATATGATGATTTTCAAAAAATGTTTTAATGCGCCACCCTTGGATGGGAGATGACTGGCATTCGAAGGTTTGGTCCACCAACGATGTACAATAAGCAGGGTGGCTTGATATAAACCCCATAAAATAAACGTCCACGCTGCTCCATGCCATAACCCTCCCAAAAGCATAGTCAATAACAGCGCACCGTACATGCGCGCATCACCCATTCTATTCCCACCCAACATAACATAGACATAGTCCCTTAACCAGGTAGAAAGACTAATATGCCAGCGCTGCCAAAATTCGCGGGGATTAACGGAGAAATAAGGAAGTTTAAAATTAATGGTGATATCAAAACCCATGCATTTCCCAAGCCCGCGGGCCATATTGGAATATCCGTCAAAATCAGAAAAAATCTGGAATGCAAAAGCATACAAAGCCAACAATACCAAACTGCCTTCATAATTCTCTTTCTGCGCGAAAACGGGGTTGACTATTTTTGCCAGATTGTCCGCCACGTACATCTTTTCAAATAGGCCCCAAAAAAATAAAAAACAACCTTCATAAAATTGATCCAGGCTCAACATCCTCGGTGTCGTGATCTGAGGAAGGAAACTTTTTGCCCGCATAATAGGCCCAGCTATCAAATGGGGAAAATAAATCACAAACAATAAATAGTCCCAATAATGAGACGCCG
>Ga0206797_1109_pt1 | contig 15413 bp, 12 predicted proteins | sample Alteio_BWOrgCont_69_FD_152894 | JGI IMG/M metagenome (GOLD analysis project Ga0206797, IMG submission 152894) | Enriched cells from forest soil in Barre Woods Harvard Forest LTER site, Petersham, Massachusetts, United States -... | ecosystem: Environmental > Terrestrial > Soil > Temperate forest >...
GTGATCTTATAAAGGCCGGTAAAAAAGAACATGGATGCTATCTGCAGCTGTAATAGCCGCTGGATAAAAAACGGACGCTTATGCTGCCAGGCATCGGTATCTCCCCGACGCAGGGCATCAACGGAGAAATAATCCCCGTGATACGGTGTGACGCACATCAAAAACAAGGTCACCAATAAGATATCCCAAGACAAGGTGCCGATATGAAAACAATTAAGCGCATAAAAATAGTAACAACAGGCCGTCATCAAGATGCAGCTGATCTGTGAAAATAAACCGATGAGAAAACAGAACCAGGTGACGATAAAAGCCAGTACAAAGAAAATCACCAAGACGTCAGGACTTTTTTGCACCCATGCGAGAAACAGCGTTGGGAAAAAATCCGTATTAAAAGTCTTGAACGCCGTTGAGAAATAATTATCATCCAAATGAAAAAACGACGGGATCACATGCAGCCCCACCGTCAAGGCCACAAAGATCCGAAAGAACGACAACCCAATAGACGGCCGTTCCTCTAAAAATAATGTATTCCAAATAGTATTCATACCATTATCTGTTATTCCCCGCATGTATAGACAACTGTCTGTGTCCGCTCCAAAGGCTGTTCGGTCAGGTGCGGGTACTCCACATAAGTAACTAAAAACTTTTCAAAGTAAGGGAATTTGCGTTCCAGAAATGGGCAAAATGAATCGGACATTCCGGGGGAAAGCACGGTGATCAACGCATTACGGTTTATATTATCATAACCAATGGCACGTGTTTGCAAAATTTGATGCGGGTCGATCAACTGGGGCGCGCCATTCTTAACACCATAGACTTCTGCGTAACCAAAACTATCTCCAAGATTATAGAACATGATCCACCCTGCTGGCGGGAAAAGGAATTTCATCCTCGGTAGATCACGCTTTAACAAAGGCTGTAAATAGTAATAACAGGTCGATTCATAATAAAAAATAACCAGCCAAATGATAACAAAGATCGAAATTAATTTGTTACGCCATGGGATATTCATCTCAACAGACTCCAGCATAGGGATCAAGCCCAAAACAGGTCCAAACATTACCTTGGCCCGATGTTCTTTGAAAATAAATCCCACCACCCGGCACCGAAGGGATCGGAAGAGCTGAGATAGTTAATATCACCCCTTGACCATTGCACGGATTCACCGCAGTGTAACTAAAATTCGGAGATTGTGGGACTGGGTAATTCATGCATGAATCTGGGACGCAGCTAAAATTACTGCTCTTTTGGATACAACCTTCCAACAGATCTTTATAGCTCTCCATGTTAAGAATGGCCTCACTAGCTTTGCTTCTTTGGAACCAGATAAAAAGATTTGGTATGCCAATGGCTACAAGAATACCTACAATAATCAAAACAACTGTTATTTCTATAAGCGTAAATCCAGTTTTTCTATGTAATTTACACATTGTCTTTAATTTTCAGCAAAGACGTCAGCAGTAAAAATATACAGCGCCGTGTCGGGATTTTTCCACGCATCTGCGGCCAAACCTGCTTTTTGGCTGCAAAGCTGCGCTAAGAATTCTTCCTTGCTCCAACCGGTTTCAGCCGCCACTTGCGGCAGGAATACCCCTTGATGATCGCCTTCACTGACGATCACGCCATCTTGTCCCAATTGGATTTCCGAAGCATCGTGAACCCGACGAGGTTTGGATAAGACAGAAATTTCCACATCAATATCTTTTAATTCCGCTGGTAGCACAGGGCTAAAACGGGGATCCTGAGAAACAGCGGCCACTGCCATGTCACGCACGGTTTTATACAAAGGCTCTTCGCCAACAATATCCCCGATGCATCCACGTAAAACCCCGTGCTTGCGGATAGTGACAAAAGCTCCTTGGACGTCATTAAGCTTTGCATCCCTGGATTTGATATCCGGCACCTTACCGGTTTTAACAAAGGTTTCAATAGTACTGCGGGCTATTTTCAAAAGTTCTTTTTTTTGAAGCACACTTAATACACCCGCCTCGTTATCTGGTGATCGGCCTGCACCCAAAAGATCATTATAAAATATCACCGATGAATAACCCACCACCCTGCTCTTGTCCCCCGAAGTATCCCCGGAATTGGCATGCCTTAAGACTTCCACATGTTTAATGCCCCGTATCCTGGCATAGATCAACGCGGTGGTCATTGGCACAAAACCGCACATTTCCATTTTACGGCTTATATTTCCTTCAAAAAATTTCTTAGGATCTAAGGCAACGATTGTTTTAAGAGTTTCTGCGTCCATACTGTTAGCCACGTCATAGGTGTAATAATGTGACATATCCGATGAGACCAGGATCAACACATCCTGACGCTGACCGATCAATTTATCCAAAGCCATGGCCAGATCACGACACACTTGCGGATCAGGATCGCCCATCAAGATCGGTACAATGCGAACATGGTCAAAAGTCTTTTGTAAAAATGGCAATTCCACTTCGATCGCATGCTCACGTTCAAAAACATTGGGTAAAAAATGAAATGAGGGACTTTCTTTCAACAAGGCTTGGGCGAAATCTTCGTCGATAGGAATGGTTCCCAACGGTGTTTTAAAAGCACCCCTAGGCCAAATAGAAATACCCTCAAATGGAAAATAATGGCTGGGGGCCAGGATCACGATCGTTTTGTAATGATTTTGAGCAATGGCCTTATAGGTGTACGCGGCTACGGGCCCTGAAAAAGGATAACCCGCATGGGGAGCGACTGCGATCAAGACCTTACGGTCGGCTGGCACTGGACCTGTTGACTGTTCATATTGATCGATCGAATCAGAAAGTTCACGAGGATCAGCACTGTAAAAACCGCCGGCGACATTCGGCTCTTTGATCATATCTCCCCACAATTGAGTGGAAAAGCCCATTAGCAAGATCACTAAAAGAGTTGTATGCTTCATACTTGATCAAAATAAGAATCAAGACCAAATTTCTTGGTGTGTGAAAGTTTGCGCAGCAAAAGATAGGTCAGCAATAAGCTCAAAGAGTCCATGATGATGACCGTCTGGGGTTTTAAATGGATCCACTCCCCAAAACAGCCGCAGTTTTCCAAAGGCAATCCCCGGATCAAGGCCTGCCCCACCACCACGACAAAAATACCAAACAAGACCAAGGCCCCTCTTAAAGCCCAAGGCGTCCACAAACCCAAGAGAACAAATGTCCCGATGATCAATTCGATCCACGGAAAGATCTGGGCTGCTAAAACCTCGCCCGCTGAAGGCAAAAGCTGATAAGCCTGGACCACATACAAAAAATTCTGATAGGGAGACAAGATCTTTCCCAAGCTGGAGACTAAAAAAATACTACCGATGATAATGCGAAGAATGACATACATAAACGCTCACATTTCATTAATTGCCAGGGAAATAGGTCTTCATTTCTTCCTGCAAGGACTTGGTGCCCACGACCATTTTCTTATTGATAAAATAAGTCGGCGTTGATTTGATCCCCAGGGATTGACCTAAAGATTTTTCGTCATTGATCACTTTGCGCGCGTCATCTGAGGCGAGGCAGCTGTTTAACTGGTCAATGTTCATCCCGACCTGGCTGGCCATCGACTGAAAGACCGGCTCTGGATTGATCAATTGCTCCCACTGGCCCTGCTGAGGGATCATGAGATCATCCAGTTCCCAAAACTTTCCCTGACGGGCAGCGCATTCACTGTACATGGCGCTGATCATGGCATGACGGTGCATCCCCGTCAACGGAAAATACCGTACCTGCAAATAAAGGTCATTAGGATGCTGCTCAAAAAGTGTTTTTAAATATTGGATACCAAAGGCGCAGGCTGGGCATTGAAAATCAACATACTCCACGATCTTGACCCTGGCATCCGGGTTGCCGCGGGCCCTGGCTGTTTGTAAATTGATCTCCACTTTCTTGGGCGCCATATGGACCTTCAAACCCACGATAAGTCCCACGATGACCAAAACGATCACCACTGACGATTGCCATTTATTCATCCTAAACTCCTTCTATGATTAAGGATTTAACCTGCCTGTTTTTTTTGTCACGTGAGCGATCTTGCGGCTTAATCTCGTCGTCAAAGCACTGGCCTTTAGCCGCCATTGCCAATTATGGACCTTGGTGGCTGGTGTATTCATACGCCCTTCCTGCTTTAAACCTAAATAATCAGCCATCGGGACAACGACTGTTTCGGCGCGAGACTGCATTAAAACCTCGATCATCGTCCAATGCAGATTCCGCGCTGTAAATTTCTTTTGCAAGACCCTGGCCACATTGGCCTTCTCATGCGGTTTGGCTTCTTGACGATACCACCCCTGGATCGTATTATTGTCGTGGGTGCCGCTATACGCGACACAATGAAAAGGATAATTGGCAGGGACATGCGGATTGTCACGCGCATCCCCGTTAAAGGCAAACAACAACACCCTCATCCCTGGAAAATCAAATTTCTTCATTAATGCGATCACATCAGGCGTGATCTCGCCCAGATCTTCAGCAATAATGGGAAGATGCTTGAAGCGCCGGGCCAGCACATTAAAAAATGCCGCCCCAGGCCCCTTGACCCAGCGCCCGAAAACCGCCAATTTTTCATGCGCGGGGATCTGCCAAAATCCGGCAAAGCCGCGAAAATGATCGATGCGTAAATAATCGAACATTTCCAGGTCATGGGCAATGCGTTCAACCCACCAGCTGTATTTTACTTTTTTTAAATTCGCCCAATTATAGACCGGATTCCCCCAGCGCTGCCCTGTCCTGGAAAAATAATCTGGCGGGCATCCGCTAATGAATTTTAACTCCCCTTCATTATCGATCTTAAAGAACGATGGGTAGCACCACACGTCCACGCTGTCATAATTGACATAAATGGGGATATCCCCAACAATATCCACTTTCTTACTGTTGGCATAATCTTTGAGCTTAAACCACTGACGGGAAAACAAATATTGAAGGAACTTGATACGCTCCAGCTCCGAAGAATGCTTTCGGGCAAATTCACTGAGCGCTTGGGCCTGACGGTTCTTCAACGGTTTGGGCCATTCATTCCAACCGCGGCCGCCATGGGCAGATTTTATAACGGAGAATAAGGCAAAATCTTCAAGCCAGTACTTCTGGGCACGGACAAATCGATCGAAATCCTCCCGGTCCGTTCTTTTTTGAAAACGGCGATAGGCAGCATTGAAGATCTTTTCCTTACATGAACTAACAGAGGCATAGTCTACCTTTCCTTCAACTTGTTCCGTCGGCACATGGGCCTCAGAAGGATGTAAAAACCCTTCAATGACCATCATCTCCGGGCTTATCAATAATGGATTTCCGGCAAAAGCCGAAGAACAGCTATACGGAGAATTACTATTGATACCATCGGTAGGATTGATCGGCAGGATCTGCCAGAATTTTTGCCCGCTGGCAGCTGCGAAATCGACAAAGGCATAGGCAAAAGAACCCAGGTCCCCAATGCCGTACTTGGATGGTAATGACGTGATGTGCAGCAATATACCACTATGACGTTTGTGCATGAGAATAAAGAACGCTACTTGCTCGCTAATATGGGTGTTGTGATATTGACCAGGAGAATTTCGCCCAGCTGTTCAAAGAACTTCGCCCAGCGGCTGGCTAACTCATCTTTTCCTGCCTGAGCGATAATGTCCGGATATATTTTCCGGCCCATGGCAAAATAGATATTCTGCGCCCTCCACAAGTCCAGGTCCAAATGCAATTGGCCCAAGAGTTCCAGGATGATAATGACCTTTTCCATAAGCTGGATATTATCAGGATGGTCTGATAAACGGCCCATCAAATTGCTGACCCTCTGAGATGCTAAAAATGCAAAATTAGCCTGGTCGCGTTTGAAAGACCAACGCTTCATTTCTTCAACCAATTGCTTGAAACGTTTGATGTCCACATCTTCTGCCTCGAGGACGGCACTGATATCGCGGTTAAGGACAAATTCTACCACCGTCATCAACATGCGCGGCAGGGGCAAAGTAATTTCATTCTTGATCTGCATCAATGGGTAATGGTGGTCATAGATCTGGCGAAAGCTTGTTTCAATATCATCCATCGTCGATCCCAAGACCTGGTTAAGGATCTTCTGCTGTTCCTCTTTGAACAAATGCCATAGTGAATAATTATGGTACTTGAAATAATCCTTGATGACCCCGATCACGCTGGGGATATCGCTCTCTAAAAAAGCATTGGTCATCAGGGTGCGCATTTTAACAAATTCCTCAGGGCTTAAATAATCCACCCCGCCAATAAAATTATGGTCCCCTAGATGAAGCACCGCGAAACAAATATAGGCCTGCTCCCAGGTGTCTTTGGAACGCACCCTCGCGCGTCCGACGGCTAATCTCAAACGTCCTGCTTCTTTCAGATCATACTGTTCACTCTTAACCGTATAAGAATACATATTCGTTTCAGCCGCGTACTGCTGGAATAAAGACGTCATCGCATAATGGGCCCCCACGCGCAAAAGATCAACGACCGAAGGCTTGACCATGCTGCGGTAGATCTGGGAACCATCTTTAAACTCAGGAACATTGCTGATCACTGCTGCCAGACGAAAAACAAAGCCCTCTTCCAGGTCAACAGAAGCAACGTCCTTGGCCAATTGGATGGCACGCGCCGCGTATTTCAGGATCTGCACCGTTTCAAGTCCGGAAACCTCATTAAAGAACCATCCGCAGGAAGTGTACATCAGCATGACATTCGTCTGAATTTCCAAAAGCTTCAGGACCTTGATCTTCTCTTCTTCTTTGAGGGGACGACCGGCGATATTTTGTAAAAAATGCCCCACATTCTCTTCGCTGCGGTCCAAAATGACCTCAATATACCTATCCCGGGCACCCCATGGGTCATTGGTAAAGGTCTTCATTTGAACTTCAAACAAAGTCGTTAACTGATCACGCAGCCAGTCTAAAGACTCCCTTAAGGGAGTACGCCATTTTTGATTCCATCCTGGTTGACCACCGGTTGAGCAGCCGCAATCAGCACGCCAGCGTTCGACCCCATGGACACAGCTCCAGGACGAGTTCTCAACGATCTGCACCTCTTGTGTTGGCGGGAATTTTTGCAGGAACTCGCCATAGACGGTCAATTCGGCTAATTTATTACTTTCAATATAATGCAGGCAATAAGCCAGGGCCATGTCACCAAATTTATGATGATGGCCATAGGTTTCTCCATCGGTGGCGATATTGACAAGCTGCGCGTTAGGATTACTGGCACTAAAATCATCCGTCAGTCGACGGGCAAAGATCTCCCCATTATTAAGCAGGCCCTCAAAAGCGACCCCCTGGGCGATGGGGCCATCGTAAAAGAAAATACTGATCTGCCTCCCCGACGGCATATAGCAGCGATAGGGGACGCGAGGATCTATCTTAGCGCCCGTCACATCACGCCACAGCATGTCCTGATCGACTTGCTTGATGCGTTTGGCCTGATGAGGTGCCAAGACCGTGAATTTGATCCCCTGCTCTGCCATTAGATCCAATGTTTCTAGATCTACCGCTGTTTCAGCCAGCCACATGCCTTCAGGTTTTCGCTTAAATCTTGACTCAAAATCTTTAATGCCCCAGATGATCTGGGTCCGTTTATCGTTCTTATTGGCCAAAGGCATGATGATGTGATTATACACCTGTGCCATGGCAGAACCATGCCCGGAAAAATGCTGCTGGCTTAAATGGTCAGCTTCCAAAATAGCCGCGTAGATCTCAGGATCTTTAACCTGCATCCAGGATAAAAGGGTGGGACCAACATTAAAACTGATCCTGGAATAATTATTAACGATATCAACAATGCGGCGATTATCATCTAAAATACGCGCGGCAGCATTGCGGGCATAACATTCCGCCGTCACCCGCTCATTCCAATCATGATAAGGATACGCTGAATCCTGGACCTCCACCTCATCCAGCCACGGATTTTCCCGAGGAGGTTGATAAAAATGGCCATGAATGCAAATAAATCTGTTCAAAGGTGCCCCCGTTATTTTTTGGCTTTAAGTTTGCCGTTACCTGCTGTTTTAGCTGAAGTGATCTCTTCATTCATATTGTAGACGACCGCGTTAAACGCGCGTAATTCACCTTCCACCAAAGAAACAAAGGTGCGGCGATTCTTAACGGTATAGTCGATCTTATCCTCGCGGGCGAGCCATCCCAAGGCCTGAAGCACCACTTCATCTTTTTCCTTGAGGACCTTAGGCAATTGACTGACACTGGTCTGCCCATTTTGACCTAAAAATCTCCACGTCTTTCCTGCTGTTTCAATGACTTTTTCTTTCATAAGCCTTCTCCTGATTAGGTTGAGCCAACGCCCTTGTTTTTAAATATTTATAACATTTTAATATCATTATACTTAGGAGTCAACATATCTAAATATGGGTTTTTATTTCTTAAAAAAGACAATACCTAAAGGCGGGATGGTCAATGAAATGGAATACGGACGTCCATGAAAAGGTTTAGCAAGAGCCTGCCTGCCTCCTTCATTACCCTGTCCGCTGCCGCCATAGATAGCAGCGTCACTATTAAGCAGCTCACGCCATAATCCCTCTTGTGGAACCCCTATATGATAATTGTGCCAGGTCATGGGTGTAAAATTACACACCGCCGCGATCTGACTTTGCCCATCCGCAGACTTACGTAAAAAACTGATCACCCCTTGATTATAATCATTCAGGTCGATCCATTCAAACCCATCTGGTGTGAAGTCCCGCTGAAAAAGAGCTGGTTCATGGCGATAAAGCTTATTTAGGTCTTTGACCCATTGATGGACGCCTTGATGAGGGCCGTATTGCAAGAGATGCCAATCAATGCTGTGATCATGCTTCCATTCCCCCCACTGGGCCATTTCAGTGCCCATAAAAAGCAATTTTTTGCCGGGATGGGCGAACATATAGCCTAGCAATAAACGCAGATTAGCGTGCTTTTGCCAATCATCACCCGGCATTTTAGCAGCCATAGAGCCTTTGCCATGCACAACCTCATCATGAGATAACGAAAGGACAAAATTCTCGGTAAAGGCATAATAAAAACTGAAGGTCAGCTCATTGTGATGGTATTTACGATAAACAGGATCTTTAGAAAAATAAAGCAGGGTGTCATGCATCCAGCCCATGTTCCATTTCATGCCAAATCCAAGGCCGCCCGTGTCCACCGGCCTTGATACCCCGCCCCAGGCTGTTGATTCTTCGGCGATCATTTGGATATCCGGGAATTCCTTGTAGGCTGTTTCATTAAGCCTGCGCAAAAAATGAATAGCTTCCACATTTTCCCGGCCGCCGTACTGATTAGGGATCCATTCATTTTCCTTGCGGGAATAATCCAAATACAACATGGAAGCGACGGCATCAACACGCAGGGCATCAATATGAAATTTCTCCAGCCAAAACATCGCGCTGGAGATCAAAAAAGCGCGCACTTCATTACGCCCGTAATTATAAATATACGAGCTCCAGTCCGGATGGAATCCTTTGCGGGGATCATCGTGCTCGAATAAATGCGTGCCGTCAAAATACGCCAGGCCATGCTCGTCAGATGGGAAATGCGAGGGCACCCAGTCTAAAATAACACCGATCCCATGCTGATGCAGGGTATCGACTAAAAACATAAAATCCTGCGGAGTGCCGTAACGGCTGGTCGATGAAAAATAACCTAATGTTTGATAGCCCCAAGAGCCATAAAATGGATGCTCCATCACCGGTAAAAATTGAACATGGGTAAAACCCAGATCCTTAATATATTTGGGAAGGCTTTGAGCTAATTCCCGATACGTCATCGACCGATCGTCTTCTTCCACCACCCTTTTCCAGGAACCTAAATGCATTTCATAAACAGACATGGGGGCGTCAAGGCTGTTAGCTTTGTAACGCTCCTTCATCCAGCCGCTGTCTTTCCAGGAATAATCCAGGTCCCAGACGATCGACGCTGTTTTTGGAGCCACCTCATTATAGATCGCAAAAGGATCCTGTTTTTCAACTTGGTAATGATGATGATTGGAAAGAATGAAAAATTTATACAGCTCACCACGGCCCACCTGAGGAATGAAAGCTTCCCAAACACCGGAAGAATCCCAACGAGGGATCAATGGGTGTTTGCTGCGGTCCCATTGATTGAAATTCCCGATAACGGAAACACTTTTGGCATTGGGGGCCCAGACGGCAAAATGTGTCCCCACAACCCCGTCGACGACACCCAGATGAGCGCCTAATTTTTCGTACAATTTAAAATGATTGCCTTCTTTGAAGAGATAAATGTCATGCTCGGAGATCAATGAAGCAGCGGTGATCTTGTTCTTAGAATCAATGGATTGAGCCATTCGGGCATTATAAACACACCCACTGCCGTCTTCAATATAAATGAAAGATTTTAAACTTGAGCCAGGCAGGCGGCACCTAGGGTTACGGCGTCATCACCCAATCTTGAAGATAGGACACGGCAGGTATTGAATTTCTTGAAAAAAGGATCTGCTTTTACTTCTTTGACAATGATAGGCAGCATAAAGTCCCCGCAAGCCTTGATCACTCCCCCGCCAAAAATAATGGCTTGAGGATTAAAGGTATGATTTAAAGAAACAGCTGTCTTGCCCAAAACCCTGGCAGCCTTGGTCATCACAGCTTTGACGACCGCGTCATTCTTAGCTAACGCTTCTTTTAAGATACGGCTTTTGATCATGTCTAATTTGCCGTCGTTAAGCTTGGTGACGATCGTTTTTTGTCCGGCTTTAACCGCCAAGCGGATATCACGTTCAATGGCCCAACGGCTGGTCAATGCTTCCAGGCACCCGCGGTTCCCGCAGTGGCACAGCGGCCCGTCAATGCTGATGATCACATGCCCTAACTCAGTGGCCGCACCCTGGGCACCAAAAAGCAATTTACCGTCAGAAATAACTGCCCCGCCAACACCAGTACCTGGGAAAATACCCACCACATGGGCCAATCCTTTAGCCGCACCGAGCCAAGCTTCACCTAAAAGGCCAGCATTGACATCATTGGTCATGACCACGCGTTTACGGTATTTTCGTTTTAAAGAAGCGCTTAAAGGAAAACCGGTAAGGGCGATATTAGGAGCCGCTAAAATGTGATGGTTGCGGGTATCGACAATACCAGGAACCCCGACACCGATACCTTTGATCATCGAAGACCTGATCCCGCCTGCCTGGATCAATTCATCAATGGCATCGGTAACACAAAGATAAATATCCCTGGGCTTAACCCGTTTAGGAGTGGACGTCTTGGTGCGGGTCAAAATTTTTCCCGAAGCTGAAACCAAAGCCCCAGCAATTTTTGTACCGCCTATGTCGAGACCAATGTAGTAATTCATCTTGTATAATGCTTGATAAAATATTCCTGCACGTCGAAAGTTTCGCCTTCTTTTTTAATTCGACCGTAGCTGCGGTCGCTCCGTAAAACCCTTGCCTTACGGGTGTCTTTCAAATAACTATCCAATATAAATTGCACGTGACTTTTAATTTCAGGCTTGGTGATCTCAAAGAGAAGCTCAATGCGACGGTCAAAATTCCGTGTCATCCAATCCGCTGAAGACAAGAACACACGGCCATTACCATTATTGTTAAAGAATATGATGCGTGAATGTTCCAGGAAACGGCCCACGATGCTGCGCACTTCAATATTCTCGCTCAAACCCTCAACCCCTGGCACCAAAGAACAGATACCACGGACGATCAATTTGATTTTAACACCCGCCTGGGACGCCGCATATAATTTTTCAATTATTTGGGTATCTTCCAAAGCGTTCATTTTGGCAATGATCAATCCATTCTTATGCGCCTGCTGGGCTTCGATCTCCTTGTCGATCAGATCAAAAAAGTATTTACGCAGGTCATGCGGAGATGAGATCACCCTTTTCCAGGGACTCGGCAAAGAATAGCCGGTGATGACATTGAACACGTCCGCGATATCGCGGGCGAAATCATCATTAGCCGTAAAGAACCCTATATCTGTATAGACATTAGCTGTTTTCTCATTATAATTCCCCGTCGCTAAATGAACATAACGGCGGATACGGCCTTCTTCCTTACGCACGATCAGGGTCATCTTGGAATGGATCTTAAGCCCTGCGATCCCGTAGATCACGTGACATCCAGCTTGTTCTAATTCACGCGACCATTGGATATTCTTCTCTTCTTCAAACCTGGCCTTGATCTCAACGACCACGGTCACCTGCTTGCGTTTTTTAGCGGCTTCCATCAATGCTTTGATAATGGCGGAATCCTCATTGGTGCGATAAAGCGTCATTTTGATGGCTAATACATCCGGATCTTTGGCAGCCGCGGTAATAAGTTCACAGGTTGGTAGAAAAGACTGGAATGGCACATGGATGATAAAATCTTCGTCTTTGATCTTATCAAAAATATTCTCATAAACAGATTTCACAGACGTAAAACTGGCATAACGCAGCTGCGGTTTATCCGTCCAAGCGGATAGATCATAGAGGAAGGTCAAGTCCAGGTCCGAGGCGGTAAACACCACTTCTTCTTGAGGAAAATCAATGCCGTTGCACAAGACTTCCAATAGTTCAGGCGTTGTCCCTTCGGCCATCTGTAAATATACGGCCTTGGCACTTGAACGCTTTTTCAATTCTTTTTCTAAAGCTTTCAGCAGATCCGGCGCAAAACCTTCATCCACTTCCAGTTCACTGTCACGCAAGACCCTGAAAATGGAAGCATCCTTGATCTTATACCCTTTGAAGAACTGCTCTAAATTATCTTTGATCAAATAATCGGTCAATACATAAAGGGATTCATCACCTTCTGCCGGTACTTTTAATAAACGAGGCACCGAGGTAGGGATGGGAATGATCGCCAAATGATTCTTCTCAGAACGGATAATGTTGACCGCAAAAGCAATGGTGCGCGACGGCAGCACTGGAAAAGGATGCCCTCCATCAACAGCCATCGGTGTCATGATCGGGTACAAGGTGGTATCAAAAAAACGCTGAACATACTTTTTCTGTTCTGCGTTTAGCTCTTCGATCTTTTTGATCAGGATCTTCTCACCTTCCAGCCCATCCCTGATACTTCCTCCATAGATCTCATAAAACCTTTTGACCAATTCATCGGTACGTGTCTTGATCTCCGCAAAAAGTTCTTGAGGATAAAAACCAAATTGATCGCGTTTATTGTACCCGGTCGCTAAAAGTTTCTTGACCCCTGACATCCTGACCATGATGAACTCATCAAGATTACTGGTAAAGATAGCCAAAAATTTAATGCGCTCCAAAAGAGGATTACGCTCATCCGCCGCTTCTTCCAATACCCGGCGGTTGAACTCTAACCAGCTTAGGTCCCTATGAATGAATTTTTCTTTAATTTCCATGCTTTATTCCTGCGTCTTTACAGTCAATGTTAATTTGTTACCAGTGATCTCCTCGAATAATTCCTTCTTTTCGAGGAAATTTTCTTTTTCCAAGAGGAAATTTTCATGCGTGTGTGCCACGATGGTCGCGTCTCCCGTGGTATTAAATTTAATTTCCATTTTCTTGATCTTTTGCTTATGCGAACGGTCTAAAGAATTAGCAATACGCAAAAGCGCGCTAAGTTTCTGTACAGCGATCTGCTCTTGGGAAGACAAAGAATTATACAATATATGCGTCTTTAAAGGCGCTGAACGCCGGTGATAACGGGCTATACAGGCGATGATATTGATCTCGTGCTCGGTCAATCTGAATAAATTCAGGGAACTGATAATATATTCACTGTGCTTGTGATGGGAGCGGTTGTTGACAAACATCCCGATATCATGCAGATAGGAAGCTAACAAGGCATAGAGACGGTCCTTTTCCTCTAAGCCCAAGATGCTCTTGAAGGCGACAAAAAGCTGATCCGTCAAAGAAGCCACGTGTTTCAAGTGATTCAGGTCCATACCGTATTTACGGCACAAAAAGTGTGCTACCGACACCAGCTGGCTTAATTTATTATCCCCTTCTTCCATGTCAAATTTAAACAATAAATGTGCCAGGATGGCTTCAGACAAAGAAGCTTCAAGGATATAAACATACTCACTTTTATTCAATTTAAACAAAGTATTGAGGATGATGGCAAATCCGGTGATGGTGGACGCGATATCCGCCGGGACATTATAGGTATTGGCAATTTCTTCGACATTCATCTGCCTTAGGCATGCCAATAATTCCTGGGCCTCGCTGGCTTTGAATTTAAAAAAATCTGAATCACGGCGTTTATTAGGCAATACATTCTGAATGAACACGGAATAATTCTCATCAATGAGGATGATGTCATCAATGCTCAAATTAGTGTTATTTTTCTTAAGAAAAAAGATCTCATTCTCGATATACTCCTCGGTGGCTTCATGCACTTCCTGCAGGGACCCATCCAGATTTTCCATGAATTGGGAAAGCCGCAGCGTCCCGATCGGAAAACCGATATTCATCAAGGTGAGGCCCTTTTCCATGACAGAGACGTCCAAAGAACCTGCGCCCAACTCTGCGATCAAAAGGTTTTTCTTGTCCACAGGATAGGTTTTCTTCAATTTGTGGCTTAAGAAATAATCAATGTAGTAAACCACATCACCCGCGTTTAAAACATCGATCTTAAAGCCCGTCTTGCGCAGGACCGTATCCAGGAAGATATCGCGATTACGGGCCTCACGCACAGCGGTCGTGGCAATGACCATGACATTCTCGACATCGTACTCTTTGAGAGAATCTTTGTATTTTTGTAATACCGCGGCAGTTTGATTGATGATGGTCTGCGGGATACGGCCTTTAAGGAATACGTGCTTGCCTAATGGGACAAGATTCTTAAGCGACTCAATGATCTTAACATCGTCCCCATGGGTTTCCGCGATCAAAAGCTTGATCGATGAAGAACCGACATCTATGATGGCTGCACGCATGGTATCCTTTTTAACTCAAAAGTATGATAATATGATAAAAATTGCATGAAATTTACAAGAGTATAGCATATTCTAAATAAAAAGGAATCTTTAATGAATACCGAGTTTGAACCAAAATTAGTCACTGTTTTTAAAGAAGGATATACCGCTAAAATCTTCGGACAAGATCTTTGGGCTGGTATTATAGTTGGGATCGTAGCCCTGCCTTTGTCCATTGCTTTTGCCATTGCCTCTGGGGTTAAACCTGAGCAAGGCCTGATCACCGCTGTTATTGCGGGTTTATTGATCTCCGCTTTTTCGGGCAGCCGGGTTCAAATTGGCGGGCCCACAGGTGCTTTTATCGTCATCGTCTTCGGCATTGTGCAAAAATACGGCTATGATGGCCTGGCTTTGGCCACTATCATGGCTGGAGTGATGCTGATCCTGATGGGTGTCGCCAAAATGGGTGATGTCATTAAATTCATCCCTTTTCCAGTAACTATAGGATTTACCAGCGGGATAGCGGTCATTATTTTTACATCCCAGATCCCTGATTTTTTTGGGATACATTTAAATCATACCCCAGAAAAGTT
>Ga0206797_1110_pt1 | contig 15288 bp, 11 predicted proteins | sample Alteio_BWOrgCont_69_FD_152894 | JGI IMG/M metagenome (GOLD analysis project Ga0206797, IMG submission 152894) | Enriched cells from forest soil in Barre Woods Harvard Forest LTER site, Petersham, Massachusetts, United States -... | ecosystem: Environmental > Terrestrial > Soil > Temperate forest >...
TAACTTGACAAACCAGGTACGTAACATTGCCAAGGTCACCACCGCCGTTGCTAAAGGCGATTTATCGCAGAAAATCACGGTCGACGCTAAAGGTGAGATCTTGGAACTTAAAAATACCATCAACATCATGTTGGATCAACTCAACTCTTTTGCGGCGGAAGTTACCCGTGTGGCCAAGGAAGTAGGTACCGAGGGGAAACTTGGTGGTCAGGCGGAAGTCAAAGGTGTATCCGGTACATGGAAGGACCTGACAGAAAATGTCAATTTCATGGCCGGGAACCTAACAAACCAGGTGCGTAACATTGCCAAGGTTACGACTGCTGTTGCTAAAGGAGACTTGTCACAGAAAATCACTGTTGATGCCAGAGGTGAAATCTTAGAGTTGAAAAACATGATCAACACCATGGTGGACCAACTCAACTCTTTTGCGGCGGAAGTCACCCGTGTGGCCAAGGAAGTGGGTACAGAAGGAAAGCTCGGTGGTCAGGCGGAAGTCAAGGGTGTCTCAGGTACTTGGAAAGACTTGACTGATAACGTCAATTTCATGGCCGGTAATTTGACCAAACAAGTGCGTGGTATCGTCAAGGTCGTCACCGCAGTTGCTAACGGAGATTTGAACCAAAAATTCGTCTTGGAAGCCAAAGGTGAGGTGGCGGCCCTGGCAGAGACCATTAATAACATGATTGATACGCTCAGTACCTTTGCTGACCAAGTTACAACAGTTGCCCGTGAAGTCGGTATCGAAGGGCAATTGGGAGGTCAGGCAAAGGTACCTGGAGCATCTGGTGTGTGGAAAGACCTGACGGATAACGTCAACTTCATGGCCGGGAACCTGACCAAACAAGTGCGCGGTATCATCAAGGTCGTTACCGCGGTTGCTAACGGCGACTTGTCTGAAAAATTCGTCTTGGAAGCCAAAGGTGAGGTGGCAGGTTTGGCAGAAACGATTAATAGCATGACAGATACCTTACGTACTTTCGCGGACCAGGTCACCACCGTGGCCCGTGAAGTCGGTATTGAAGGAAAGCTTGGTGGTCAAGCCAAGGTGCCTGGTGCCTCTGGTATCTGGAAGGACTTGACAGTCAACGTCAACCAGCTGGCAGGAAACTTGACGTCCCAAGTGCGTGCCATCGCGGAAGTTTCGACAGCTGTAACCAAGGGTGACTTGACCCGTTCTATTACCGTCGAGGCCCAAGGGGAAGTCGCGGCCTTGAAGGACAATATCAACCAGATGATCACCAACCTCAAGGACACCACCGCCCAAAACAAAGACCAGGACTGGTTGAAGACCAACCTGGCCCGTTTCTCCAGTATGATGCAAGGCCAAAGGAATTTAACTGCGGTAGCGCAGTTAATCATGTCGGAATTAACACCCCTTGTTGATGCGCAACATGGAGCCTTCTTTGTGGCACAACAAGCGGCAAATGAAGCCACTTTAAACCTCATTGCGAGTTACGCATTTAATGAACGTAAGAATCTCTCCAGCACCTACAAGCTCAAAGAGTCCCTGGTAGGGCAGTGCGGTTTCGAGAAAAAACGCATATTAATCACTAAGGCACCGGAAGATTATATTTCCATTACTTCTGGATTAGGAGAATCAACGCCACAAAACATTCTTCTTTTGCCTGTTGTTTTCGAAGGAGAATTAAAAGCCGTTATTGAACTGGCGAGCTTCCAGCCCTTTAGCGTCAACTATCTTAACTTTTTGGATCAGCTCATGGACAGCGTTGGGGTCATCTTAAACATGATTTCCTCAACCATGAGAACCGAAGAGCTCTTGCAAGAAGTCAAGCGTTCCAACTCGGAGTTGGAAAACCAAGCCAAAGAACTGGAAGACAAGGCCAAACTCTTGGAGCTAAAGAACAAGGAAGTTGAGATGGCAAGTTTGTCCTTGGAGGAAAAAGCCGAACAGTTGTCCCTGATTTCCAAATACAAATCAGAATTCCTGGCCAATATGTCGCATGAGCTGCGCACACCTTTAAACAGCCTGCTCATTCTTTCCAAGGCCTTGTCTGAAAACAAAGATAATAATTTAACGTCTGATCAAATCAAGTATGCCTCAACAGTCCATTCGACCGGACAGGACCTTCTGACCCTGATTAACGAGATCCTTGATCTCTCCAAGGTAGAAGCCGGTAAAATGTCCATCGAACCACAGGAAATCCAACTGCCGCAAATTTATGAGTACTTGGAACATAATTTCCGGCCGATGGCAGAACACAAGAACCTTAACTTTATCATTAATACAAATGGCTCTCTTCCTAAATCGGTGTTTACAGACAACAACCGCTTGCAGCAGATCCTTAAGAATTTGTTGTCCAATGCCATTAAATTCACGGAAAAAGGTGAAGTTAAGATGGATATCAGGGTTGTAGAAAAAGGGGTAAAATTCGGAATAGAAACTCTGGATAAGAGTCCTTCTGTTCTGTCTTTTGCTGTTAGGGACACTGGCATAGGGATACCCACCGATAAACAAAATATCATTTTTGAAGCATTTCAACAGGCCGATGGGACAACCAGCCGTAAGTACGGTGGAACTGGCTTAGGTCTTACCATCAGCCGTGAAATAGCCCGTTTGTTGGGAGGTATAATCAAGGTTGAGAGTGCCCCAGGCGTAGGAAGCACCTTCTCGCTTTATCTGCCAGAAAGATATATCGGGGCAGAACTCAAACCTAGCAGCAGCAGCAGCAGCAGCAGCAGAGAGATAGATGCCCCTTTATTACCCAAACATGCTGACTTTAAAGGTAAAAATGTTCTTATCGTCGATGACGATATGAGAAATATCTATGCCTTGACAAGTGTTCTTGAGCCTTGGGGAATGATTGTAACTCATGCTGACAATGGCAAAACAGGACTCCGGCGTTTGAAAGAGAAACCAGACATGGACCTGATATTGATGGACATCATGATGCCGGAAATGAATGGTTTTGATGCCATTAAAATGATACGTAAGATAGAAAAATTTGCTTCCTTGCCTATCATTGCTTTGACAGCAAAGGCCATGAAGGGAGATCGTGAGCAATGCCTGGCCGCAGGGGCCTCTGATTATATTACTAAACCCGTAGACACAGACCGTTTACTTGCAGTGATGTATTCATGGCTGAACAAATAATGGACACCAAAACAGAAGCTGCGATTGATCCGTTGACAAGGACTAATATTCTGGTGGTGGATGATCGGCCAGATGGGTTGCTTGCCCTGGAAGCTGTGCTTTCATCAGACAGGTATAATCTTTTCAAAGCCAGCTCCGGTCATGAGGCTTTACGGTACTCCTTATTTAACGACTTTGCCGTGATCTTACTTGATGTGCAAATGCCGGAGTTGGATGGTTTTGAAACCGCCAAACTGCTTCGAGGAAATCAGCGTTCCCACGACACCCCCATTATTTTTGTGACGGCCATCAATAAAGAAATCCGTCATATCAATCAAGGTTATGAAAGCGGGGCCGTGGATTATATTTTTAAACCTTTCGACCCCTTTATCCTCAAATCAAAAATAAATATATTTGTCGATCTTTTTGAGAAGAATAGGAAAATCAAGCAACAGGCAGCCCTATTAAGGCATCTGGAGTCGCAAGATAAAGAACGGCAAATTTCCGAGATGCGCCAGGAAAGCGACCGTAGTTATTCGCACCTGGCTGACTCAGTCCCCCACAAAATTGTAAAGGTAGAACCATCCGGGAAAATCGTGTATTTAAACCAACGCTGGTTGGAATATACCGGATGTGAGTCAGAGCTTGACTGGGAATTAATAGTCCATCCAAAAGACAAAAGGAAGTTCTTAGTGCTTTGGCTACGTATGTGCCGTTCGAATACGCAGACTTCTGAAATGGAAATGCGCCTGCGCAATATCAAAGACGGTATCTATCGATGGCATTTGGTCAAGCTCGTCCCAGAGATCAAAAATGAAAAAATCATCAATTGGATCGTCAGTTGCACGGACATTGATCATCTCAAAAGGACGGAAGAGTCATTCAGGTCGCTATCTTATGAGCTAAACCGCTCAAATAAGGAACTGGAAGAATATGCTTATGTGGCTTCCCATGACCTTAAAGAACCTTTGCACGTGGTGTCTTCCTTTGTTTATCTTTTGGAAAAACGTTGTCAAACTAAATTGGAGACCCAAGAACTGCAATATTTAAACTTAATTAAAGAGGGTGTTAATCAGGCCCAAAAATTAATTAAAGATCTCCTGGAGTATAGCCGTATCGGTAAAGAGAAATCATTTGAATTGGTGGATATTTCATCGGTATTAAAAGAAGTGTTGGCCAATTTAAAGACCCTTATCGATGAATCTGGTGCAACTATTGAATACGATAAGATACCTCATATAACGGCTAATCACCTGGAGATGGTACAGCTTTTCCAGAATTTGCTTGTCAATGCCATCAAATACAGGAGTCAAAGGCCTCTGGAAATCCAGATCGTTGCCAAATCCGAAGGTCGTCACATGTTGTTATTTTCAGTCAAGGACAATGGCATAGGCATTGACCCTCAATTTAAGGACCGTATTTTTGATATGTTCCAAAGGCTCCATGCGAAAACCGAATACTCTGGAACGGGCATAGGGCTTGCCATATGCAAAAAAATTGTAGAAAGGCATGGGGGGAAAATATGGATTGACTCGACACCAGGCGAAGGTTCAACATTTTATTTTTCTATCAATGATAAAATTAACCAAGGCACATGAATATTTTGGTTGTAGAAGACAATGCTTCTGAACAGATCATTATGAAGGAAGCTTTTAAGGAAGCTGGAGTCAAACATAATCTCAATATGGTTGGAGATGGTATCCTGGCCCTTGAATTTCTTAAAGGCCAAGGAGTCTACCATAATGCCCCTAAACCAGATCTTATCATCCTTGACTTAAACATGCCTAGAAGAAATGGTTTGGAAGTTTTGGGTGATATTAAAAATAACCCAAAATGGGTGCATATCCCGATTTTAGTTTTTTCAAATTCAGAGTTTCCCAGGGACATCTGTCGGTGTTACACGATGGGGGCCAATGCCTTTCTCAATAAGCCGGTTGATTTCCAGGGTTTTATTGACCTTGCTTGCATTATTGATTCATTTTGGTTTAAGTTGGTTCGTTATTGTCCTCATTAATTGATGTCCCCCTCTTTATTTAAAGAGGCCTGCCGCTCTCTGCGGCATGCAGGCTATTAAATTTGCAATAGAATAGCTCGGGTTAGGGAAATTGGGGGGTAAAAATGGATAATTTGCTTAAGAGAAAAAAAAAGATCATTGTTATCGATGATGAGCCATTAATTTCAATATTGATGAAGGACATTGTGGAAGAAGACCATGAATTGGAGATAGCTAAGATCACCCAAGCCAAGGATGATTTTTTGGATTCAATAGGCCAGAACCCCTTTGATGCGGCATTTATTGATATTTCAGTAGGAGGTCGGGAAGGAGGGATTGAGCTATTGCATGTAATGAAGGATAAAGCCATTGATTTGCCTTGTATTGTGCTCTCTGCCCATGACGAGCTTCATTATGCTCCTAAATGCTTGCAGGCTGGTGCCAAAGGGTACATCAACAAAAAATATATCTGCACACATGTGGTCACGTGCATAAAAGAAGTATTGGCTGGCCGTTTATTTGTATCCGGAGATAAAGGGGAATATATTTTAAGGCAATATAAGAATTCGAACACGCCCGTTGGTATTGTAAATAGTTAATGGTAATGGTTAAGTAGGTATGTATAATATTATGAAACTTTCACTATTAACCATTGACTATTTATTGAATTATGGCTTACCAAATCTTAGTAGTAGATGACGACGCGGAGTTTCGTGAAGAACTGCGTGTTTGTTTGGATGACTATACGGTGGTGGAAGCGGCTAATGGCCTCGAAGCGCTGAACATCCTCAAAAAACCCAATGCCATTGATTTGGTGATCCTTGATGCCATAATGCCAATGATTTCAGGGACTGAAGTGCTGCGGGAAATCAAGAAAATCAAACCCTCTCTTGCCATCATTATATTGACTGGCCAAAGCAGCAAGGACATTGCCATTGACGCCCTCAAAGGCCGCGCTGATGATTATATTGAGAAACCCATCAAGGGGGATAAATTTCTAGAATTGGTCCAGTCCACCCTTGCCGCAAAAGTCCAAAAAGGCTTTACGTCTACTCATGGGATCCATGCCAAAATTGAGCAGGCCAAGCAATTTATTGAACGCAACTTTGACAAGAAAATTGTCTTGGAAGATGTGGCAGGGCAATTGTGCTTAAGCCCAAAGTATTTCAGCCGGATTTTTAAGCAAATCACTGGCCAAGGTTTTAATGGATACCGGCTTTCAATAAAAACTAAACAGGCCTGTGCGCTTTTGAAGAGTTCAGATTATACGGTCACGGAAATTGCCGACCGTTTGGGTTATCAAAATTTAGAATCTTTTATCCGCATGTTTGAGAAGATGATGAAGACCAGCCCCACCCAATACCGCCATAAGAACCAAAAAAGGAATTTGAAAAAAGGTTGAAGCAATAGGGGTAAATGTTTAGTGCTTAGAGAGAATGTCGTCATTCTGAGGAGCGATAGCGACGAAGAATCTTAAAGCGTCTTAAGATCCTTCGGCTACGCCTCAGGATGACATCGTCGGAGCTCTCTGTCAGCTAAACAATTACCAATAGGGAAAATTTTGGTATTTTTTAATTTGACAAACCATGAAAAGTAGGGCATACTATCACACGAGTTCGATGTAAAGGATGATGATCTTAGACCGCATAGGTGTAGGTTCAAGCCTGGCGGCTTTTTTTATGGATCTCATAAAGGGACTCAAGTTTCGATCAAAAGGAGGTTTCAAAGATTATGGTTAAAGGTAAAGTAAAATGGTTCAACGACCAAAAAGGTTTTGGATTTATTACTCCTGAAAACGGCAAAGATGTGTTTGTGCATCACAGTGCAATTCAAGGTGAAGGCTACAGATCACTCGGCGAAGGACAAGATGTTGAGTTCGAAATCGTCAACGGCCCTAAGGGTGAACAAGCTCAAAACGTTGTAAAAATATAAGAATCAAGTTCTTGTATTTCCTAAACCCTCTGCTGACCCGAAAAGGTTGCAGAGGGTTTTTTAATGGGAGAGAAATATGAGTTATGATTTGAATTGGCGGTATGCCACCAAAAAATTCGATCCTTCTAAGAAAATTTCAAAACAGGAATTTGACCAGCTTTTGGAAGTTTTGCGATTTTCCCCGTCATCTTTTGGTTTGCAGCCATGGAAATTCGTGGTGGTCCGTGATCCAGAATTGAGAAAGAAATTAAGGCCTCATGCATGGGACCAGTCGCAGGTGACAGAGGCAGATGCCCTCATTGTTTTTTGTACTTTACAAAACATGGACGAAGGTTATATCAGGCATTTCACAGAGCGTATTGCCGATGTCAGGGGCGTATCAAAGGAATCTTTAGCAGGCCAAGAGCAAATGATGATTGCCTCAATTAAAAGCAAGGGCCCAGAGCTTGTTTCGCAGTGGATGAAAAACCAGGTGCACATTGCTTTAGGTGTACTTCTTAATGAGTGTGCCCACCGTAAAATTGATGCTTGTCCCATGGAAGGTTTTGATCCCAAAAAATTTGATGAAATCTTGGAATTATCACAAGAAGGCCTTGAGACGGTCGTCCTTTGTGCCGTTGGATATCGCGCCGTTGATGATAAATATTCTATGCTTCGCAAGGTCCGTTTTGATGCAAAGGAAGTGTTTATAGAAAGACCATAATGGTGTAGAATAAGTACACTTATGGACCATTATGATTTGATTATTATTGGGACAGGAGCGGGGGGAGGCACCTTACTCCATGCCCTCAGTCCTACCGGTAAACGCATACTTGTCTTAGAAAGAGGTCTGTTTCTTCCTCAGGAAAAAGATAACTGGAGTTCACAAGCGGTTTTTATCGATGCTAAATACACGGCGCATGAAACGTGGGTTGATAAAAATGGCAAGCTTTTCCATCCCGGCATTCATTATTATGTTGGTGGTAATACCAAGTTTTATGGGGCAGCACTTTTGCGCATGCGACCGCAAGATTTTGGTGAGCTGAGGCACCATGGAGGCATTTCACCAGCTTGGCCGATTAGTTATGAGCAGATGGAGCCTTATTACACCAAGGCTGAACATCTTTATGATGTTCACGGCAAACACGGCGAAGATCCTACCGAAGGGCGCTCAAGCGTTGATTATCTTTTCCCACCAGTCAGTCATGAACCACGTATCCAGCAGCTTTCAGATGATCTGGAGGCGATAGGGCATCGCCCTTTTCATCTGCCTTTGGGCATACGCCTTCTTGAGAAAAACCGAGACCTTAGCAAATGCATCCGCTGTTCGACCTGTGATGGATTTCCCTGTCTTCTCCATGCCAAATCTGATGCGGATATGATCTGTGTCCGCCCGGCGTTGGAATATCCTAATGTAACTCTTTTGACCGAAGCCTTGGTCACGCGCCTGCAAACCGATGCTTCGGGACGTACTGTTAAAATCGTGCATGTCCAGCGTAACGGTTTAAATGAGCAGTACAGCGCTGATACAGTAGTGGTTTCCTGCGGGGCCATTAATACTGCGGCTTTGCTATTGCGCTCGGGCAATGATAAACACCATCGAGGCCTTGCCAATAGCTCTGATGTGGTGGGACGCCATTACATGTGTCACAATAATTCTGCTTTCATGGCACTTTCCAAAACATCAAACCCGACGGTGTTTCAAAAGACCCTTGCTTTAAATGATTTTTATTTTGGTAATTCAGAATGGGAATACCCCATGGGGCATATCCAAATGTTGGGTAAGACCGATGGTGATACTCTAAGAGGTAATGCTCCCAAATTCGTGCCTAAATTCATCCTTGATAAAATGGCCCAGCACGCTATTGATTTTTGGCTGACTTCCGAGGATTTACCTGACCCTGATAACCGTGTGGTCATTGATACCCAAGGCCAAATTTCCCTGCAGTACACTCCTAATAATCAGGAGGGCCATAAGCGTCTTATTGCGAAATTAAAAAGCCTTTTGAATAAGGTGCATTGCCACGATGTTCTTTTTAGCCGTTCGGTGTATCTTAATCAACGGATACCGATTGGAGGTACAGCGCACCAAGTTGGTACCGTACGTTTTGGGCTTGACCCTAAAACATCGGCGCTGGACATCAATTGCAAGGCCCATGACTTGGATAATCTTTATGTTGTTGATGGCAGCTTTTTTGTCTCCAGCTCTGCTGTCAATCCAGGGTTGACCATCATGGCCAACGCCTTGCGGGTGGCTGACCATTTGAAACGAATTTTGTAAGTTCCCCCTCTTTTTTTAAAGAGGGGGTTAGGGGGAGTTTAGTACGCGCGTGAAGGATGAACAGTTATTATATTATGTATTCGGCACGGAATATTTCCGCCGTCTGCTTCGGTTTATGATAAAAATGTTCTAAAGATTCTCTTCATTTGGAACATTTTTATCATAAATCCTCGCAGACATTTGGCGAAAAATTCCTGAATGTGCCGAATACATAATATAATAACTGTTCATCCATGCATGGAGCCAGAATAAATTTCCCCTCTTTTTTATAAAGAGGGGATAGGGGAGTTATTTAAGGGGGCTCTTGCTTATAATCGGATAGAGTTTGAAAATAAATATTGAGGGAGAAGTCTTTAAATTCTGGATTTAAAGGGTGGTGTAAGTTGAGTCTAAAACAAAATGAAATTGATGATATTATGCGTGAGGTATTTGGTCTTCAAGAGATTAAGGATTCTGCAAACCTTAAAGAAGCAGTACAGAATCGTATGTCATCTATGAATGATAATCAACGCGCTGAAGTTCAAATGCAAATTGGAACGAAAGTAAAGGAATTTGAAGCACGAATTCCTGGAGAAGCATATTCGCCTACAAATCAAGCTCTTTATATCGCGAGTTTTTCTTTTTTAACGTTGTCAGTAGGGGTGATATTTATAATTTTTTGTACAAAAATATTGCTGATTTTTAAATTATTGATAGGGTTTTTTGGTTTTTTTTGGTTAATGGCATCTTGGCGGGGCTTTGCACGAATTATTTTTAGAATTAGTAATAATCGTGATTGGTAAGATTTTTATAAAAAAGGTAACTGGGGGTTGATTTAATGAAGATATTTAATCCTGTTATAACAAAAGAAATACGTCAGGAATTAAGAAAGAATCAAACAGATTCTGAAAGAGCGTTATGGAATATATTAAGAAATAAACAAATGAGTGGGTACAAATTCTTTAGACAGTATGGTGTAGGCCCTTACATTGTCGATTTTTATTGTCCGACATTGAAGATTGTTATAGAGGTTGATGGTGGGCAGCATTATAGTGAGGAAGGTATGGTGAATGATCGTCAGAGGGAAGAGTTTTTGAAAAGAGCTGGGATAAATGTGATTCGATTTAACAATTTAGATGTTTTAAAAAACATTGAAGGAGTTTTTGAAAGTATTCAAAAACAACTCCCCCTAAACTCCCCTAACCCTTCTTTGTAAAAAAGAGGGGGAAAGAACTATGTCTGAATTAACTGCGGAAGAGAAACGGTTGCAAGACGACCACCAGAAAAGAGCCGCCTGGCACCATTGGGGGCCGTATATGGCGGCCCGTCAATGGGGCAATGTGCGCGAAGATTACAGCGCCGATGGGGAAGCCTGGAGATATTTTACTTTTAACGATGCTCGTATGCGCGCCTATCGCTGGGGTGAAGACGGCATTGCAGGGCTCTGTGATCATCATCAATTTTTATGTTTTGCCCCCGTATTTTGGAACGGTGCTGATCCTTTTTTAAAAGAGAGATTATACGGCTTAAGCGGGAAAGAAGGCAATCACGGCGAGGATGTGAAAGAATATTATTTTTATCTTGATAATACACCTACCCATTCTTACATGAAGTTTCTTTATAAGTACCCTCAAGAAGCTTTTCCCTATCAAAAGCTGCTGGATGAAAATATGAGGCGTACCCGTCAAGATCCTGAGTATGAGCTTTTAGATACAGGTATCTTTGATGGTGACCGCTACTTTGATATCACCGTTGAATATGCCAAAAACACACCGGAAGACATTTTGGTGCGTATCAGTGTAACCAACAGGGGGGGACAAGAGGCTTCCATTCATCTTTTGCCCACCCTTTGGTTCCGTAATACTTGGAGCTGGAATAATTCAGCAAGGCCTGTTTTGTCGGTTATGTCGCCCGACCTTATTCAAGCTTCTCATTCTGAATTAGGCGAGTATTTCTTTTATTGCCAAGGTGAGGGGGAGCTCCTTTTTACAGACAATGATACAGACAGCCAAAAAATTTTTGGTGTGCCCAATGCTTCAGCTTATGTCAAAGACGGTATTAACGAATATGTGGTATCTGGCCATAAAGAAGCTATTAACCCTAAGCAAACTGGGACAAAAATGTCTGCTTATCGTATTCTTAAAATAAAAGCAGGGCAGACACAAAGCATCCATTTGCGGTTGGCTAATGTCAAAGATCTGAAAGAACCTTTCGGTAAAAATTTTGATGATATTTTTGATCTCCGGCTAAAAGAGGCTGATGAATTTTATCACAAGGTATGTCCTTTTAAATTGCCTGATCCTATGCGCTATATTCAACGCCAGGCCTTTTCTTCACTTTTATGGAACAAGCAATTTTATCATTATGTTGTTGAAGAATGGCTCAATGGAGACCCTGCCCAGCCACCACCACCGGAAAACCGTAAATCCGGTCGCAACAGCACATGGCGGCATCTTTATAGTGAAGGTGTCATTTCGATGCCGGATAAATGGGAATACCCATGGTTTGCTTCCTGGGATTTGGCTTTTCATACCATTGCGCTGAGTATTATCGACCCAGAGTTTGCCAAACAGCAGTTGATCAAGCTTACCCGTGAATGGTATATGCATCCAAACGGCCAAATCCCAGCCTATGAGTGGAATTTCAGTGATGTTAATCCACCGGTGCAAGCTTGGGCAGCACTTCGTGTTTATCGCATCGATAAGAAAATACGGGGCGAGGGAGACAAATTATTCTTAGAGAGGGTATTTCAGAAATTGCTGATGAACTTTACCTGGTGGATCAACCGGGAAGATTCAGAAGGGAACAATGTTTTCGAAGGCGGTTTCTTGGGATTTGATAATATCGGTGTGTTTAATCGTACCCAATTACCCACCGGCGGGCATATGGAGCAGGCGGACAGCACCGCCTGGATGGCCATGTATTGTTTGAACATGTTGGCCATTGCCCTGGAATTGGCCCCCAGTAGCCCTGCTTATGAAGACATTGCTAATAAATTTTATGAGCATTTTTTATTTATTGCTGCGGCCATGAACCGGATTGGACCTAGTGAAATTAATATGTGGGATGAAGCGGACGGGTTTTATTATGATGTTTTGCGGCTTCCCGACGGCCGGCATTTCCCTTTAAAAGTGCGTTCCATGGTCGGCGTGCTTCCTTTGTTTGCCGTTGAGACCATTGATCCAAAGGTATGGGAGGCATTGCCTAATTTCAAAGAGCGCGTGGCATGGTTTATGCAACATCGGCCTGATTTGACGAATAATGTCACCTGTATGGAAATGGTTGGCCGTGCGGACCGCAGGCTTTTGTCCATTGTTGACCGCGATAAACTAAAAAAAGTCCTTCAAAAAGTTTTGGATGAGGCGGAATTTTTAAGTCCTTATGGAGTGCGTTCTCTTTCTAAAGCCTACGATGGTAAACCTTATACATTTTCTTTGGACGGCCAAACCTATGGGGTGGATTACGAGCCAGCGGAATCAACCAGTGGTTTGTTCGGCGGCAATTCCAATTGGCGGGGGCCTGTATGGTTCCCTGTCAATTATTTGCTCATTGAGTCCTTACAGAAATTCCATTATTATTTCGGGGATGATTTTAAGGTGGAATTCCCAAGCAAGTCTGGTAAATTTTTGGATTTATGGCAAGTTGCATCCGAGCTTTCGCATCGCCTGATCAATATCTTTGTCCCTGACGCCCAAGGTCGACGGCCAATGTATGGAAATGTTTCTAAATTGCAAAATGACCGTTACTGGAAAGACTATCTTTTATTTTTTGAATATTTCAATGGGAATAATGGTGCTGGTTTAGGTGCGTCGCATCAAGCTGGATGGACAGCTCTGGTGGCAAAAATGATCCAGCAGCAGGCGGAATATAAGGGGTTTGATTAAAGCGCATGGTCTCATTATTTTCAATTTTCCTGATCATTATTGTACCACTTGTTTTTAGCCCTTGCTTGGGCGCTCAATTTTTGCATTGGGATGACTATGAGCATTTTATTTTTAATCCCTGTGTTTATACTTTATCCTGGAATAATATTTGTGATCTGTTTGGTCAGACCATTAATCAGACTTATGTTCCTTTAACAACTCTTTCCTTTAATTTGGAATACCACTCCTTTGGGACCTCACCTTTTGTCGCTCATTTGATAAATGTTTTTTTACATTTGGCAGTGGTGCTGGTCATTTTTGATTTCGCCCAAAAAATGGGATTTTCGACTATGGAAAGTTTTGTGGCGAGCCTATTGTTTGCCGTTCATCCCATCCATGTGGAATCGGTTGCTTGGGTGACGGAGCGAAAAGATGTATTAGGTATTTTATTTTATGTCTTATGCCTTAAACAATACTGGCTATACCTTCAAAATCATGCAAGAAGGAACTATGCTTTGAGCGTTATTTTTGGGTTTTTAAGCATTTTGAGCAAACCCATGGCAGTCAGTATTCCTTGGATATTGCTGCTGTTGGATTGGTATTACCAAAGGCCCTGGAACAAAAGCTGGTGGTTAGATAAGTTGCCTTTTGCCCTTTTGATTTTTCCGCTTGCCGCTGTAACTTTTTTTAAATTGTCACCCCATCCTGACCTTCGGGACAATTCATTTCTTATCGGCTTATGGTCTTTTTCATGGTATTTAGAAAAATTCTTTTTTCCAATCAACCTTTTTCCTGTGTATGACCCACCTGTACCGGTCACATTATCTAATTTCATGTACATGACATCATTCATTATTCTTCTGGCCTTTTGTTCTTTATTGTTTTTGTGGCGGAAAAACCGTTTATTTGTTTTTGCTTGCGCTTTTTGGGTAGGGACGATTTTTTTCTTTTGGAGGTTTGATTTTCATGACAGTAACATTGTGGCAGATCGTTTTATGTATTTGCCTTCATTGGGATTTTGTCTTTTGGTTGGAAAGTATTTAACCAAATTCAAAGTCATTGGTCTGTTAACGGTCATCGTCCTGGGATATTTAACGTTCAATCAGTGTTCAATATGGCATGATGACCTGACTTTATGGTCAAGGACGCTTAGTTATGATCCTAAAAATACAATTGCTAAGGAAAAGCTGGACCAAGCCATGTATGATTTTAAAAACAAAAATTCTGATTACCTTCTTATTAAGAAATTTGCCCTAACCATTGATAAAAACTCCCTGGATGCCGATAGCTACTATGAAAGAGGGGAGGTCCTGTTAGACAATGGTAATATGTTGGCGGCCTTTAGTGATTTTAATAAAGCGATAAAAATTAATCCATCTATGTTCAAGGCTTATGACATGCGAGGACAACTTTATTTTATAAGACAAGAATATAGAAATGCCCTTGATGATTTCAATAAGGCAATTGTCTTAAAACCGGACAATGTGTCAGCTTATGTTGATAAGGCGAGGATTTTAGAAGAAACGGGCGATATTAACCAGGCTCTAATCTTATTTGATAATGCAACAAAGATAAACCCCCGGATGGGCGGGATTTATTATGAACGCGGTCTTTTAAATTTTAAATTAGGAAAATACCAGAAGGCGGTAGATGACTTCTCGCAATCGATATTTTTGAAGAATAATCTAGAAAACAGTTACTATCAACGAGGAAAAAGTTATGAATCATTAAAACAGTTTGATAGGTCTGTCGATGATTTCAAAAAATCTTTAAAAGAAGATCCTTATGATAAAAGAATACTTGATGCTCTGGGGATCGTTTATTGGAAGCAACGGAACAATGAGAAAGCCGTAGAGGTGTTAAACGAGAACATTTCCATGCACCCTTATAACGGAAATGCTTATAATAATCGAGGTATCGCTTATCTCCAACAAAAGCAATTCGACCTTGCCTTAAAAGATTTCACAAATGTCATCAAGTTGGAGCTTTATCCTTATCACGCCTTAGTCACGCGAGGGGACATTTATTTTTCTATGGGAAATAATGAGGAAGCGCTCAAAGATTATCAGGTGGCTATTTTTTTTTCTCATGGAGATCCCACAGCCCAAATGAAGTACGATCATCTGGAATCTATCTTAAGGCAATAGTACAAATAGGCCGTTTATCTAAT
>Ga0206797_1112_pt1 | contig 15204 bp, 13 predicted proteins | sample Alteio_BWOrgCont_69_FD_152894 | JGI IMG/M metagenome (GOLD analysis project Ga0206797, IMG submission 152894) | Enriched cells from forest soil in Barre Woods Harvard Forest LTER site, Petersham, Massachusetts, United States -... | ecosystem: Environmental > Terrestrial > Soil > Temperate forest >...
TTGATGTTTTAAGCGTAGGTTATGATTTGATCGCACGTTTCCAGGGCGGGCCTAATGCCGGGCATACGCTTGAATTTGACGGTAAAAAGTTTGTATTAAATACCATCCCTTCGGGCATATTTTTCGAAAACACCATGAACCTGATAGGCAATGGTGTTGTGATTGACCCTATCACCCTGAAAAAGGAAATAGATAAATTAAAAGATGCCGGACACGACCTTCTAGCAAAAAAGAACCTGATGATCGCCAAAAAGGCCCATCTTATTTTACCTACGCACCAATTGCTTGATGCGGCTTCTGAGAAAAAAATGGGTGAAGGCAAAATAGGCTCAACATTGAAAGGGATCGGGCCCACGTACATGGATAAAACCGGCCGCAACGGCTTGCGTATCGGCGATATTACCCTGCCTGATTTCAGGGAAAAGTACCAAAAGCTGGTAGACAAACATGTATCCATGCTCAAATCATTATACGGTGAAGTTGATGATTTTTCTGACCGCGAAAAAGCATTTTTTGAAGCCATTGAATTAATCAACAAGTTCCCGTTAGTTGACTCAGAACATCTGGTTAATGATTATATAAAACAAGGAAAAAAGATATTGGCAGAGGGCGCCCAGGGTGCTATGCTCGACGTTGACTTTGGCTCCTACCCTTTTGTTACGTCATCAACTACAACAGCCGCCGGGGCTTGTACCGGGCTTGGTGTTGCCCCTAACAAAATTGGTGATGTAATTGGCATTTTCAAAGCTTACTGTACGCGTGTGGGCGGTGGCCCCTTCCCTACCGAACTAAATAACGAAACAGGCGAAGAACTGCGCCGCATCGGGCACGAATTTGGCGCCACAACAGGTAGGCCACGTCGCACCGGCTGGATAGACCTGCCGGCATTAAAATATGCGATTATGCTAAACGGCGTTACGCAACTGGTAATGACAAAAGCTGACGTGTTAAGCGGTTTTGACAAAATTTACGCTTGCACACACTACAAATATTTAGGTGAAACCATTGATTATATGCCTTATGATATTTGTTCAGTGAGCCCCGAGCCGGTATTAAAAGAAATTGATGGCTGGAATGAAGATTTAACGAGCATTACCGAGATATCACAAATACCCGCTAAACTAAATTCATACATCAGCTTCTTAGAAAAGGAATTAGGCGTACCTGTAAAATATTTATCAGTTGGGCCAGACAGGGTGCAAACGCTCGTACTAAATTAATCCTGTGGAGACGGAATGCATTGCGTCTCTATCATTTTTTGAATTGTGATCATATCAATAAAAGATCCGCAAAGTTTTAAGCAAAAAACATTGCAATGGGCATCCCGTTTTGATGTTTTCAGTTGCCTGGATTCAAACAGTTTCGCCGATCCGTATTCGAAATTTGATGTCATGATCGCTGCAGGGGTTAAAGCTGTACTTACATCAAATGTAGGTACCGCTTTCGAACAGTTGCAGCAGTTTCGTAAAGATCATCCTAACTGGGTAACGGGATTTTTTGGCTATGATCTGAAAAATGAAATAGAAAATCTATCATCCTCCAATTTAGATCGCCTTGATTTTCCGGATCTTTATTTTTTCGTACCTCAATATGTAATCATTACCAGGGGGAATGAAATAGAAATTATTGCCGATGATCCGCAGCACGTTTTTGATGCTATCGAAAAGCAGCAGCCTGTTTCAAATATCCAAACTACAGATATAAATATTTCATCCCGTTTCAGCAAACCGGAGTATTTAAAAGCGGTCGAAAAGATAAAAGGACACATCAACCGCGGGGACATTTATGTAACCAATTTTTGCCAGGAGTTTTTTGCTGAAAACGCGAATATTGATCCGCTGGCTGTTTTTTTGAAGCTGAACGAAATTTCGCCCAATCCTTTTGCTGCCCTTTTTAAATGGAAAGACAATTATATAATTTGTGCGTCGCCGGAACGTTTCTTGGCTAAACGGGGAAATAAATTAATCTCTCAACCCATAAAAGGGACCGCAAAACGCGGCAGAGATAGTGCAGAGGATGAACTCATCAAACAACAACTCAGAAATCATGCTAAAGAACTCCAGGAAAACGTAATGATTGTAGACCTGGTGCGTAATGACCTTACGCGATCAGCGAGACAAGGTACTGTGAAAACCGGGGAATTGTTTGGCATTTATAGTTTTGAGCAGGTTCATCAAATGATATCGACTATTACCTGTGAACTTATGGAATGGATTACCGCCGTTCAGGCGATCAAAAACACATTCCCGATGGGCAGCATGACCGGCGCACCAAAGATCAGCTCAATGGATTTAATGGAGCGTTACGAGCGCAGCAAACGGGGGGTATATTCAGGCGCGATAGGTTATTTTGGTCCCGATGACGATTTTGATTTTAACGTGGTTATCAGAACGGTTTTATACAATCAAAAGGAAAAATACCTGTCTTTTCAAACGGGCAGCGCGATAACCTACCATGCCGATGCCGAAAAGGAATACGAGGAATGTATGCTTAAAGCGCAGGCAATACTCCAGGCACTCGGTCAATCAATATCTTCTGCCCGATCCGCACACTAACTTCCGAACCGTCCGCAAAAAAAGCTGAATATGGTTCAACGGATAAATAGGGCTCGAATACTTTGCCATACAGTTCAACAATATCGGCCTCAAAAACGTAGCTTTTTACCGCTGCCACTTTCCATGATATATGCTCCACCTGGTATTCCATAGTTTTAACATCACTTAAAGCATTATACCCCCAATAGTGTTCAAAAATAAATTCTTCCGGGCTGCCAGGCTGTATAGCTGTATAGCTATTACTTACAACGGCTGCCAGTTTGTTCCATTTCCTTTTTAGTCGCCATTCGTACGAAAATTGCGTATGGTTATCACCCTCCGGGATGACAGCATGTCGCATGGGCAGAGCGCGGTAATGTTCTTTATATAAATTATTTGCGATAAGTACGATGACACTTTTTGGCACAATTTCACTTATAAAAACTGCACCCCTTTTCCATTGCTTCCCATCAAAATGCCTCACATAAAAACGAAGATTAACTTCCTCAAAATTAACGTGACCCGGCCATTTGACCCCTAATACACTGGTATCTAAAAACATAAATCCAACCATGCTTACAAGGGCTTTTCCCTTCCAAAGGTCAAGTTCGGTTGCTGGAGGGAGATAATGTTCTAATATTGTGGGATCGACTTCGTAATTTAGCATCAACAGATTTTTCCACTCTGCTTTTAAAAATCGTCGGCTGGTCATTTTGGTACCCTATTTCGGAAATGAATTTATACCTGCTCAGTGGCTTTTTTGCGCTTAAAGAGATTGACTTTTGATTCCTTCCCTTTAAGTAAACGTTCAATATTCTTTTGATGTGTAACTAATATTAGTAGGCAAATGCCCATTCCAAAAATAACAACCAGGTTATTAGTGTACCTATTATAAAAAAAAGTAACGCCAATAAGGTAAGTAAAACCTGCCGTTATGGAGCTAAGTGAAACATAACGTGTTAAAAGAAGTACAATAACAAACACTATCACACATAGCAAGGCAGCTGACAAATTGATAGCCAATATCATTCCGAATAGTGTTGCTATACCTTTGCCGCCCCTGAATCCTGCAAATATTGGGAACAAGTGACCCATAACCGCTGTTACGCCCAAAGCAAGTGCATAATTAGTATAAGCAATAGAATGATATGCTCCGGTGGTGGAAACGCCTATAAAATAAGCAAGATTTGTAGCAGTCCAGCCCTTTAAAATATCTAAAAGCATGACCGGTATTCCTGCTTTTTTACCAAGTACCCTAAAAGTATTAGTAGCGCCTGCGTTACCGCTTCCGTATTCTCTCACATCCACGTTGTAAAATGCCTGCCCTATCCATACCGCTGTCGGAATAGAACCGCATAAATAAGCCAGAATAAGCGCTGAAAGAGAGTAACCGGTTATCATATCATCGCAATATTACTAAATTTATTTAGTGATTAGTGAGTAGAGATTAGAGATTAGTTTTAAATAAGAACTACTTACATTGTGCTTTTATTAAGCTTTTTTCCAGTTTCTACCTCACCTCTGATCGCTATTCTCCAATCTCTAATTTGCGCCTACGACGGCCTTTAGGCTCAAATCTAAACTCTTAACAGAATGCGTTAGCGCTCCCACCGAAATGTAATCTACGCCGCATGCAGCATATTCGAGGATATTATCAATAGTTATACCACCCGACGCTTCGGTGATATACCGTCCCTCAATAATATTCACCGCTTCTTTCAGGTCACGAAAGTTAAAATTATCCAGCAAAATGCGATTGACGCCGCCGGTTTGTAAAACCAGTTCCAGTTCTTCCAGATTCCTTACTTCGATTTCAACTGCAAGCTTTTTGTTTTTCGTTTTTAAATATTCAAGTGTTTTTTCTATTGCCTCCTGTATCCCTCCTGCGTAATCCACATGATTATCCTTTATCAGTATCATGTCATACAAACCAAAACGGTGATTAACGCCGCCGCCAATCCGTACTGCCCATTTTTCAAGATACCGCATGCCCGGGGTTGTTTTCCGGGTATCTAACACCTTGGTGTTAGTTCCTTTTAAAATATCTACAATTTCGCGGGTTTTGGTAGCGATGCCACTCATGCGCTGCATGCAATTGAGCACCAGGCGTTCGGCTTTTAAAATGCTTTTTGCATCCCCCTCAACCTCGAAAGCGATATCATTTGACTTCACCTTTGCCCCATCCTCTATTAAAATATTTAGCTTGAGACCAGGGTCAACAACATGAAAAATTTCTGCGGCGAGTTCAACGCCTGCCAAAATACCTTCATCCTTAACTAAGAGTTTAGCCGTGCCTGTTGTTCCTTCAGAAATAGTTGCTAACGAGGTATGATCACCATCACCAACATCTTCACTTAACGAATTTAATATAAATTGATCAATAAGAGATTTGTCCAAAACTGTTTATTTTTGAAGCCAAAAGTAATAACAATTTAGAGAAATTATTAAAAATCAACCGTCAGCTTATATAGCCGCTTACTATTTACCCTTCTATTGCCGTTCCCCTTTAAATAACCGATATTTAGCCGAAAAGCATTCTAACTACATTTGACCGAACTTAACCCCACCCAGCGCACCTGGAAAATATTTAAACGCAATAAAATTGCCGTCGCAGGATTGATTTTTATAATTCTGACCATATTTATTGCCATATTGGGTTATTTGATCATGCCCGACTCAACGCCGCAGGCAAATAACATGACGATACAACTGAGCCTTAAAAAACCCGGCTCCACCTTTATGATATTGAGGCTGCGCAAAACTGAACCGGTTGATACGGTCGGCATTTTTACTAAAATGATATTTGGCCAGCCCTCGTTTTACAGGGATGTTCCTATCACGAGCTGTCGTTTTGCAAAAGATTCTGTTTATGTTGACGAGTATATCGGGGCCGAAGACAAGCCCGAAAAGAAAGCATACGCTATCCCAAAGCCCCCCGGCCCCCTGAAGGGGGAGTTTTTAAACAGCTCAGGATATCAGGGGGCTCTCATCGTGCACCGGACATTTTGGCTAGGTACGGATATTTATGGTCGCGATTTGTTAAGCAGGCTTATATTAGGTTCGCGGATATCCTTGTCGGTTGGGCTTATGTCAGTTATCATCAGTATGCTGTTGGGTGTATCTATTGGGGCAATAGCGGGTTATTTTGGCGGCTGGGCCGATGCCGCGTTAAGCTGGCTGATGAACATTTTGTGGTCGTTGCCTGCACTGCTGCTGGTTATATCCATTTCCTTTGCTTTGGGTAAAGGGATGTGGCAAATATTTATTGCCGTAGGCTTATCAATGTGGGTGGAAGTAGCGAGGCTGGTTCGCGGCCAGGTACTCAGCTTAAAACAGGTTGAATACATTGAGGCGGCACGGTCGTTGGGCTTTAATAACACCCGTATTATCACCAGGCATATTTTACCTAATATAATCGGGCCGATATTAGTATTGGCATCTTCAAATTTTGCTTCGGCGATACTGTTAGAATCGGGCCTGAGCTTTTTAGGGTTTGGAGCGCAACCGCCTATGCCTACATGGGGCAGTATGATTAAAGAACATTATGGCTATATAGTAATGGATGCTGCTTACCTGGCGGTGATACCGGGCCTGGCTATTATGCTTTTGGTATATGCCTTTAATCTTGTAACCGTTGGTTTACGGGACGCATTCGATATAAAATCACAAAGTAATCAATTTTAAAAAAAATTATCTTTATTTTAGGCAGCCTTTCTATAAAACCAATGCAGAATATTGACGAAATCTCGGCCGAAGACGAATTAATAAGATTGTTGCTTAAAAGGCAGACAGAATTAAACGCCTTACTGGAGGTTACGCAGGCTATTAACAAGGATACCGGTACTGCAACATTAATACAAATGCTGCAGGTAATTTTGAAAAGTTATTTGCAGGTTGGCAAACTTCGTTTCCTGATTGAAAGGGAAGGAAGTTATATCCTGCTCTCCAAATACGGCGGTATCATTGAACCCATCAGCTCGCTGCACAAATCGTGTCTTAAACTGGATAAAGTTAAAACAATTGCGGCTGTCGCCGATCATGATGACTTATTGCTAAGAAGCTACGACTATTTTATCCCGATTTACCATAAAAAAAAGGCCCTGGCGTTCGCATTAATAGGCGATTTCAACCCATCGGCCGAATTGCTTAACAACGACCTGAACTTTATCCAAACAGTGGTAAATGTGATCGTGGTTGCGCTCGAAAACAAAAAATTATTTCGCGAAAGACTCCAGTCCGAACGTTTTCAACGCGAAATGGAGCTGGCGGTCGAAGTGCAAAATATGCTTATACCGTTAAAAACATATAAGGATAAAAGTGTTGAAGTAGGCGCCAGGTACATTCCGCATCAAAATATTGGCGGCGATTACTTCGATTTTATAAGGTTAAATGCGCATGAGTTTTTGTGGTGCATTGCCGACGTATCGGGCAAGGGAATATCAGCAGCTTTGTTAATGGCAAATTTCCAGGCCAGTTTGCATGCCTGGTCAGCGGTGGAGGAAGATCTGACCAGCGTTGTGGAGCGTCTAAATAAAATCGTAATTAATAATACAAAGGGAGAAAGATTTATTACCCTTTTCATTGCCAAGTACAATGAAAAATCACGAAAGCTGAACTATATCAATGCAGGCCACAACGCAACGATTTTATTTTCAGGCGGCGAAACGACAACTCTCAAATTGGGTACTACGATGATCGGTGTTTTTGAGGAGCTTCCCTTTCTTAACCAGGGCGAAATAGATGTTGAGCCGGGAACCCTGATAGTAAATTATACCGATGGGTTGATGGACCATGAACACCAGGGAACAAAGCACTGGGACGAGGATGCCCTTATCGAGTTCGTAAAAACCAATGGCCACCTGGCACCCGAGGATTTTAACCAGCTGTTGATGAACCATATAAACTTGGTAATAAAAGGTAAGCCTATTGATGATGTTACGCTACTCACATTGAAGATTTTTTAGAGTTGTTGAAAGGTTGGAATGTTGTAAAGTTGGAATGTTGCGATTTCTGATTTACTGATTGTCAAATCTAAAGGCAACAAATTATATCATTACAATCTTTACTTTTATAATAAACATGAGCAAAATCGAAAGATTTGAGGAATTAGAGATTTGGAAAATAGCAGTTACCATTGCCGTGGATGTCTATTTAATTTGCGATAGTGAACCGATGAAATCTGATTGGGGGATGAAAGATCAGATCAGAAGGGCAGCTTGCTCGATGTCCGATAATATAGCTGAGGGTTTCGAATACAATAACAATCCCGACTTTATAAGATTTTTAAATTATGCCAAAGGCTCATCGGGAGAATTCAGAAACAAGCTTACTATTTTAAACCAGGCCGGTAAAATTGATGATATTGTCTTTGAAGATTTATATTCGAGAAGCAAAGAATTTTCAAGCAAAACTAAAAGCCTTATAGATTATCTAAAAAAGTTTGAGGCCAATAAAAAGAAGAAAACTCTTAAAATTTGAAATGTCCAGATAACTTTTAAAAAACTTTTCAAAAAAAAAGAAACTCAACATTACAACGTTCCAACTTTACAACATTCCAACATTGCAACATTGCAACATTAAAACAACAAATGCTAATTTCCAGGTACCAATATGAGTTTATTGAAGCGGGCTGCGATGAAGCCGGCCGCGGCTGTCTTGCCGGCCCCGTATTTGCAGCTGCGGTTATTTTACCCGACAATTTTGAACACGATTTGCTCAACGATTCCAAACAATTAACTGAGGAAGTAAGATACCAGTTAAGGATTGAAATTGAGCAAAAGGCAATTGCACATGCGGTGGCCTCCGTTGACAATGCAGAAATAGATTCAATAAACATTTTGAATGCCTCGTTCCTCGCCATGCACCGCGCTATTGCTAAATTGACGCTGATTCCTCAATTTTTGATCATCGACGGCAACAGGTTCAACAAATACCAAAACACCCCGCACCAATGTATTGTAGAAGGCGACGCCAAATATTTCAGTATTGCAGCTGCCTCAATACTGGCTAAAACCTATCGGGATGATTATATGAAACAAATAGCAGCCGAACATCCAGAATATGACTGGCATAGCAATAAAGGCTATCCTACTATAAAACATCGTGAAACTATTATAAAAATAGGATACACACCTTATCATCGCCGCACTTTTAGGGTAACTGATCCCCAGTTAGAGTTATTTTAGTCAAATGTCACCAGCCCGGCTAAACAGTCGGATCCTTCAATTCTGTTTTTTCTGCAATATTTGAAAGAAACACACATATTCCGATGCGCGACGACCGGCAATTCCTTCAAATTATTATTTTTGTGAAAACCAATAGCCCTTGAAGATCCTGATTTTAACTCATCGTGTTCCTTTTCCGCAAAATGGCGGATACCCGATAGTGGTATGCAATACCATCAGGAGTCTTGTAAACCAGGGGCACGACGTCTCATTGGTGGCTCTTAATGCAAAAAAAAGTCACCACGAAAATACGGATGACGACAAAGACTTATTGTCAAAAATAAAATACAGGGCATTCAATATCGATATAAGTGTATCGGTATTTGATGTTGCCGTTAATTTGTTCAGTAAAACGTCTTTTAACATTGATAAATATTATTCTCCGGAATTTGAAAAACTGCTGATACGTGAGCTGAGGAAGACGCGTTATGATATTATCCAGTTTGAAGGGCTGATGGTTTCATTATATCTTTCGGCAGTGCGTAAATATTCGAATGCAAAGCGTATCTACAGGGCGCACAACATCGAAAACCAGATATGGCAGCGGCTTTCACAGCAAAAAAGTGATCCGTTTAAGAAATCATATTTAAAAATGCATGCTAAACGCATAAAAAACTACGAGTTGCAGCAATTAAATAATTTTGATGGTATTGCGGTATTCACCGAGCAGGATAAAGCCACGTTGCTTGAATATGGGACTAAAATACCTATTGAGATATTGCCTGTAGGGATAAATCTTGACCAATACAAACCAGATTACAGCAAAACAGATTTCCCAACCCTGTTCTTTTTGGGCTCACTGGATTGGCTGCCAAACCGGGAAGGGATTGAATGGTTCCTGGATAATTTTCATAAGGACCTTACCGACGGGGACCTGCGTGTACGTTTTTATGTAGCGGGAAATGATATTCCTGAGCGCTTTGACGATTATGAAGTAATGGGCAAAATATTTATCCAGGGCGAAGTAGATGATGCGTTGGAATTTGTAAACAGCAAATCTATAATGATAGTGCCCTTATTATCGGGCGGCGGTATGAGGGTGAAAATCGTGGAGGGGATGGCGATGCAAAAATGTATCATTTCAACATCACTCGGCGCCGAAGGGATTAATATCGAAAACGGCGTTAACATTCTCATCGCGAATAACCGCGAGGAATTTTATGAAGCTATAAAACTTTGCATCGCAGATGAGGAATACTGCAAAACTGTGGGCCTAAACGCCCGCAAATTGATGGAGCAACAATATGATATAAATAAGGTGACTAAAAACCTGGTTGATTTTTATGCAACCATTACCGGATCGATGGTGACTACCTGACTTTTTCTGTTTCGATACGAAGTTCAATTATCCTTGAACTGCCCTCAATCATCTTTAAGGTGTACGCTACGCGATAGGTTTCCTTCCCGGTGCTAAAAATCAAAACCCCCAGCCTATAATTTGAATTGGAATTTACTTTGTGAAGTATTTTAACCGTTACCGGCTTGTTTTGGTTAAAGAATTTTTCAAGGATCAGTTCGGCCTGAGCGCCGGAATAAACGTCTTCCTGGTCCAATAAAGTAATGTCAATATTGGGCGCAAATAATTTTGACAATTCATGAACATTTCCCTGCCGTATAAGAGCTGCAATATTATCTATAGGATCAACAGTGCCAACTGCCGAAACCAGGTAGAAAATGACGCATAAGGGCAAGTAAAGCAACTTCATATCAATTAGCTTTAACGTTAATTAAGCCTGTGGGGTTAGATTAAACTAGAAAAAAAGCTCTTTTAGTCTTCTCTTCCGGCGAGAATTTAGATAAGGCATCAACCAATATCAAATAAAATTATCTTATTAAAACGTTGCCTTTATATTTGCATTGTGGAAAAACAAAAAAAAGTTGCATTAATTATTCTCGATGGCTGGGGATATGGTCGTAACGATGCATCGAATGCAATACTTGCAGCCAATACGCCCTTCTTTGACTCCCTGCTCAAACAATACCCAAATTCAAAGCTGGAAGCCTCCGGAACGGCGGTAGGGCTGCCGGCCGGCCAAATGGGAAATTCAGAGGTTGGGCACATGAATTTGGGAGCTGGCCGGGTTGTTTACCAGGAATTGGGCCGCATCCATAAAGCTGTCGAAGATAATGAGTTTCCGGAAAACCCGGTATTAAAGGAAGCTTTTGAATATGCCGGGCAAAACAATAAAAATGTACACTTTATTGGCTTGGTATCTGATGGCGGCGTGCATTCACACATTGAGCATTTAAAAGGTCTATGCGATGCCACTGCCTCGTATAATCTTAAAAACGTATTCGTTCATGCTTTTTTAGACGGACGTGACACGGATCCGAGATCGGGCTTAAATTTTATCAATGACCTTGAGCAGCATATTCAAAATTCAAATGTAAAGCTGGCCTCAGCAATCGGCAGGTATTATGCGATGGACCGGGATAACCGCTGGGAACGGGTTAAACTTACCTACGACCTGATGGTCAACGGTACCGGCCAGCCAACACAAAATGTACCCCAGGCCATTAAAGAGTCGTACTTAAAGGATATTACTGATGAGTTTATTCAACCCATTGTAAGGGTTGACGCGAATGGCGCTCCTTTGGCAGTAATAAAAAACGGAGATGTCGTGATTTGTTTCAATTTCAGAACTGACAGGGGTCGCGAAATTACCATAGCATTAACTCAAAGGCCTATTCCTGAATATAACATGCATCCGCTCGATCTGCGTTATATTACGATGGTGCCCTATGACGAGACCTTTAAAAATGTAAAAGTAATATTCGGCAAGGATGATTTAACGGAGACCTTGGGTGAGGTTTTGCAGGATGCAGGTAAAAATCAAATCCGGATTGCCGAAACAGAGAAATATCCTCATGTGACCTTTTTCTTTTCAGGCGGGCGCGAAAAAGAATTTATTGGCGAAAAACGTTTATTGGTGCCATCGCCTAAAGTTGCGACATATGACTTACAGCCCGAAATGAGCGCCGAAGGAATACGCGATGCCATTCTCCCCGAACTGGAAAGTGGCTGGGCAGATTTTATCGTCCTTAATTTTGCCAATACCGATATGGTAGGTCACACCGGTGTGTTTAGTGCCGTGGTTAAAGCTGCCGAAACTGCCGATAGCTGTGCAAAAGCGGTTGTTGAAACCGGCTTGAAGAATGGCTATTCGTTTATAATAATTGCCGATCACGGCAATGCCGACTATATGGTGAATGACGACGGATCGCCAAATACAGCGCATACTACTAACCTGGTTCCATGTATTATTATTGATAAAGATGTTAAGCGGGTAAAAGATGGCAAGTTGGGAGATATAGCGCCAACCATATTGAAAATTCTCGGTGTTAAAATTCCTGAAAAAATGACCGGTGATGTGTTGGTTTAAAGCAAAATACATTATTGCCGCTGTTTTAATTAATGGAATGGCTTTGATGATTTGCTTACCGGGATGCAAAACAGGTGCGAAGGAAAAAGCCCCGCCTTTAAAATATTTTGATTTGAAGGGCTATTTTGAAAAAGATTCGTCTCATCTCACCAGGCAAAATAAACTGGTTTTTAAATCTGTAACCCACAATGGCGTTACCCAAAGCAAAAATGTACACATCGCTAACTGGGGGATTGAATTAAGCTTGTTTAAAGCGTCAGACATAAACAAACCGGCATGGAAAGATAGTTATACAGTGACAAGTAATGATGACTCCGTTGTTTACAAAGCAAATGAGCCCGACTTGAAAACGCGCAAAATGCTTATCAAAATGGAAAAACAAAAGGTCAAATCCATAATAATCTTTAACAGCGCCAAAAATATACTATATCAAACTACCGAAAAACTAAGCTATTTCCCGGATTCGCTTTATTTAATAGAAAAATATCAAAGGGTAAAGCTAATGGGAACCAATAATTATAAGATTGAAGGACGATTTATCAAGTGATATTGTCTATCTGTGGGCAAGCACCTCGTCCAGCTTTTGACGGGATAGATCAATTAAAGAAGATATATCTGACCGCGAGGGATTATCATTCAACACTTTCTGAAGATCATTAATGGATGCTTTTAGGGAGTTAATGCCCCGGTTCCTGTCGTAAAAATGACCGCTGGCCTGCAACTTAAACATACCATAGTCGCGGTACGCAATACCCCTGGTTTGATAATACTTATTCTCAGTATCATTCGGGTTGATAGAGATGGCCTTCGTCAGGTCAAATATCGCACCTAACAAATACTTCTCTTTTTCGGCTGCCGAAAGCTGATTATCCTTACCCAGGTAACTTTTTGCCCGTGCCCTGTAATAATACGCGCTGGCGTCCGTTGGATTTATGGAAATTTCCTTCGTATAAGCGGCGACTGATTTTTTGTAATTTTCACTGTGGTAATAGGAATAGCCTAACATCCATAATGCATTGGCGTTGGTTGAATCTATGAGGCAAGCCTTTTCCAGCTGTGCAACAGCAACTTTGAAGTCTCCGTCCATCAACGCCTGCTGGCCCAATTTAACATATGCGTTTTGCGCCGATGCATTTTCGAACGAAGAAACAATCAAAAAAGAAATAATAACCGATAACCTCATTTAGGGCCTATGTAACAAAATAGTATATAATTAACTGATATTGTTAGAAATTATTATGCCACAGCACGTTTTGAAATAAATAATTTTTCAAATCAAAAATAAAAAGAACGCGATGATATGACTTTTTTTCATATTTACCAATTAATCCTAAACATTTTAATTAAAATAACTGTAATTTATAACCAACATATAATCAATTCGTTATAACACATAATTAATTGTTAATGATTATTAGCTTATCTTGGCACATGTCTTGAACCATAGAGCTGGACAGGAATAACCAATAAGTAACCTGCACATATCAGCTGCTGCTACAATGCAGGCTGACAATATGACGTTTTATAATACATAAAAAGTATTTGATGAGTTTTGATCCATTTGATTTTAAGAGCGCTTTACCAGTAATAAACGAAGATTCTGAATTTTTTCCGCTGATGTCAACCGAAGACGAGGAAGAAATGAATAATGAACAGATGCCCGAAATTTTGGCAATCCTGCCGCTGCGCAACACCGTATTATTTCCTGGTGTGGTTATTCCGATCACTGTCGGCAGGGATAAATCGATTAAGCTTATACGGGATGCAAATAAAGGCAACCGCATGATCGGCGTTGTGTCTCAGCAGGATGTAGCCATCGAAGATCCAACCTTTTCACAGCTAAATAAAATAGGCACCATTGCGCTCATCATTAAGATGCTGCAAATGCCCGATGGAAATACAACTGTAATATTGCAAGGAAAAAAACGCTTCATTTTAAAAGAGGAAGTACAAAGTGTTCCTTATATCAAGGCTACCATTGAGCCTTTTAAAGAAATTAAACCGAAAGAAGATAAGGAGTTTAAGGCAATGGTCTCGTCTATCAAAGATATGGCGATGAATATCATTCAGCTTTCTCCAAATATTCCAAGCGAAGCAGGCATTGCCATACGCAATATTGAAAGCACTTCATTTCTGATTAATTTTATTTCATCGAACATGAATGCCGACATGATTGCGAAACAGCACCTGTTGGAAGAAGCCAACCTGCGTAGCCGGGCAAACCTCGTATTGGAGCATCTTACTCTGGACCTGCAAATGCTGGAGCTCAAAAACCAGATTCAAAGCAAAGTGCGGGTCGATCTCGACAAACAACAAAGGGATTACTTTTTAAATCAGCAATTAAAAACTATCCAAGAAGAACTTGGCGGCAACTCGCCCGACCTTGAAATTGAAAGCTTAAAAATACGCGCATCAAAAAAGAAATGGGCAAAAGAAGTTAAAGATCATTTTACTAAAGAGCTGGAAAAATTGGCGCGAACCAATCCCGCCGCCGCTGATTATTCGGTACAGATAAACTACCTTGAACTATTGCTCGATTTACCATGGAACGAATTTACCAAAGATAATTTTGACCTTAAACGCGCCCAAAAAGTTTTGGATAAGGACCATTTCGGATTAGATAAGGTAAAACAGCGTATTATTGAATATTTGGCGGTGCTTAAATTGAAGCACAATATGAAAGCGCCGATCCTTTGCCTTGTTGGCCCTCCCGGCGTCGGCAAAACATCATTGGGAAAATCAATTGCAAAGGCGCTTGGACGTAAATATGTTCGTATGGCGTTGGGTGGCATACGCGATGAGGCCGAAATAAGAGGGCATCGCAAAACCTATATAGGTGCAATGCCCGGGCGTATTATTCAATCAATCAAAAAAGCAAATGCTGCTAATCCTGTTTTTATATTAGACGAGATAGATAAAGTGGGCAATGATTACAGGGGCGACCCGTCGTCAGCTTTGTTAGAAGTACTTGACCCTGAGCAGAATAGCACTTTTTATGATCACTACGTGGAGATGGACTTTGATTTGTCTAATGTGATGTTTATAGCGACGGCAAACTCGTTA
>Ga0206797_1114_pt1 | contig 15185 bp, 10 predicted proteins | sample Alteio_BWOrgCont_69_FD_152894 | JGI IMG/M metagenome (GOLD analysis project Ga0206797, IMG submission 152894) | Enriched cells from forest soil in Barre Woods Harvard Forest LTER site, Petersham, Massachusetts, United States -... | ecosystem: Environmental > Terrestrial > Soil > Temperate forest >...
TTACGCGAACGTGACATTGAGCGTGATGCGCAGCAAGCGAGTAAATATAGTAACCATTGATGGACTACCAAACATGGCGCAAATACTGGCGGAGAGCCTTCATAGGCGCGTGGTGGCTGCGTTTTGTGCCGTATGTTCGTCTTATTGGTTTAAATGGCTCTATGGTAACGGGAAAGGTACACCCTGAGAGCGATATTGATTTCTATATTGTGGTAGAGCCGGGACATATTTTCTTTACTCGGGCACTTACTACACTTTTTGCACACCTACTTGGCATGCGTCGGCACGGGGAGTATGTTGCTGGCAAGTTGTGCTTGAACCGCTATGCTAGTACTGATTTTACAGAGATTACTCCGCATAAATTAGGCGATGCACAAGTTTTTCACAATCTTATTCCACTGGCTGCACGTGCTGAAGTATATGAAAAGTACGTTGAAGAAAATATCTGGATGAAGAGTTTTGGATATCCTGTAACTATTCATCAACCACTATTAAAGATTCCTTTTATCCAGCACTTTGCAGAGTTTCTGGTGACTCCTTTCAGTGGTTTTGCTGAGACATTTTGTCAGCACTGGCAAGAAAATCGCGCTCATCATGATGCAAGGGTGACATTACCGGGAAGTATTGTGGTACTCACCGCTAAAGAATTACGATTTAATCTGCAGAAAGATTAGCGATGGCAAAAAATTCTGCCAAAGCGCGTATTTTTCTTTTTCACGGTAATGATGCAATTATGAGCCGGCGCTCTCTGCAGCGATGGGAGCGGGCGTTTATAGAGAAGCACGATGATGTATCACATCATCGCATCAGCTTTTATACGGGATCGCTTGAAGTTCTGCAACAGGCAATGGAGCAGATTATTACCGAACAGTCATTGTTTGTGAATCCTGCTTTATATGTAATTTATCGCCCCACAGCTCAAGAAAAGGGAAAGCGCGGTGTATACAGTGAGATTTTGCTTAAAGTGGCTAGTCAACTGTTAAAGCAGGGAAGGGATGATATTACGCTACTTATCTGGGAAGAAAAAAATCTTGCCACTGACCACATAATGACAAAATGGTTTCAAGAACATGACCTACAGGGAACGGCAAAACAGTACGAATTCACTGTTCCACAGCATGCTGAACTCTTACATGAGGCTGCTACATATATAGAAGCTGAAGGATATACATTAGATACCGCTGCAATTCGACTTTTGCAAAGCTACCTCACACAAATGGACAAGGAACAACGTTCAGTGGCCAGGCTGCGTAGTGGCGATATACTAGCCATAGACATGAGGCGTTCTTGGCTCTGGAATGTTCTTGACAGTGCTCTGTTAGCTGCTCAGGGGAAGGTTATTACTGTGCAAGATATTGAGCATTGTACCGATCCAATTCAGGCGGATGCAACTCCATTTGAAGTAGCAAATGCAGTTGAAAAACAGCAATGGCAACGCGTTCGCTTTTTGATGAGTACCTGGAACGAAGAAAATGATATGGGTCCGTATTTTGTTTTGCTTGGAGTATTGCGGCAGCGATACCGCACCCACCTCCCGCATTCTTCTGCACAATACGCCTTGGATTTACTAGCTGAAATGGAGGTTTTAACCAAAAACGGTATGAGTAAAATGGCGTGGCTTTTTGATGTTTTTACGTTTCGTATGGAGGAAGCTCAACAGACGGAACCACTTTTGGATCCGCGTATGGTTTGGCTTTCCGTGCAATAAAAAAGATCATCGTTCCTTCATTATTATGGGAGTGATACGTCATTTTTTGAGTGTAGGTTTGAAGTATGCGCTATCTTATCCTCATTCTTTTCTTTGTGCCTCTGTGGGTTTACCCGCCACACGTTTTTGCTGATACACCAGTAGCACAGGCATATATAGTTTCTGGTAGTGAGAAATTTACGCAAAGCAGTTATCCGCATCTTCTTAGTTCACTCACTGTTCCTGTTGGTACTTCATTAAAAATTGAAGCAGGTGTAAAGCTTACTTTTACAGCAGGAGCTCTTTTTCTCATTAATGGAACACTTACCGCTGCAGGCACAGAGAAAGAACCAATAATCCTGCAAGGGCAAAATGCAGCTTTATGGAGTGGTGTGTACGCCACTAGTAACACTGTTGCATTTACCCAGCTAACTATTACCAATGCCCAAACGGCTCTTATTGCAACAAAAGGTGGAACAAAATTTGAACATCTCCTTCTAGAAGACAATATGGAAAACGTTATTGTCCTTGGCCAGGTAGGTTTTACTCATTCTATGAGCTATGACATTAACAATATTACTTTTCAAAATAGGCTTCTAGGAAGTGCTATGGGTAATGAAGGTCTCATTGTGCAAGGCAATGACCCAATTATTAATTTTCACAATAATCTTTTTGAAGACATAAGAGTTAGCGTCTCCGGCGGGGTTTTGGGTGTGCTTATTGAAGGTGAAGGTCTTAGTTTCGTGCAAAGTGCTATTCAGCACAGTAGGGGTTGTAAATTTGGTCAAAAATTTTCGCTAGATGGGTCTACCTATCAGCTTGGTTTTAATAGTGATAGCTGTAATGTGCATGTAATACCGGTCGTATTCATTCCTGGATACGGCACATCCATAAATCTTCCTCAACTTGTGCAGGGAAATCCTACGCCAACCTTAGAAGGTTGGCGTTTTCTTCAGGGTATTACTCCGGCATATACCACTTTTTTGCAGACATTGAAGGTAAATAATATTCCTACTACCATTGCCTACTATGATTGGCGCTTGCCCGCCCAAACTATTGTTACTCAGTACTTATTGCCCGCTATTGCTGCAGCAAAGGCTGAAACGGGAAGTTCTGTAGTACATCTTGTTGCTCATTCTTTTGGCGGTCTTGTGGCTCGAGAGTATATTCAAAGTGATAGCTATCAAGGAGACGTGGTAAGTTTAACTGAAATAGGAACTCCTAATTTAGGTACGGCAAAGGCTTATAGTGTTTGGGAAGCGGGTCAATTACCCTCAGATTGGCAAGCTGTTTCAGCCTTGGTGCGGTGGTATCAATACCAGGAGAGCGATGAAAATTTATCTGACCAGGAACTTATTCAGAAATATTTTCCTTCAGTACAGCAGTTATTGCCAATTTATCCTGCCATTATTCGCCTTGGCACTCAGCTTCTCTCTTCAAATCTTTATTACCAAAATACATTAGCTCAATCACTTCTTGCTACGCAAGAAAGTCTTCTCAAGCGTGTAGCAGTAGAAACTATTACGTCTCAATCGGAACCAACAGTTTCTACTATCAATGTAGGACCCCTCCAGCGCTCAAAACTTTGGCGTGATGGTATGCCACTAGACCAGCAGCCTACTCTTACCAATGGAGATGGCACAGTACCACTTCAAAGTGCGCTTATAGATGGAGCAGAAAATATTGCTACCACCGGTCTACACGCAGATTTGCCAGAAAATGCCGCTCAAACTATTATTCAAAATTTGTATCCTTTTCAATCATATCAGTCACCTCCTACACCCAATCCACTTACCCGTAGCAGTAAAGACATGCTATGGTTCTTCTTCGATTGTCCAGTAACCGTGAAAATTACTCTTCCTGATGGTACAACTCGCAGTAGCACTGATGCTGATGATGACACTAATACGGAAGTGGGAAATGTAGCTGTTACACCAGAGATGACCTGGATGCTCATGCCTTCAGAAATAGGAGATTATACGGTGGCTATTACCGCACTACAAAATACAACAGTGCGGTCATGGGTAAATATGAACGACCCTGTAACGTTTACTCTCAGCGCCAATCAAACAGAAGAGTGGCATCCTTTTGCCATTGTAACACCAGAAATTTCACCCACACCTAGCCCATCAGCAGCTCTTACAGTAAGTACGGCGGTTACTCCTTCGCCAGCTAGTACTTCTCTTGCGGATGTAGACACCACTTTTTTCACGCAGCTTCTTCATCCATTTATTCCTACAGTTTTATTTGTGCCGCAAAGTGGTGTGCTTATTCCATGGAAAATTTTTCCAGTTTTATCGTGGTATATTCGTTCCTGGAAAAGTCCACCAGAAACATATTTTTATCAATCATTCTTTACTTACACTTTTTTTGTTGGAATAGTTATTACTTTTCTGCACCGGCGAAAGAAAGTTCGAAAGCAGTTCCTAAATGGTCAGCACTTGAAGCAGTAATGTGGCCGTGATATTTAAGGGCAATTTGTTGAGCTAGGGCAAGCTTGAGGCGATTAAATCGAAGGAGAGGACCTTGTTTTTTACCAAAACTAAAGAGGTGATGTAGCCACTCTTCTTCTACCACTACATCGGGTAAATGAAAGTTTAGGGATACTTTGTGACCTTCTTTGTGGATATGAACTCGCAACTCTTGATTGTCGCCAGCCAATTCTTCCATTGCTTCCAAAATAAGGTGAATAGCAAGGTGAAAATCCTTCACATTGCCATACACCATGCAGTGGTGAGGCAGGGTATTTATCACGTGAATTTTGTGTTTTTGCAGTTCGCCGTATTCTTCCTCAAGGCTTTCTTTGCAAATGGTAACAATGTTCACCGGATCATGGGGTGATTGTCGACGTATTGGATGGTGCATTTCTGTGAGGTACTCAACAATTTTCTGCGCCTCTTCAGCCTGAAGTTCAATATTTTTTTGATTAATTGTTCTAGGGTCTTTAGCAAAAGAAGAAAGTTCACTACTTAGTTCACCTACATAGCGAATAAGTTGGTTTTCAAATGCCGCCATTGAGAGTTGCCGTTGGTGTACCGCTGTTTGCTCAAAGAAACAAAAAATAGCGCCCCTTGTGTGCTGCTGTTGATAGTCCCAAGTAACTACCGTGTAAAGCCGACGCTTCATACTATCGTTTGGGTCCTGCGAGCGAAGTGCAAGGTTGTAATGATGGACTGTTGTCCCACTATTTTTTAATGCTTGTAGTGAGCTTCCCTGCTGCTGATCAATATCAGCTAAGGAGTGGCAAGTTTGAGGGTCAACTAATAGCCAAAAACGACTCGTTCCCCAGAGTATTGTACCCTTCTGATCTACTACACAGAGAGGGAATGGGCTTTCTGTGAGAAGTGGGTCAAATTGAGGTTTTTGATTGGGTGACTGTTGTTGTTTTTGTAGTCCTTTTTCCTCCAAAAGTGCTTGAATATGCAACCACTGTTGAACGATGATAAGAGCAAGAGCAGCCCCGCCAATACTGATGATGAAAACAAGAGTAGACGACATACATATAGTGTACCACGCCTTATCTTGTGGAATGCCAGTATTGTATGCGAGAATAAAGCAGTACGGCAGCCGCTTCATAAGATTACTTGTATGCAAAAAATTTTGGTGGTTGAAGACGAACAAATGTTGGCCAAGATTATTGGCATGAAATTGGAAGAAGAGCAGTTTGAAGTTATCCATGCCTATGATGGAGAAGAAGCGTATCAAATCCTTATTCAGCCAGAGCTTCCAGACCTAGTTTTGCTTGATGTTTTGTTGCCAAAAATGAGTGGTTTTGATGTCTTGGAGAAGCTTCGTCAAGAGCAAAAACCTATTCCAAAAGTAATTGTTTTCTCTAACTTTGCTCAAAAGGCAGACGTTGAGCGGGCACATTCTCTTGGGGCTATTGATTATATTGTGAAAGCAGCTTTTTCACCGGCGGAAATTCTTAGTAAAATTAAAGCTATTTTTGCTCAAGATGCAGCTGCACCCGTTACTCCAGATGCTACTGCACCTGCTTCCCCTCCTGCTGAAGGAGCTGAACCGTCGGCTTATCAGAGTTTTGCCTCAATGCAAGAAGTTATGCCTATGTCAGAAGTCTTGCGACCAGGTGAGCCGAACAACAATCCATAGGGCTAAGAGTTCTAGCCCGTATACATCAAAGGAGAGGCCTTGTACGCAGCGTTTTCCGATCAAGTTTGGAAGCCAAAAACTAGCGTAAAGATACGCTTTGCTATTGCGCAAGGTTTTTTTATTACCATCATTATTAGCCTTTTGGCAGGTACACTGTATTTTACAGTAAAACCACGTCTGGTAAGTACTATTGATAATTCGTATAAAATTCTAGTAGACAACTTAGCAGCTAGTATCTACCCTACCTTCCAGAGTGGTGATGAGCAGGGTGTGGTAAAGGATTTGGAAAAAGTTGAGGGTCAGCAAGGTGTGCAATATATTTTGCTCACCGATAAAAATGACAAAGTTTACTACGACAGCGTTCCGGGTGTGGATAGCTTACAAGGCAAAACATACACTGACAGCCTGACACCTCAATTAGAAGAAACAAAGGATACGGTGGTAGGAAAAGTTACTCGTGATGGCGTCCAGTATTATAACTATGCTTTTCCTTTCGTTGAGAATAATCAGATTATTTACACCATCCGCTTGGGAGTGGATGAGCAAGTAGTAGATGGCGAATTTACTCAACTTACTCATCTTTTCCTTTACTTGGGTGCTTTTGCTATCTTTTTAGGCATTATTTCAGCCTACTTACTTACGGCACGCTTAACGAAGCCAATTATTGCTCTTACAGAATCGGCGTTAGCTATTAGAGCGGGAAATTTAAATGCCTATGCCACTATCAATACTCACGATGAGCTTGAGCAGCTCTCAAGAGAATTTCAAGGCATGGTAGAAAAATTAAAGCAATTTTATTTCCAGGAATACCATCAGAAAAAAGAGGCACTGGATAGCAAAAAACGTATTGAAGAAGTTAATAGTCGGCTCCAGCAGCTTGATAAGCAAAAAACAGATTTCTTAAACACTGCTTCACACCAGCTTCGCACGCCACTTTCAATTATTCATTGGTCCCTCTCAATGATTGTAGAAGAAGCACCGCATATGAATATTCCTCCAGCACAGCTTGAATTGCTTCAAGAGTCGTTGAAAAGTACAAAGCGCATGGTAGATATGGTTAATGATCTCCTAGATATTTCTCGCATTGAGCAGGGTCGCAAAGAATTAAATTGGGAAATGGCAAACTACGGTAAAGTGTGTACTGATTTGGTGGCGGCACTTCAACCATTGGCAACCAAGAAAAATCTGACACTCTCCTATGAGGAAAAGGGTCAGATTCCTGATTCATACCTTGATCCAAAATCGTACTACGAAGTAGTAAATAATTTCGTAGATAACGCGGTGAAATATACACCAGAAGGTTTTGTTAAGGTTACTGCCGAAAAAGTGAAAGAAACTATTGAAATTCGTATTTCAGATAGTGGCATTGGCATGGATGATGCTGAAAAAGCACAACTTTTCACTCGCTTTGCACGTGGAAAAGAGGCTTCCAAACTCTTTGCTAATGGCTCTGGGCTTGGAATGTACGTAGCACAATCAATTTTACGTCAACATGGAGGCAATATTACTGTAGAATCAGAGAAGGGAAAAGGTACCACCTTTATTCTTAGTATGCCTATATATACTGAGATTCCTGAAAAAACTCCTGCAGCAGAAGAAGAAAGTCAGTACGCTCAAGTAGGAGCTACTACCAATAAGGCTGCAGAGAGCGCCGGTTCACCGCCAGCAAAATCATCTGATGCCCTCGGAATTGCCAAAAACACCTGATGCTCTTACTCCTCAGCCCACTCTTACGGCTGAGGCAGAAGCAATGCTTGCTTACCAGCAAGACTCCCAAGCGAATGACCCCTACGATCCGCTTATTGATGCTATTCAAAAAGAATTAGGTGAACAGCTGGCTCCCTCCGAGCTCACAACGCCTATGGCGCAGGCTATGTCGGAAGGGTTGGGACTTGAAGAGGGTGAGGTATTCCGTGCCTTAAATCTCACTAAGGCCTACGGATCAGGAATTAGTTACTTAGAGGTTATTAAAGGTATTAGTTTCAGTGTAAAGCGAGGTGAGTACGTGGTTATTTACGGACCATCAGGTGCGGGTAAATCTACCTTGCTGCATATGCTTTCAGGTTTGGAGCCACCAACTCGTGGTGAAATTCGTATTCGTAATCACGCCATTCAGCAATTTACTGATGACGAAATGGCACTCTATCATCGGGAAGAAATTGGCCTAGTCTTTCAAAATTTCAACTTACTTGGTTCACTGCAGGTTTGGGAAAATGTTGCTTTTCCACTTATGCTGGCAGGAGCGCCGTTAGAATGGCGTCGACATGAGTCACTAAAGCTTCTGGATAGGTTTGGTATGGTAGAATTTGCCACTCGCTACCCCAGTCAACTTTCTGGTGGACAACAGCAACGGGTGGCGCTCGCTCGCGCACTTATTCACGATCCAGATCTTCTGCTTATTGATGAGCCAACAGGAAATTTGGACACAAAATCAGCTCACATGGTAATTGATGAAATTGATCGATTACATAAGCAAGAGGGTAGAACCATTATTTTGGTGACGCACAGTCAGGAATTTTTACCCTATGCTACTCGAATATTTTACATACAAGATGGTACACTACGTACAAGTAGCGAGCAGCAACAAAAAGAGGAGGTGAGTGGCTAGAGTTTCATCTATCCGCTTTAGCGATTTAGTACCATTGGCCTGGAGTGCGCTTCGCCGTAACAGACTACGATCAGCCCTTACCATTGGGGCGATTGCTTTTGGTGTATCGGTAATGGTCTACCTAGTTGCGTTAGGTGTTGGTTTAGAAAACCTTACCGTAGGAAGTGTATTGCGCTCTTCCACGCTTCTTTCGTTTGATGTCACCTCATTTAATGAAGATATTCAGCCCTTAAATCAAACCGCTTTAGCCCAGATTCAAAAAATTCCTGGTGTGCAAGAAGCACTTCCACGACTTTCTCTTTCAGGTACGGTAAGTTTCGATAACAAACAGGCACCGGTTACCATTTGGGGAGTTGACCCTGATTACTTTGCTACGAACGATGCCAACCCTATTGAAGTGGGTGAGCCTTACGTGGATGGAGAAAATGATTCTATGTTGGTAAGTACCAGCTTTTTGAAATTATTTGGTTTAAATCAGGATAAAACTCCACTTATCACATTTAATGTTCAGCTTGATGATACGTATGGCACTATTCCACCCATTGATAATTTAAGTGTGCGAGGCGTAGTAACTGATGATAATGCCATCTCCATCTATATGCCGCGCAAATACCTTGAAAGCATTATCACCGTGCCGCAAGACTATCAAGATATTAAAGTGTTGGTAAATAATTTAAGTCAAATTGAACCTACTTCAAATCAGGTTATTGCCGATGGCTACAAAGTGACCACCGTAGTTGATACTGTTTCGCAAATTAAGCAGGTGTTCGGGTATATCCAGTGGACTATGGCGGTCTTGGGTGCCATTGCCATTATTGTGGCCAGTATTGGCATGTTTAATACACTGACGGTGAGCCTTTTGGAACGCACACATGAGATTGGTATTATGAAAGCGCTTGGGATTAAAAAGGGTGATGTACGTCGATTATTCCTGGCAGAAGCACTCCTTATTGGTATTTTAGGAGGCGTAGTGGGTATTTTAGCGGCGCTTCTTATGCAGCAGCTCACTATTTTTATCTTCCAATTGTTGGCTATAATTGCACAAGGAACTGTACCACAGCTCTTTATTAACTACTGGTATTTGCCCTTGGGTGCACTCATTTTTTCCATGTTTATTGCCATGTTAACCGGTTTTTACCCAGCCAGCAGGGCAGCAAAACTCAATCCTATTGAGGCAATTAAGCATGAATAAATTTTTTCGTTTCAGTATTACTGCGCTGCTATTGGTAATCCTGGGTGCCGGGCCTGTTTTAGCGGACGATAATGCTCCTACAGAAATTGATTCGGCTCACTACGGCATTCAGTCTTTTTTCTTTGGTGGTACGGGGACAGTATATAGCTATACCGCATCAGTGCCGCCCGTTATTACGGTGCAGCCAACGGTAACTGATATTACTCAAACCGGCGCCACTATCAACTGGACAACCGATAAACCTTCCTCTTCAACTATTTTGCTTGGATTAAGCAGTGGCACCTATATTAATCAATTTGGTTCTGCAGATAATACACTCACCGTTTCACACAGTGTAGTGGTGGATGGCCTTACTAGAGGAACAACGTATTACTATAAGGCACAATCGGCGGATGTTGATGGCAATACAGTAGAATCAAGTGAGGATACTTTTGAAAGCGATCCGGGTGACATTACGCCACCAGTTATTACCAGTGGACCAAGCATTTCTATTGATTCGGCAAGTTTAATTACCGTTACGTGGACTACCAATGAGCTGGCAAGTAGTGTGGTGCAATATGGTACTGCAGATGTAACTGAAAACTCAATTGGACCCGCTGATGATTTAACCGAATTTCACCAGGTACACATTCCAGGCTTAACACCAGCGCAATCGTACATTATGCGGGTAAAAACGGTGGATGCTTCAGGGAATATTACGTATAGCCCAACCCAAACTTTGGCAACACCAACATCGCCGTTTATTTCAGGCTTTGCTATCACTGATATTACCCTTACCTCGGCAGTTATTCAGTGGACCACATCTACAGCTAGTACAACACTGGTGGCAATGGGAACAAAATCGTCGGTTTACGATAAAAATATTACTGATCCTACGTACACTACAAGCCATATTTTACGGCTAACTAATCTGGATAGCGGTACTACTTACTACTTAAAAGTTTCTGGTGTTGATCAAGCGGGAAACGTTCTTCAATCTGATGAAAAGATTTTTGCTACCGTAGTGGTGCCGCAAATTACTGATCTAGCGGTGAGTAGTATTACGGCAGATAGTGCCACAGTAACTTGGGTTTCTTCTAGTCCCATTGATGAGTTGGTGCAGTATAGTGTGACGCAAAACTCAGATCCTACCCTGATAGGTGAAAGTGGGTCAGGTGGAAGCGCCACACTAGTTACAAACCACAGTTTGGTACTGAAAAATTTGGAAAGTAGCAGTACCTATCAACTTTCGGTATTAGGGAAAGATGTTTTTGGTAACCAGGCTATTTCTAGTTTGGTTACTTTTGTGACACCCATTGATAAAACACCACCCGTTCTTTTGAATGTAAAAAGTGACACCACCATTGATTTAGGAAGCCAGCAAACGGTACAAGTTTTGGTCTCGTGTGGTCTCTCTAAGCTGGGTAAAATTGTCATCGAGTACGGCACTGGGGCTAGTGGGGCGTACACAAATAAAGTGACCACCGATGACACGTTCAGCCTCTCCAAGTTTGTGGTTATTCCCGGATTGCAGCCAGGGCAGACGTATCACTATCACATTATTGCTAAAGACAAAGTGGGAAATACTACCACCAGTCCTGACTATTTGGTATTGGCCCCAACCCAGCCAGTTTCCCTCCTAGACTTGATTTTTGGACAAATTCGTGACAACTTTGGTTGGCTCAGCAATGTTTAATTTATGAAGATGCAGATGCCAAATATGCGACGTGGTTGGTACGCTGGAATCATGACTTTGGTCCTTGTTGTGGCCATCATTGTGGTAGTTATTTTGGGAATCAGCGTGGTAAGTGCCCTTATTCAAAAGCGGAATTTGGATGCATTAGTAAACACTAATTTGAGTGCCCCGGAGCTGGCAAGTGTAGCCACACAACAACAGCAAAATGGGGATTTAAGTGGGGCAGAGCAGTCGCTTGAGCAAGCCATGCTGAAGCAGCCATCGTCCGATTATGAAAGTCAACTGGCTGTGGTGAAATATCGTCTAAAAGACTATTCAGACTCTATTACTGAGTACCAGAAATTAATTACTGCTGGCCAGGATGAAGCCTTTGCGTGGAATGGAATTGGTAATGCTTACCGCGATTGGGCCTTGACCGATACGGCAAACCGAACAAGTCGTGAGACATCGGCCCTCAATGCATATACACAGTCGGTGAGCATTGATGCTGGCTATGTTTCTGCGTACCAAAATAAGGCACTTTTGCTTGACGATATGGGCCAAAAAAACCCAAGCAATTCAAGTTGCCGAAGACGGATATTCAAAAACTCAAGAAAAGCAGCTACAGGACTTAGTTTCTCGTTTGGAAGATTAGACCCTTTTTCCTTGACCCTCACTCCTGTTGGAATCTATACTGGAGAGAGAGTATGCGCACCCGAAAGAACCTAATTTGCGCGTGGATAGCGACTGTGCCGGCAGTCGTTCTTCTTGTATTTTTGGCTGCCTTTTCACAGCCACAGCTTGCGCGTGCTGCCGAAGGTGTTAACCAGGAGCTTTCCTTCCAGGGTCGGGTAGTAAATTTAAATGGCACTAATGTTTCGTCCGGAACGTATTCTTTCGTCTTTAGCCTCTACAACCAACCCACAGGAGGTAGCCCACTTTGGACGGAAACCAAAGACCTTACGGTTACCAACAGTGTTTTTGGTACCTACCTAGGTTCTTCCAATCCATTTCCTAACACACTTGATTTCAACCAGGACACTCTCTACCTAGGTATCAATTTCAACAGTGATGGTGAAATGGTTCCTCGTGTTCAGTTGGCAGCTGTTGCCCAGGCTCTGGATGCTGAGAAAGTTAACGGCTTGAATGTTACCACTACTACAGGTTCACTCACTATTCCAAATGCTGTAGCTATTAATTTTGGTGGTAACTTTACAACTCAGGGAAGTAGCCCATTAACACTTGCTACCACTGCCGCAACTAATGTTACCCTTCCTACCTCTGGTACGTTGGCAACGCTAGCTGGTAGTGAAACCTTGAGTAATAAAACGCTTGATGTTACTACCATCACCGGTAACCTTACTCCTTCAGGAACAGTGGATTTAGGTTCAGTTGCCAATCCTTTCAACAGCATTTATGCTGCTACTTCACATGCTAGCAGCCTAGATGTTTCTACCACCTCACAGTTAGGAACTGTTTCTGGTGGCGTGTGGAATGGTACTGCTATTGCGGCGCAGTACGGTGGCACCGGCATTGATACAAGCGCTACTTCTGGTATTCCCTTAATTTCTGGTGGTACCTGGTCAGTGCTTGCAAACGGCTCTAATAACCAGTGTTTGGTTGAAGTGAGTGGTGTACCTACCTGGGCTTCATGTACTCCAAGCGGAAGTATTACCGGAACGGGTGTTGCTGGTGAGTTAAGTTACTGGGATTCATCAAATACCCTTACCTCTTCCAGCGGCTTGGTTTGGGATGGCACTAATTTGGGTGTTGGTAGCAGCGCTGCAACAGGAACGCTTACCATTCGTAAGGCTAGTACTGGCATTGCTTTAGCAGTTCGCAACACAGGTGATACAGCTAACACACTCACCGTAACTGATGCTGGTGATATTACGGCAAAATCTTTGAATATCAGTAATGATTTGGTAGTTGGCGGCGACGCATCAGTTTCTCAAACGCTTGACGTAACCAGTACTGGTACCGTACACGGCTTACTAACAGCTAGTAGCGGTTTCGCCATCACTTCTGGTGGTGCCAGTATTGTGGGCGGTATTGATAATAATAATGGCGGTATTACCAACACTGGTTCAATTGCTGGTGCTACAAGTATTGCTAACTCTGGTGCGTATACGCAAACTGGTACATCAGCTAATACTCTTACTGGTGTAACTACGCTATCTTCAGTTGGTACTGCTCTCAATGTTACCAACGATGCCTCTATTGGTGGTGCACTTTCTGTTACTTCCACCATCAACGGCGCTACCATTTCCGGCGGTACGGTTTCTGGTGGTAGTATCTCCGGTGGAAATATTTCTGGGGGTTCACTTTCTGCTACAGGGGTAAACGGTCTTTCTGTTACCGGCGGCACTATTTCCGGCGGAACTTGGCAAGGCACTGATGTTGCTCCTCAGTACGGTGGCACTGGCATTGATACCAGTAACTCTACTGGTCTTGCCGAAGTAAATAGCGGCTCCTGGTCAATTCTAGCTAATGGTTCAAACAACCAATGTTTGGTTACTTCTGGTGGAGTTGCTACTTGGGGTTCTTGTTCAGCTGGTGGTGGAGTAACTGGTTCGGGAACACAAGGTAAGCTTACCTATTGGGATACTAGTACCACTATTGCTTCATCCAATTTACTCACTTTTGATGGTACTGATAACCGCTTAGGTGTTGGCACAGCTAGCCCAACCGATACCCTTACCGTTCGCAACTCTTCTGCTGGAGTTGCATTGTCAGTTCGTAATACCACAGATACCGCAACCACCTTCTCTGTTACCGATACCGGCGCCATTGCAGCAGCCTCCATCAACGTAGGATCTGGTACGGTTACTTCTGGCCTTATCAATGGTCAAACTATTTCTTCCGCTGCAAGTTTCACGGGTACTGCAACTATTGCTTCTGGTCTTACTGTTTCTGCTGGAGGTGCTACTATCACCGGAAATTCTAGTATTGCTGGCACCCTTTCAGGGCTAACTGGCTTAACCGTGGCATCTGGCGGTGCCTCCATTTCAGGTGGTATCAACAATAATGCTGGTGGTATTACTAATACTGGTTCAATTGCAGGAGCTACCAGCATTAATGCCTCAGGAACCATTACGGGTGGCACCCTTACTGATGGTACACTTTCAGTTACTAGTGGTGCTCTTACCGGTGGTACCACTGCCGCATTTGGTACTTCTGTTACTACACCAACGCTCTATGGTGGTGCTTTGGCAAATGGCAATTTATCGCTTCAGTCTACTTCAAATAGCACTAAGGGAAATGTTTACTTTAACGGTACTACTGCCTATGTTGATGGCTCCAGCAACCTTTTTGGTGCAGGCTTAAATGTAGGATCTGGTACGGTTACCTCAGGCCTGGTTAACGGTCAAACCATTTCTTCAGCAGCAAGTTTCACGGGTACAGTAACAGCTGCAACAGGCTTAACGGCTTCAACCGGTGGTCTTACGGTTTCCGCTGGTGGCGCTGCTATTACTGGTGACGAAACCCTAGCTGGTAACCTACTCCCATCTGGTTCTGTTAATGTAGGTGCTTCGGGAAATCGATTCAATAATGGCTACTTCAGTAATGTGGATGCCACCAGTCTTACTGCTGGAACTACTGGTTTTACCGGAGCTGTTACTATCACGAGCGCCACTAGTCCGCAGCTAACAGTAAAGTACGATAACTCTGATTACACCACCACTTCAGTTGCTTCCAACGGTGCAGTTACTTTTGATGCCACTGGTGCTGGTGCTTCCTTTACTATTAATAAAGCATTAACTGCTAATGTCTTAAATTCATCCGGTGTTGCCTTCACAGGTGGAACTATCGATGGAATTGCTATTGGTGCTACCACAAAAAGTTCCGGTGCCTTTACTAGTTTACTTGCTAACAGTGGATTAACTGTTTCTAGCGGTGGAGCAGCAGTTACTGGAAATTCTAGCGTTACTGG
>Ga0206797_1049_pt2 | contig 15165 bp, 8 predicted proteins | sample Alteio_BWOrgCont_69_FD_152894 | JGI IMG/M metagenome (GOLD analysis project Ga0206797, IMG submission 152894) | Enriched cells from forest soil in Barre Woods Harvard Forest LTER site, Petersham, Massachusetts, United States -... | ecosystem: Environmental > Terrestrial > Soil > Temperate forest > O...
ACAGAGCCTGCGGTATTACTTACCACCACATCGAAGGCGCTGCCGCTATCAGCTAATGCCGTTGCAGGAGTTGTATAAGAAGCTCCGGTTGCTCCTGCAATATTCACCCCATCTTTCTGCCATTGATAACCTAAAGGTGCTGTTCCTGCAGCTACTACACTAAAGGTAGCTGTTTGCCCGGCAATAACAGTTTGATCCGCAGGTTGATTGGTAATCGTCGGTGCAACAGGTGCTGCATTGACCGTTAAAGTAGCCGCATTGCTGGTAACAGAGCCTGCGGTATTACTTACCACCACATCGAAGGCGCTGCCGCTATCAGCTAATGCCGTTGCAGGAGTTGTATAAGAAGCTCCGGTTGCTCCTGCAATATTCACCCCATCTTTCTGCCATTGATAACCTAAAGGTGCTGTTCCTGCAGCTACTACACTAAAGGTAGCTGTTTGCCCGGCAATAACAGTTTGATCCGCAGGTTGATTGGTAATCGTCGGTGCAACAGGTGCTGCATTGACCGTTAAAGTAGCCGCATTGCTGGTAACAGAGCCTGCGGTATTACTTACCACCACATCGAAGGCGCTGCCGCTATCAGCTAATGCCGTTGCAGGAGTTGTATAAGAAGCGCTGGTTGCTCCTGCAACATTAACACCACCTCTTTGCCATTGATAACTTAAAGGCGCTGTACCAGAGGCCACCACACTGAAGGTAGCAGTTTGTCCAGCTATCACTGTCTGATTAGCAGGCTGGGTCGTGATGGAAGGTGCATTAGCAGATTGGTTACCAGATTCAATAGGAGAAAAAGGATCGGTAAAAAATGCTTGCAGTTGTTGGTTGTTGGGAACATTGCCTAACCCCACGAGTGCAAGATTGCCATTATATATAGCTCCAATTCCGTCAACGCCATAGGCAGAGTCAAGATCAAGTTTGTCAAATTTGGCCCAGGTCTTGATTGGGTCAGCACCTACCCAGGTGTGGGCTATATTATATTGTCCAGGTGGAAGTACGCCATTGGCATTGAAGTTAGTATAAAGCGTTGCCTTGCCAGGCTCGACAGCGACTAAGACTACAAGCCAAGGTGAAGCTCCGTTAACTAAAGTCGGATAGCTTGTCACGTTTATAATCGGCATCATGGGTGTTCCAGAAGCATCCCGTACAGTTGTTCCTAATTGCTGTGGCGCTGCCATATTAACATATAATGTATTCGATGCTGCAGCATCTGTATCAGCAATGTAGGCAAACGTTTTTGGGTTAGGCTGTAAGACCGCGAAATAACTATATCCTCCTGGTTGAGGGCCTTTTTGGAAGTAAGAAGCTTTAAGATTATAATTAACAAGAGGGTCGTTATTCGATGCAGTATTAAGGATGTTCGCTGGAGATGGCCAAGATCCTGGCCAAGAATTATCAGGCGCGAGCCATTGGCCAATCGGATTATTTGGATTTCCCCCATTATCATAGGCCGGCTGGGCTGAAGTTCCCTGTGCTAAATCTTCCACATTTCCATTGAGCAAAGGCGTATAACTAAAGGCAAATTGGGCGACGGGGTCGTTCGCATTATACGCCCCTGGATTAATGCCGTTTCCCTGGTTATTTGAAGCCGTATAATTCGCTGTGATCGTGGTATTGGCTGCAGGCATGTTCAGAGTAGTTGTAGCAGCTCCAGGATTAGTCACAGCACCGGTCCAGCTGGAAAATACCTGGCCCACAGGGGCGGGGTTGGCTGTAACAGTAACAACTGTCCCCGAAGCATAATTGCCGCCGCCGCTGCCATTGACCACTGTCAAGGTATAGGTTTTAATTACAACAGGATTAACTGTCAGTGTTGCTGCAGTGCTAGTGACACTTCCCGCAGCATTGCTCACCACCACATCAAAAATGGCTCCGTTATCAGCAGCTACTGTAGCCGGCGTTGTAAAAGAAGAGCTTGTTGCACCTGCAATATTAACGCCACCTCTTCGCCATTGATAAGTGAAGGGACCTGTGCCATTAGCTGTAACACTAAATGTCGCTGCCTGACCAGAGATGACTGCTTGATTAGATGGTTCAGATGCAATAGAAACCATAACAACTACAGGCTTAACTGTCAACGATGCATTATTGCTGGTGACAGACCCTGCAGCATTACTTACCACCACATCAAAGGTGCTGCCACTATCACCAGCTACTGTTGCTGGTGTTGTAAAGGAAGAAGCAATAGCGCCCGCAATGTTAACACCATTCTTTTGCCATTGAAAAATTAAAGGAGCAGTACCTGAGGCCACGACACTAAAGGTCGCTGTTTGTCCAGCAGTAACAGTCGTAATTGCAGGTTGAGTCGTAATGGAAGGAGCAACAACTGCTGCATTAACCGTCAAGGTGACAGGGACGCTGCTGACACTACCCGCAGCATTGCTTACCGTAACTGTAATACTAGCTAGATCATCTGCCATTGTCGTTGCTGCAGTTATATAGGTAGAACTATTACCTCCCACGTTGGCACCATTTTTTTGCCATTGATACGTTAAAGGAGCTGTGCCTATGGCATTTACAGTAAAGGTTGCTGTTTGTCCGGAGGTGACTGTTTGATTCGAAGGTTGAGTCGTTATAAAAGGTAGTACAGGTGGCGGAGCCTGATTCTGAATAAAATTAGCGGTTACTGTTGTATCTGAATTCAGGGTAACTGTTGCAGGATTTGTATTTCCTGAAAACGCTCCACCCCAGTTTTGAAACGCATATCCTGCACCCGGGACAGCTGTTAAGGTCACCACGGTACCTGCAACATAGTTTGCCTGATTAGGACTTACGGTCACAGTACCACCAATGCCAGGATTTTCTAAAACTGTTAAAACATACGGACCACCACTTCCACTTGAGGAACAATTTTCATTTGCTGAACAAGATTGGAATGCCCCCAAATCCTGGGCAGAAGTAAAGGTAGTAGGTGCCTGGCCCGAAAAAGGATCAACATATTGAGATGTTACCGGTGGTAGATCAGCAGGAAGAGGCCCAGCTTGACCAATGGCTTGAGATGAGGGCAACAGATTATAATTACCATTCGCTGGATCAACAAAACCAGGATTATTCGCTGTAAAGGTGATGAGATTATTGGTAGTCCCAGCAGGTGCGCCTAGCCCATCAGCATTGCCAGAAAAGCTAAGTTTATTATTACCGTTTTGATTAAACAAACTCCATCCTGGTGATATCCCGTTAACACCAGAATAAATTTGCCCCCAAATTGGAACTACATTTAGACCGTTGGTGGAATACAAAATATTATTGCGCGCATCGACAAGGGAGTTATCAGGCGAATTGAAGCTTCCGCCGTTATCAGTTAAGAAAAACAGGTTGGCACCCGCGACAGAGTTGATTAAAGTGTTATTATAAAAAAACAATCTGCCTTGACGATCTAATGATGTTGTTAGTGAATGGTCTCCGGCGAAATGAATTATTGTTGTCGGTTGAGTATTGATAAATAAATTGCCGTATACATAGGTGTCTCTATAGGAAGACAATAAGACATTATTTGGGTCATTTTGTGCTTCCACCAAATCAAGGTCATGCCCTATTCCATTATCGAACTCATTGTAACGGATAATAACGCCTGTTCCACGGGTCTTAATGCCAGAAACGCCGGTTGATCCTATGCGCCCAGGGCCGAAATGATTATACTGAAAGATATCATTATTCCCTTCTGAATAAACGGCATGAGTTCCAATTCCACCCATCTCACCATTGTTAAAGAAATAGTTGGAATCAAGCGTGATATTTTCAACATCCCTATACAAACCCTGTTCAGCGTAGAACACGCCACCAGAATTGTTAGTGAATATATTATGCTTAATGAGGATATGATCACCGGTCCAAACATAAATACCCACACCGCCAGTAAGAGGTTGTGTATTTCCGTTAGAGTCAATGAACGTAGGTGTATTTTTACAAGCAGCAGAAGGGTCTCCAACACAATCGTAACCATTAGCAAATTCAAGATTGCTAATTGTAAACCATCCAGGATTTTGGAACCAGTTTTGTTTGCCTATTCCAAGATCATAATCTCCTTCAAAACCGATGTCACTGGCTGACATGGCCCATTGGCCAGGATGAGCTGGGGTGAGCACAGTTGTCGTATACGTGTTTCCGAACAGGGTAGCTCCAGTACCACTGATAACAGGCAATTGGCCAGTTGCAGGGTCAGGAACACCAGTAATTAAAATAGGTTGTGATGGTGTGCCGCGCATACCGATGTAGGGTTTTTCAAAATAGGGGATAAAGTTACCGTTATTATCTTGATTAGGATAGATCATGACCGTATCCCCAGGGCCTAATTTTGTCCAATCCAAATCGCCAAGACTGGTATAAGGTTTGCCAGGACCAATTTTATATGTTTGTGGTCCGTTATTAGCAGTTGCAGTATTAAAAAAAGCAAGGGGAGTATAATTTGCATTGTTAGAATACAACACAGTTCCTCCTGCAACCTTGCTACAGTTCGTGCTGCCTGCAGCACATAAACGTGCATAAAAAGCATTTCCAGCTGTTACGTAGGGCGAGGTCAATGTGTAGCTAGTAGCTCCTTTTGCGGTCTGGATTTGTTGAAATGAATCATCATGGTTGGTAAAAAAGGCTGGCGCTACTTCAAGAATGTAAGATGCATTTCCATTATTGGTGTCCGTCCAATTAACATTGACACTGGGCTGGAAGCTGCCGTTGTTATAGGCGCTGATGTCCGTCACTGTCACATTACTGGGAGCTACAGGCATTCCTGCTGCAGGTGGGGTCACGGCGTAGGCAGGATAACTCCACGGGGTGACAGCAGAAAAATCTGACTGGCGGATACGGTAATGATATGCTGTTGTAGATGCAAGATTGGTATCGGTCCATTTGTTCATGCTGCCAAGAGGGTTGCCATTGCCGAATGCTATAGCAACAAGGGTATATAAATTTCCGTCGGTTGAGCGTTCAATAAAATACATATCATTGACATTTCCAGTATAGTCTTCCCAGTCTAATTCGATTGAGGACATTGAAGTAGCTTGGGCAGTAACTGTCGGTGCAGGCATATCTGTAGCGGGTATTGCCATAGTGGTTGCAGATGCAGGAGCACTGTACGTAGAGCTGCCCGCAGCATTGTTAGCCGCTACTTCATAACTGTAGGTAGTGGATGCAAAGCAAGAAGTGTCTGTGTATATGTTCGATCCCGCAGGCAAGGTAATTAAGGAAACATACGCACTGCCACCAGAAGAGCGATACACGGTAATAGAAGTTTCACCTGTTCCTACCCTGTCCCACGTTAAACTAACTTTTGAATCTGATACACCCACCGCATTAAGATTTTTAGGAGCTGAAGGCGCATTAGGATTAATATTAAAATTGGCTGTCACGTTCTCATCAACATTCATGGTGACTTGAATTGGATTAGTAGCACCTGAGACATCCCCGCTTTGAGAGCTCCATGATCCAAACAGATAACCAGGGGCTGGAGTAGCGGTCAAAGTTACTGTTGTTCCCGCAGTATAGGGGGGATTAGTTACAATACCATTAACTGTCTGCGTCACAGTTCCATTGCTGGCATTAACAGTCAAATTGAAGAAGGGCAGCGTATTAGCCCCATTGACCGTCAAGATCGCACCATTGGTGGTGATAGCATAGGGTGGATTATTTGAAGAATCAGTCACAACAACAGTATAAATATTGCCATTCTCGCTGATCAATGTCGATGGAATTGTATAAGACGAGCCTGTGGCTCCTTGGATATTGGCACCGTTTAACTGCCATTGATAACTTAATGATGATGCAATACCATTGGCCACCACATTAAAGGTCGCAGGATTTCCTGCAATGACTGATTGGTTTACAGGTTGTGTGATGATCGTGAACACTGAAAGCGTGGCTGGATTACTTGTAATTGACCCAGCAACATTGGTAACCGTAACTGTATATTTACTTCCATCATCAGTAATCGCTGCCGCTGGGGTTGAATAAGAGGTGCCGGTCGCGCCAGAGATGGGATTACCATTCAAGTTCCATTGGTAAGCTAATTGTGCCGTGCCTGCGGCAACTACACTAAAGGTCGCTGATTGTCCCAGGAGCACTGTTTGGCTGGCAGGCGATGTTGTAATAGAAGGTGCAGAATTAACTATTAAGGAGGATTCCTCGGATGTTGCGGTTTTACCGCTATTATCTGTCGCGGTAGCGGTGAAGCTTTCCGTTGCATTAAAAGGTTGATTGCTCAAGGTCATCGTGTAAGTGTTGGGGATATTAGGAGAAAGTGTTCCATTTCCCAACACCGTAGGATTACCATTAAAGTCAAGACTATTGAAAACAACATTTTTGATTGACCCGCCAGCTTCTGTAGCCACAGCTGTCAAGTTAACAGTCCCGGCTAAATTATAACCACCATTAACAGCAGTCATGCTCACCGATGGTCCGTTGGGTGACACTGTTTGATAGCTGTTAGCACTTTTTTGAACTGAACTTACATCTACTGGGACGAAATTGCTAAGGATTAAGTTGCTGAGGCAGCCTAAGTCCTTGTTGTTCCAACGCGCGTCCGGCGTGCCAATAAGACCACCGGAGCGGCCATTGTCAGCCAATATTATCCCATAATTTTGCATGGCCTTTAAGATCGCGTAAGCTTGTGGATTTGTGCTCTGAGGACAAACTGTTAAAGGATCCACATTGTTCTGCCCATTGTAAGTTATGCCTCCAGCCCCAATCGTTGGCAAGCGATAGAATTGTCCCATCGGCCCTGAAAAATCACAATACATCGGTGCATTCTGACCCTGAGATATTAAAGATCCCTGTGGAATTGGCTGGCCGTTGGCATAAAGGCAAAGTCCATTTCCAGCTGTATGTTCTGCTGGCCACACAGCATAGGCGAGCGTATTATTTAATGTAAAACGGATGGGATGTTGAATTCCAGTTGGTGAAACGGTTTCATCATAATTGACAGTCAGCGGCATTATAGGCAGGCCAGCAGCATCTCCTGATGTCCAACCGAAAGGACGCATATTATAAGAGCTTAAGTCCCAATAGGCACCATTGGAGGAGTCCCAGGTCCCGTTTCCGTTATAGGACCCTTGCCAGACTTCATATAACTTACATCCACCTCCGGACGCAGGCGGTGCTGTCATAACTAGTACATGCCGGTCTGCGCCTGCACCCGCATTGGCTGAACCTTCAATAGGAGCATCAGCAGGAAAAGGATACATACCGAAACCTTTATTACCAGCAGGATCTGATTGACTAGCATAAAGATTGAAATTTACCTGTACAAGAGGTTGAGTAGAAGGGACCTCAATAAATGGAATCCCATTAGGCCCAGGATTTGATCCAAAAAATGGTTGAATAGTCGCCGATTGATAAACTGCTGGTATAGCGGCTGCCGGTGAAGTGTCCATAGGCAAGGAAGATATATTTGTATGGAAGATCGTGTCTGGCGGGAAAGGTGTACAATCGTCAATCATATTATTACCATTGGCATCTTGAGTTATTGCATTAATAGTATTTCCGTTGACATTAACTGTAGAAGCGCCACTGACATTGATGCTGATACTTCCGATAGCCGTGTAAGGTTTTGGGCTTGAGGAATCTGTAGCTTGAACTTGAAACTGATAATTCCCCATAGCACCGATTGTACTATTAGGATAGCCGCCCTGAGGGCACGTCGTGCTACCAGGGGGAGCAGAACAAATTAGCCCACTTGGATCAAAGATCATTCCTTCTGGCAGGGTGGAACCACCTCCAGTAAGGCTAAAGGTAAACGGGGGAGTGCCGCCAAACATGGATATAGCCTGAGGCAAATAGGTCGAGTATTGTGTAGCTGGTGCCATAGTAGTAGTCTGAAAATGCATCGGCCCAGATCCTTTTGCAAGCTCCGCTGAATTAATCAATGCTATGCCACCCGAAGTGGTGGTCCAAGTTAAGGTAAGAGTTTGGTTCGCGCTACCAGCGCTATAGATGATTACATATTTGGCAAGAGTGCCGGATGAATTTGGATAAGAAGAATCGGTAAATGCAGGAGTGGAAGGGTTGTCGCTAAAAGTTGCCGTTAAAGTACCCTGTTGATTGTTGCCACGTACGCCCACATATAAATAGAGTGTCCTGACTTGCGTGTCTGCCGGCACCGTGAAGCTAAATCCTTGAGGTTGATTGCCAGCCGCAGCAATCATTAAACTACTTTCAACATTATTGCCGCTGGGGTCATTCGGAGTTCCGTTAGCATTTCCTTGGGAGTCTTTTCCATTAGTTCCGTTATTCCATGTAGTCGAGAAGTCATACGGATACTGTGTCACGGATGCTGCAGTCGCACCTCCAACATAGGAAAGCGGACTGATGGGATTACCATTAGCAGAATCACCTGAATATTCCGCGTTATCTTTTGAAGAATATTGCCCTGTCCCATTCCAGGTAGCTCCCCAATCTTGCCAGTCCACGATAGGAGATCCCCCCGCATCAGTCGTAAAATTTACGGATGGTCCAGGCGGCCAAGTCCCGGTACTTGAAACCTGTATCATGTCCGGAGTTGATTGCGCTTTTGCTGGCAAGGTAGGAATAAATAAAAAGGTCACTAATACCAGGATTCCAATACGTTGAAAATTTTTTATAGGTAGGCTCCCATATATAGGAAGTCGTGATTCAACCCTAGATTCGTTTATCATAAATTTTCTCCCTAAAATAATAAAAACCTATTTCTGATACTCTATTTAGAATAGGTTTCTGGGTACCAAAATTTGTTTTGGCAGCCAGGCTATCCTAAATTTCTATTGGACCCTTTGGCTTTGCGCCCCCACCTTACGATGGGTTTGCCTTTATCATGTTGCACTACAAATCTACTTCAAGTATACCCGAAGAAATCAAAAAAACAAGGTTGGCATGCTTCTGCTAGAAATCGCTTTCTGCGACGAGACCAATACGTGTCAGTAAAAAAAATTAATAAATCCCAAAAAATTTCTCCAGGCTCTTGTATTTAGCTTGATTTTGGTACATACTATTACAGAAATGTTGAGTCAGGATTTGGAGAGGATAAAAACACCATGTCAAAAAATATCCACTGTCTATTACTACTAATCTTTTTACTTAATTTGACCGGCTGCGAAACAGTTAAGGGTGCTGCAACCGGCTTTGGTCAAGATGTCAATAACATATCAGATCCTGATAAAAACGGCTGGAATGCTGTCAAACATGCTGATGAGTGGATGCAGCAAAACTTGTGGTAACATCTAACCCGTCTTACCCCTTCCAAGTTGACGCCCCTTACAAACTGTGTTAGAATGCCGCTTCTTTAATTATTGATTTTAAAATAATTTCAAAAAAGTGCCGTTACCTCAATTTTATTTAGAAAGTCGGCCTTCTCTATATATGTCCAAATACAACAACATCATACGACGCTTTAAAGGTAAACGGTTATTGGTGATCGGGGATGTAGTGCTTGATCAATATATCAAGGGAAGCGTGTCGCGCATTTCCCCGGAAGCTCCTGTGCCTGTTGTCCTTCAGGAAGAGTCATTTTTTACGCCTGGCGGCGCTGCAAACGTTGCCAATAATCTGGCCAGTTTAGGGACCAATGTTACCTTGGTAGGTAAAATTGGCGATGACATTGAAGGCAGTATTCTCAAGCGTGAACTTGTTAAACGGCATATTCATGCTAATGGCCTTTTTATAGACAGAAACATGGATACAATTTTTAAAACTCGCATCATTGCCCAACATCAGCAAATCGTCCGGTTAGACAGGGAAAAAAAAACAGGCGAAAAGGGTCTTGACCTTATCAAAGAAGGCAAAATCTTGCCTTTTGTCCGTCGCCATATGAAAAAATTTGAGGCCATCATTATTTCTGATTATGGCAAAGGAATTATTGATTCGAGGCTTCTGGCCCAAGTGCATGAATTGGCACTGCGCTATAAATTACCCGTGGTGGTAGATCCGAAATTAGAAGATTTACGTGAGTATGGCCAAGCCACCTGTATTACCCCTAATAAAAAAGAAGCTGAAACAGCTTTAAAAAATATTTCAGAAGAGACCCGTAAGGCTTTTGGGATACGTTCAACAAAATTAGAGACCCAAGAGGATATTGAAACTAACGGCCGGGGACTTTTAAATTTTTTAGGCATTGAGTCACTTTTGATTACCTTAGGCGAACAGGGGATGTACCTCTTTGAGCATAATAAAAAACCTTTTCCCATACCCACCATGGCACGCCAGGTTTTTGATGTTTCAGGAGCGGGGGACACAGTCATCTCCGTGTTTGCTTTGTCCTTAGCCGCAGGCGCAAATAAATTGCAAGCGGCCGAGATTGCCAATTATGCTGCTGGAATTGTGGTTGGGAAAATGGGGGCAGTGGCCGTTGAATTACCTGAATTGAAAAAAGCCTGCCACTCCTTGAAGGTGAACTAAAATATGAAAACCATTGGCGTTATCCCGGCGCGTTTTGCCTCTACTCGTTTTCCTGCCAAGGTTTTAGCAAATATAGGTGGGAAACCATTGGTACAGCATGTATGGGAAAAAGCCGTTCTTTGCCGGGAGCTTGATGAAGTATTAATCGCCTGCGATAACGAGAAGGTACTAAAGACAGCCCAAGATTTTAAGGCGCGGGTGGTGATGACTGATCCCAACTGCCCTTCAGGGTCTGACCGCATAGCTGAAGCGGTCAAAGATTTAAAAGTAGATATCGTGGTCAATATCCAAGGTGATGAGCCCTTTATCGATTCCAGGACCATTGACGCGCTGACCGTTCTTTTAAAACAGGATGCCAAGACCATGATTGGTACCGTGATCAAAGAAATCACCGATGATGTTGATTTTTTTGATCCCAACGTAGTCAAATGTGTGGTGGATGATCAAGGATGTGCTTTATATTTTTCCAGATCACCGATTCCCTATCATCGCAATAAAAATACTTCTTCGGGAGCAAAAAATTATAAACATTTGGGCCTTTATGCTTATCGCAAAGATTTCCTCATGCAATATAAAGATTGGCCTAAGGGGGTTTTAGAATCCACTGAGGAACTTGAGCAATTACGCGTGCTGGAGCGTGGAATAAAAATTAAAACAACGAAAACCCATTTGGAATCAATAGCAGTAGACACTCCGCAAGATTTACTGAAAGCCCAACAATGGTTCGACAAGTTAAAATAAATGACAAAGTGATTTTTGGTGGCCAAAGCCCCTTGGTCCTGATCGCGGGTCCCTGCGTGATTGAGTCTCCAGATAGTACATTGAAAATCGCCGAGGCCATTAAGAAAATTACCTCCAAACTACATGTACCTTTTGTTTTTAAAGCCAGCTATGATAAAGCTAACCGTACTTCAATCAATTCTTTTCGTGGTCCCGGACTTTATGAGGGCCTTAAAGTCCTGTCTCAAGTCAAATCAAAACTGGGCGTGCCGATTTTATCCGACGTGCATGATTTAACCCAAGCCCAAATGGCAGGTGAAATTTTGGATATCATTCAAATCCCTGCTTTCTTGTGCCGCCAAACAGATTTGATTGTTGCCGCCGCCAAAACGGGCAAAACCGTGAATGTAAAAAAAGGACAGTTCATGGCACCGTGGGATGTCAGCGGCATTATTAAAAAAATGCAGGAAGCTGGCAATCATAATCTGCTTTTGACTGAACGGGGAGTGTCCTTTGGATATAATAATTTAGTCTCTGATTTCAGGTCTTTGGCCATCATGAGGGCTTCTGGTTATCCGGTTGTTTTTGATGCCACTCACAGCGTCCAAAAACCAGGTGGTTTAGGCGTATCTTCCGGGGGAGAAAGCCAATACATACCGCTTCTAAGCCGTTGTGCGGTCGCGGCAGGGGTTGATGCCATATTTTTAGAAACCCATCCAAACCCATCTCGCGCACTTTCTGACGGACCCAACACGTTACCGCTGAAAAAGCTAGAAAATTTACTAAAGGACTTGATAGCCATCGATCAAATTGGCCAAAAGAATAAAAATGCTTAAACGTGCCAAAGATGTTTTAACCATTGAAGCCAAGGCCATCAATTTAATTGCGCGCCGCCTGGACCACCATTTTGAAGCCGCAGTGGATATGATCGCTAAGTGCAGCGGCCGGGTCATCATCTGCGGCATGGGCAAGACCGGCATCGTTGCCCGCAAAATAGCGGCTACCTTGTCATCAACAGGAACACCCAGCATATTTTTGCATAGTGCGGAAGGCCTGCACGGCGATTTAGGAGGTGTCACAGCGAAAGATATCATGGTTATTATTTCCCAAAGCGGTGAAACTGAAGAAACTCTTCGCCTTCTGCCTTTAGTGAGAAAAATCGGCGCCAAGATCATTGTCATGACAGGAAACCCCAAATCTACCCTGGGCCAACATGGGGATGTGATTTTAAATATTGCCGTCAATGCTGAAGGTTGTCCTTTGGGACTGGCCCCCATGGCATCAACAACCGTGACCATGGCCTTGGGTGATGCGCTGAGTGCCTGCCTCATTGATCGCAAAAAATTCAAAAAAGAAGACTTTGCTTTATACCATCCTGGAGGAGCTTTAGGTCGGCAGCTCCTGTTAAAAGTGGAAGATATCATGCGTCGTGGCGATTTTTTTGCGAAGGTTGAGGCCACGACGCAAGTCAAGGATGTTTTATGGTCAATCACTAAAGCGCGCTGCGGATGCGCTTGCGTGGTTGATGGCAAACATAAGCTCTTAGGGATTTTCACTGATGGTGATTTACGCCGGCACCTGGAAGTAGACCCTGCCGTTTTATTAAAGAAGGTCTCTGAAGTGATGACCAAAAACCCCGCGTCTATTCGAAAAGAAAAGCTGGCTGCACAGGCTTTTGATGTCTTAAAAACCAAAAAAATCGATGAACTGCCCGTAGTAGACCACTTGGGCCGCGTGGTAGGACTTTTGGACGTGCAGGATTTGTTGAAGGCAGGCTTGATTTGATGAAGGACACATTAAAAAAGATCAAAGTGGTCGCCATGGATGTTGACGGTGTTCTCACTGACGGCCGTATCATCGTTGATAGCAATGGCACGGAGACCAAGAATTTTGACGTGCAAGACGGTTTTGGAATTGTATTTTTAAAAAAATGCGGGCTTAAAACTGCGGTCATATCCGCACGCGAGTCAGGGGTCGTTGCCTATCGCGCTAAAGATTTAAAAATCGACAAGGTCTATGTGGGCGTGTATCCTAAGCTTGGTGCTTATGAAAGCGTATTGAATGAATTTAAAGTATGTGATGAGGAAGTTTGTTTTATTGGTGATGATGTGGCAGATTTAGGTATCATGCGTCGGTGTGGAGTTGCTGTGGCAGTCGCCAACGCAGTTTTTGAAGTCAAACAAATCGCGGATTATGTGACCGTCCGACGAGGTGGGCAGGGCGCAGTCAGGGAAGCGGTTGAATTGATTTTACAAGCTCAGGGACATTGGGGCCCCCAACTTTATGAAAATTAAAAGTATCGATTTTATTAAGATTGCTTCGTCGGGTTTCGTCCTCCTCGCAATGACAATAGGAGTGTTATTTATTTTATCTTCTTTTGATTGCCGTGCTGACGAATCAACGGAAACTGGCCCTGCATCGCAGCAACTGCAGGGATTTAATCTTAACGGATATAACTCTAATGGAGAAAAGTCCTGGGACATCAATGGCACCAAGGCCGACATTTCCGATACCGACATCAAAATTACCAATGTGGATGCTAATTTTTATGGCAAAGAACAGGCTAATTTGACATCTGATCACGGTACGATTGATAAGACTAACGGGAATGTGAATTTGAAAGATAATGTGGTGATCACCTCAGTGGACCGCGGCACTCAAATGACCACGGACACCTTGGATTATATCCGTAATAAAGATTTGGTCACCACCCAGGACCCCGTTAAAATTGTAGACAGCCAAGGTGTAGTGACAGGTCTGGGAATGGTTGCCCATCCCAATTTGAAAAAAGCACAAATTAACAAAAATGTAAAAGCTACCGTGCACACTCAACCGCAAGGTGAGTCGGATGATCAGATCATAACCATAACATCAGACGGCCCCATGCAAATGAACCAGGCCACCATGTACGCGGTATTTAATATACACGTCATCGCCATAGATACATCCACCGGACGTGAACTCCACTGCGATAAAATGGAAATATGGTTTAGTCAAGCCACTAAAAAAATCAAAAAAGCCATATGTACCGGCCATGTCAAAGCGATCCAGGGGCCGGATGTCAGTTACGCGGATAAAATGATCTATGAGGGAGAGACGCAGGTTTTGACCATGATTGGACGGCCTAAAATTATATTCGTTACCGGTGGGGCTAAAGGTGGCGGCATGTTTCAACCAATGGGCGGTGGTGGTAAAAAGAAATAATTCTTAATATTATGCGTTTACTGGAAGCAAAAAACTTAGTCAAAATTTACGGTGGCCGTCGGGTAGTGGATGGCCTTTCCATCACTGTCGGCCGCTCGGAAATCGTTGGCCTTTTAGGCCCTAATGGGGCAGGCAAGACCACGAGTTTTTATATGGTGGTGGGCATTATCAACCCAGACCAAGGTCAGGTTATTTTTGACCAAGATGATATTACCAAAAGACCGATCCACGAACGCTGCCATCTTGGGATGGGTTATTTGGCCCAGGAAAGCTCTATTTTCCGTAAGCTAACGGTCGAACAGAATATCATGGCGATTTTGGAAACTTTAAATATCAGCCCATCAGAACGCAAACGCCGCCTGGAATCTTTGCTCGAGGAACTCAATATTGCTCATTTAGCCAGAGCCAAGGCTTACACGCTTTCCGGTGGGGAACGCCGCCGTTTGGAAATCACCAGGGCTCTGGTGACAAACCCTTCATTTTTGCTTTTGGACGAGCCGTTTTCAGGTATAGACCCGATTGTAGTGGCCGAAGCCCAAGAAATCATCAAAGACCTAAAAAAGAAAGGTTTAGGAATTTTATTGACAGATCATAATGTGCGTGAGACGCTGTCGATCACTGACCGGGCGTATCTAGTGGCTGATGGCCGTTTACTCATTTCAGGCACAGCACAGGACTTGATCAACGATCCTAAAGCACGGAAAATTTATTTAGGTGAAAAATTCACTATGTAGCTAAGCCTACCAGGGGACATGTTCCCCGCGAAGCGGGTTACGTGTCCCGAGCATATGCTATAGCAAATTTGATGCCTGCATGCCGCAGAAAGCGGCAGGCCAAGCAGGTTGCCAAGCAAATAAGGGTTGAATATGAAAGCGACCCAGA
>Ga0206797_1117_pt1 | contig 14791 bp, 15 predicted proteins | sample Alteio_BWOrgCont_69_FD_152894 | JGI IMG/M metagenome (GOLD analysis project Ga0206797, IMG submission 152894) | Enriched cells from forest soil in Barre Woods Harvard Forest LTER site, Petersham, Massachusetts, United States -... | ecosystem: Environmental > Terrestrial > Soil > Temperate forest >...
AAATGCGTAAAGATGTTATATTCGAACTTGCTTCCTAAAATAAATTTAAGCTTGTCCGTGAGGGTCATTTCATCCTGTAAAAAAGAGCTGAACACCTGATTAGTTTGTGATGGATTTGTAATTTGAGTTATATCGGTGTTAATATTATCTTCTACATCTAAATTATAACCTGCTCCCCAAACAAGTTCATGCATATCCGTCAACTGGGAATGCTGCGTGTAATCTAAATTAAGGGTGTCAAGCCTATAACCAAAAGCTACAGAATACTGTTCTGTCCGGTCCCAATAGGCCTGCAATGACAAGCCATCATCTTCATAGCGGCTTAATAGATTCCAACCCCTGACCTCTTCCTGTTCATCAACCAGAGGCAACAAAACTTGAGTAGATGTATTAACTATTGTCTGTTGGCCGATATATCCTTGGTAAAAATCTCCCTGGAGATTCCATTTGTCCTTCTCAGCGCGAAATCCTCCCTGCGCCTCATCCCAATCATTGACTTGAGGCCCCTCAATTCCTTGGTCCTGACGAAACTCCTTGCCATATACCCTATAATCCCAACCCCCTGACTTGGCTCCGACTTGGGCCATTGAAGAAAGCCTGTCCTGTGATCCAGTTGTTACAGTAGCAAGGCCCCCTTGAGTGTCTTTGGGCCTCTTTGTGATGATATTAATAACGCCATCAACAGCATCTGCCCCATAAAGTGTCCCGCCGGAGCCCCGAACGACTTCAATACGTTCAATATCTTCCAGAGGAACATCTTGCACATCCCAATTAACTCCGCCGTAGATGGACGAATACACAGCCCTACCATCAATTAAAACAAGCACCTTATTGACAAATAAAGAACCATTAAGGCCAAGGCCATTTAAGCCATTGAAACCCCTGATAGTAATTGTCCAAGTGTTGGAAGTAATTTGTTGTACGTTGACTCCGGGAACCATGCGTAATAACTCAGGGATGCTGGTGGCGGTGCTGCGGCGAATGTCTTCGGAAGTAATTACATAGATGGCGGCAGGTGTTGTAAAAAACTTTACCGGCTTCTTTTCAGCTGAGGTCACCTCAATATTCATCAGCTGGTCTAAGTTTAAATTAGTTAAGTCTGTTTGGGCATGTGCGTTGGTATTAGTGAAGAAAAAGAATGTCAGGATTAGCGGGCCTGCTATTTTCTTCATAATAATTGCCTACATTTTTTCAACATAATAATGAACCGCAATGCTATCAATCCTTATATTTTATTTTTGTCTTAGCTAAAGCGTATCATTTGAAAAAAAATAGGCTCGGGTAACTTTAGGCAGAACCCATCCGCTCCACAGCTCTTAGCTTTTGCTTCGGCTGCGGCATCCAAAGACCCTGTCATCAAGATGACATGTATTACTTTTCCCCCTAAATCTTTCAATTTCTGGCAAATAGCATGCCCATCAAATGTTGGCATCCTTATATCCAAAAGAACAATTTCAGGCTCCTCTTTTTGGGCTATCTCCAGGCCATCCATGCCATTTTCTGCCCATAAAATTTGATAATCAGCACCGCTCAGTTTAAAAAGCTCCCTAAGTAATTGTATATCACCTTTATCATCATCGATAATTAGAACTTTCTGCCGCATGCTAATTCTCCCATCGATGTTTATTTTCTTTCTGACACAACTCTCTCTGGTGAAATATCTTGGCTAAATAATTATAAATAAAAATCCTAATTTACATAGTACCTGTTTCTACTAAAAACTGACTTTTCTCTACTATTGTTCTATTTTGGGAGTTAGCGGCGGCTGCCTACGCTCATGGTCAGCCAGCCAGTTCTTAACGCCAGAGATATCGCTCCAATTATAATCGGTTTCTAAAAGCAATACTGTCTGGATAAAAGCCAGGTGAGAGTATCCTTGCGGGAAATTGCCTGTCAGCCGGTGGGTGGTGACTTCTATATGTTCTGAAAAAAGTCCTGAGGGGCTGGCACAAGAAAGTATATTTTCAAACATCTGGCGGGCTTTTTGTTCTTCACCGATTAGGTATAAAGCATTAATCATCCAAAAAGTACAAACAATAAATGCATTCTCAGGGACGCCAAAATCATCAGCTTCTACATAACGAAAAACAAAATCATTCCGGACCAAATCCTTGTAAATTTGTTTGACGGTACTGACCATGCGAGGATCTTTGCGGCCAAGAAACCCATAATGGAGCATCAAAAGCGCTGAAGCATCCAACTCTGTGCCTCCATAATACATGACAAACGATTGAATCTCCTGATTCCATCCATGGGTCAAAATATCCTCTTTAATCTGTGCCGCAAATTTCTGACAACGCAGGGCGTATTCCTTTTTTCCTACAAACTGGGCAATTTTCGCTGCCCTATCCAATGCCACCCAGCTCATCATCTTGGAATGCACGTAATGTTTGGGGTCACCACGGCGTTCCCATATCCCGCAATCAGCCTCTTTCCACACATCCTCTATGTATTTGACTAAAGAAGTTACTACTGTCCACATCTCCTCTTCCAAATATATCTGCGTGCGGTGATTGATAAAAAAATACGCATAGATAGTCTCCATTAATTCCCCATAAACATCATTTTGTTTTTGACGCCAGGCGTCATTGCCTATACGCACTGGTCGGGAAGATTCATAGCCGCTTAAATGATTCAATTCTATTTCCGTCAGCTCTTTTTCTCCATTAATACCGTAAAGAACAGCGATATTGTCATGTTTAAGCAACATACGGTTGAGGATAAAATGAATATAACGGGTTGCTAATTGTAAATGCCCCATGCGTACATATAAATCAATGATCATGGACGCATCCCTCACCCAACAAAACCGGTAATCCCAGTTACGGTCATGGCCGATGATCTCAGGCAATGACGTTGTTGGTGCTGCAATCACCGCCCCTGTCCTTTCATAGGTCAATAATTTGAGGGTCAGCATGGAACGGATCACCATTTCCAAATATTTTTCAGGAAGTTCCGTACGTAAAACCCAATCTAACCAATAACTTTTCGTTTTTTCATACTCCACATAAATTTTGTGCAGGCTAAGATCCTGTAACTTTTCATGATATGAAAGAAGAAAAAACGACGATTCCTTAAGCTCAATGGGTTCACCTGCTAGAATTTTACCGGTGTCCAAGTTAGTATAAAGAAAGAAATTATCGTAATCGCCTTTCTGAGAAATTATCTCTACACAGGATTTGCCTCCGACAAACAGGGGCTCCCCCAAGGCATAATTAGGCATGGGCTTAAATTCAACAATGATCTTCGGAGTACCTGAAATTACCCGGATATTACGGTGGATTTCCGGTGGATAATACACTTGGCCCTGAACTGAATGGAAACGGGGCATATAATCCCTGACCTCAAAAGTACCGTGCTCAGTTTCAAAAACAGTTTTAAGGATAGTCGTACGATAAATATAACTCTGATATGTTTTAAGATTTCCTACGCCGGAGATTTTAAAAAACCCGCCCTTTTCTTCATCCAGGATGCGCGCGAATAATGACGGAGAATCAAAAAAAGGCAGGCACAGCCATTCAATGCTGCAATCAGAAGAAACCAAAGCAGCGGTGGTGCAATTTCCTATGATGCTATAACAGTCATAATTTTTCATATGCTCCATAAATCATATGTTTTAAAAGTTCTGTCACCTCCTGCGGCCCTGCCAAACAATACTGGGCTGATGAAAATTGTGAAGTCCCCACAAAAATAGTAATCCCTTTATCTTTAAGTGCTTCAAAAGCATCTTCATCAGTTTTGTCATCTCCAACATAAACCGGTAATACATTCCCACGGCCTCTAAGAATTTCCTGTTTCTTCAAAACCCAAAGAGCAGCTTTACCCTTGTCCCATTCCACCGGCGGCCTTAATTCAAACGCCTTCTTGCCTTCGTGGATCTTAACCATATTTTGCCTTTGATAGGGCCTGCAAATCTGCTCAAAAATTCTTCTTACTATGATCTCTTTATCCCGCGCCACCATACGATAGTGCACTGTGAACGTGATTCCCTTGTCTTCTACAAAAGCACCTTGAACATTAGACAATTCTGTAATCAGTTCATATTTAATCTTTTCCATCACTGAAGAAACTTCTAAAGAAATAAGGCTTTCAAAGTGCATGGAGGAGCCCTCGATTTCCCATCCATGATTACCGATATAAACAACACCATTAATCCCCACCGTCTGTTTAATGTCCACCAAGGTCCGTCCGCTGATAATGACCACCTGATAACGAGGGATTAATACCAACCACTCAAGCAATTCTTTATTTTCTTCTGATAAAACAGCTTTCCACGGGCTGTCTGCAATCGGCGCCAAAGTACCATCATAGTCTAAAAACAAAATGATATTCTTGCCTGCCAAGGCCTGTGCCATATTGTCCCAATATTCAAGTAAGTTTTTCATACCATCACTGCCTCATCATGTTCTTTAAGCTCAATTTTCAGCAATCCAGAAATGAACTTTCCCGCCCAACGGAATATGTTGTTTTCATGCACCGTCTGGCGCATCTTGGCCATGCGTCGATGGCGCTCCTCTTCAGGCATCATCAACGCCTGATAAATACTACCGCTGAATTGTTCACAGTCATAAGGATTAATAAACACCGCCTCAGTTAATTCCCGGGCAGAACCCGCGAACTGGCTTAAAACCAACACCCCATCTTCATCACTATGGGCAGAGACATATTCCTTGGCCACCAGATTCATCCCATCGTGCAAAGCACTGACAATACAAACTTGGGCCATACGGTAAAGTGCAAATAATTTTGAAGACGGGATATTGCCCCTCATAAGAATAACCGGGTTCCAATCCTCCGTGGAATACTTCCAGTTGATCTTTTCAACCAAGGAATTTATCTCATCATTGAGAAACTTATATTTAGCAATATGAATACGGCTTAAAACTCCCACTTGCAGGAAGACTATTTTTTCTTTCAATTCTGGATGATTTTCCAACAAACAGTCAATAGCATTTAACCTCTCGGGAATACCTTTGGTGTAGTCAATCCGGTCAACACCCATCAAAATCTGGCAATTCCCCAATTGAAATTCTTCAATCAGATCATCCTTTATTCTTTCAAAATCATCCGTCTGTACTTTTTGATTAATTTCTTCAAAATCCACACTGATGGGATACGGCCTAACCAGGGTTTCATGATCTTTACGGATCACAGAAAAACGTTCCCGGTCAATTTTGCATTCCATTTGCCGCTCAACCACCTCAAGAAAATTATTACAATGATAATGGGTATGAAAACCAATCATATCATTGGCCAGCATCCCTTCTAAAATTTCATCTTTCTGAGGGCATATGCGAAAGGATTCATAGCTGGGCCAAGGGATATGCCAAAAATGGGCAATGATCAATTGATTGGGCAGTGCCATCTCTTTTAATATTTTAGGCAATAGGCAAAAATGATAGTCCTGAATCCAAATAAAGGCCTTCGCCGTCCCGACTTCTTCCATGACAGCAGTGGCAAATTTCTGATTAACATTGACGTAATGCTGCCAATCTTCCTGTTTAAAAATAGGGCGCTGAAAAGCGGTGTGACAAAGGGGCCAAAGGGCATCATTAGAATACCCGTAATAAAAACCCTCTTCTTCTTGTTTATTCAACCATACCCGTTTAAGAGTATAGGCAGGATTTTCCACAGGAACAGCAATCTTGTTAAAACGGTCAGTGACCCTATGGTCTGCCTCACCACTACTGGCTGCGATCCACAAACCATGACAGGCCTGCATCACAGGATCGAGTGCCGTAATCACACCTCCCGATGGGCGTTGGCACTCAATCTTGCCTTTCTTATAAACATGTTCATACGGCTGGCGATTGGACACAACTACAAATAAATAATCTCCCATTTTTTCATGAACAAATTCCTGTAAGTCTTCTTTAACGAGCATCAGACCCTCCATGCCTGCCAACAGGCAAATTATCCGACTGTCCCTGATTCTTGGTATCTTTGAATGTTACGTATTGCACGAGAATGCCAATGACCATACAAATGATAAACAAATATTCGTGTACTCTTTGTTCCCCATGAAAAGCGTTAACAATTAACATTGCTCCCAATAACGACGAAATAATGATTAATGTCCAATCAAAAGCAATGGCCATCAAACACATACCCACAATGCCGCCGACTATAAAAATTAACCATGAATACGGATCTTGCTGCTGGGCTGCTGAAGAAAATAAATTTATTAATAAATACCCTCCTCCTAGAAATCCTATCCCAAACATAATCGTAAACCATTCATAACCAATTGCCAAAACAACTCCCAGGCTGCCCAAAACAATTGCCGCAGCTACTGCTCCCCAACTATTTGAAAGGCCTAATGCAACGGCACAATGTACACCGACTAAAAAACCAACAATCCCCACACACAGCCAAAAAAGATTTCTGCCTGCGAGAACCAACAAAAAACCAAATACCAAATCGAGAATCATCATATTCATCTCCCATTTCAAAGCAGTCCCTGTGCAAGAAAGCTTTGTATTTTCCTGAGTACTTTACTTGCAGCTTCTTTATCCGGCCTGACCCCACCAACCCGGATTTCTAACTTGGTGGAATTATCAGTCAATCTATGAATATCAATCCACATTTCTCTTCCATCGCTATAAGAACCTTTAATCTGTGAAACATTCCGGCCATAAGTTTCTTTGGTTACCTGTAAATCAAGCGCTTGAAGAGCTGCCTTGGTTGCATCTATGGTTGCTTGATACGATGTATGAAATTCCTGTGTCAATTTTCCGGAAAGCCAAACAGCAGTCCCTGCTCCTCCTGCCACTCCTGCAAACAAAGCAAAACAGCCGCATAAATTCAACATCAGCATTCCCGAAAAAATAAAAAGCATTATTTTTTTAAACATATAACCTCTCTTTCTTACCCCCAATGTGAGTATAAAATATTGAAGATTAAAAATAGATGAATTGAGGATTAATTCTGAGGTAGGATAACTTTGAAAGTACTGCCTTGGCCCAGCTGGCTTTCGACCTGAATTTCTCCCTGATGAAGCTTGACAATGGTATGGGCAATATGCAGCCCCAAACCGCTACCGGGAGTGTTTTTGTCCGCGCGGTAAAACTCTTCAAAAATTCTTTCTAAATTTTCCGGCGCGATACCAGGGCCTGTATCACTAATGTAACTTATAATTTTATCCGGAGTGTGTTCAATGCGTATATCAACACAGCCTCCTTCCGGTGTAAACTTGATGGCATTGCTGATAATATTAAAAAATAAACGGCGCAAATGCAACCTGTCAGCCTTGATCATCAAGGGAGAGATGATATTTTGAAAATTCATCCTGAAACCCATTCCTTTATTAGCTGCTAACATCCGATTTTGATCAACAATTTCACTAAAAAATTCAATAAAATCAAATTGTTCAAACTTAAAAACTTCCTGGTTATAGCCCAACTTGGTCAACAGTAATAAATCATCAACCGTCCTTAGTACACGCTTGGATTCTTCCATCACAATCCTTAACGCCTGCTGGTACTCCTGTTTGGAACGTTCTTTGCGCAGTAAGAGCTCTGCTTCTCCTTGAATAATTGTTAAAGGAGTTTTTAATTCATGCGCCACATGGTAACTGAATTGCTCAATATGCTTAAAAGACTTCTCCAGACGGGCAATCATCTCATTAAAAGATTCAACCAAAGACTCCATTTCCCTATCAAAATGTTTTGTTTTGATCCGGGCACTCAAATCCTCCTGGGTTATCCGGTTTGCCATATCAGTGATTTCATACACTGGCTTGAGAATCCTTGTCGCCAACAGCCGTCCGACAAAATTGGTCAAAATTAAAATCAGAGGAACACTGACGGCAATGGAATACAACCAATTGCGCAACTGCTGCATCATGGGGTCCTGGGCAATGCCCACCTGTATCAGGTATTGGCCATTCATCCTGTCTGTAAAGGGGTAATCAATCACCCGGATATTTTTATGGTCCACATTCAAAGTCCTGTACGCAATGTGCCCAAGTTGAGGAAATTGTAAATCTTCCAAGAAAATGGCTTTCAGGCCTTTGCTTAAATTAAAAGAACTCATCACTTCCTTAGAGCCTTTACTGACAAAATTTATATAATCCCTGTTTAAATTCAAAGATCGTGCCTGAGCGAACCATTTCTGGGAAATTTTCCAAGTCTTGTATTGAAAAATATTTTCATTCTTCATGATCAATGTTTTCCCAACAGCCTTCACTAAAGCTTCATGGCTTTCCCCCAGGACATTCAGATAAGACCTGATGTTCGAATCAATAACCTGGGCCTTGACCCGAAGCTGATCGTCGATTTGGTGTAAGAAGGCATTTGAAATTAAATATAAAACACCGCTGAAGACAACGAGGATCAGGCCTAAAATGGCCGTATAAAGGATGCTGATTTCAAATTTGATGGAATTAAATTTCATGCAGCATTTTTCAGCATATACCCTGATCCGCGTAAGGTATGGATCAATTTTTTCTTGAACCCCCCGTCAATCTTATTGCGCAAATTACGGATATGGACATCGATAACATTGGTCATGCTGTCAAACTGTTCGTTCCACACATGTTCAGATATCATCGATCGGCTGATCACCTGAGCCGAATTAAGCATAAAATATTCCAACAACGCGAATTCCTTGGCAGTTAGAACCATCATTTTCCCCATTCTTTTGACTTCATGATTAAGTTGATTTAGTTCTAAGTCAGCCACTTTTAAAACCGAAGTCTTGTTGGTGGTGGGACGCCTTAATAAAACCTTGACCCGGGCGAGTAATTCTTCGAAGGAAAAAGGTTTAGTCAAATAATCATCTGCGCCAGCGTTAAGCCCCGTGACCTTATCCTTCACAGCAGCCCTAGCAGTCAGCATCAGGATAGGAGTATTGTTTTTCTTAGAGCGCAACTGACGGCACATATCTACCCCTTCGTATTTGGGGAGCATGATATCAAAAATCATCAAATCATATGGATTAATTTCAGCCAGGTATAGGCCCTGCTCTCCGTCATAAGCAATATCAATGGCATAGTGCTCTTCCTTAAGCCCCCGGGCGATAAAGTCTGCGATGCGTTTTTCATCTTCAACGACAAGAATACGCATGGTCTACCTCCTTGATAATTCTAAAATAAATAAAAGGAAAAGAAGAAGTCTTAAACATTAAGGCAGGTTAGTTTACCGAATACGCCATGAATTGCACATGGCCTGTTTCCACTTATTACTGACTTTCTTCTACAATGATTGCCGCCGTTGAGAAACTTGCTCTAAAACTTCACCAATTTCATCCTTGAGATGATGAATTGCGAAATCTGCCTGAGCAACTATACCGCAACAACGCCCCTGTTCATCAACAACCGGGATCCGCCGGATGTGTCCTTCTTTAAGTATTCTGCAGCAATCTTCAACTGCTATTTCAGGACTAACAGTAATGCATGGCTGGGTCATGCATTCACCAGCTGATATTTCCAATGGGTTTTTACCAACAGCGAGGACACGGCAAACAATATCACGGTCAGTAATTACCCCTATCGGCTTAAAACTTTTAATATTTTCAATAACCGGGATTTCCCCACAATCACACTCCAGCATCATTTGTGCCACTTCCTTTAAATTAGTCAAAGGCGAACAACACGTTGGATGAGTAGTCATGATGTCTTTGACTTTCATAGGCGCCTCCTCCATTTTTAAGTTTCCAGGTCTTTTTTCTTTTGCGCGAATTCTTCCGAGTTAATCTCACCGGAAGCGTATCTTTTTTTTAAGGTATCCATAGGTGAATCATGATTCTTAGGACCTGCCGTCGGACTTTTTAAATAATTTTGAACCAAAAATACAATCCCAAATATAATTATCAACAAAATAATAATATTAAATAATATGCCTACATGATGTCCATAATCTTGATACCAATAAACATCATGCCAATGACCGTATTGATCATACATAAACACCTCTCCTTTCGGCTTTTCTCACTTTCCATATAGTGTCCGCAATTGTGAAATACTAGGAAATTGAGAATAAAATTCTCCCTGAGGACCAACAAATCCATTTCCCGATTTTTTAAGGATAATCATTGTATATCCGCCTCCATTAGTGGGGACATTAACGGTAAACGTATTTTGTACAACAACCGTTGTTGGTACAATTTGTACAACCGGTGGGGAAACCACCTGGTAACCACTGGGAGTACGTACATAATACGTCCCATTGTTTGTATAATAAGTTACCCCATTGATAATTACCGGTTGAAAATCAGAAGGCACCACCCCGACAACAGCACCTACGGGAGGGGCCGTAACCACATACTCACCACCCGTATAACTATAATACACCCCATCATCATAATAATATCTTACCCCTCCAACCCAGACTGAAAAATACTCATCAGGATAAAAAGTAGCTACATGAAAACCATAATGGGGGTGATCATGATAATGGAAGTAGTTGTGCTCCCCATGATGTCCCTCGTGGTGCCCCCCATCCCAATCAGCATAGGAAAATTGAGACCATCCCGAAAATGTCAAAACTACAGTGAAAATCAATAAGGTATATAGATTTTTCATTTCTCCCTCCTGGCTTTATTCATATTCTTAATTTATTCTGTCGGTAATCCTGCTTCTTTCCATTCCTTAGTAATGGTTTTAATCTTAGGATTTGTCGTAGATGTTGTCATAATATTTCCTCCATTTAAGTTTAATTAACTGGATTTACGATACCAAAGTCAAAATTAAGGAAGGGTGAAAATAAAATTAAAGTAGTTTTTACCTATAAATTAACTCAGTAATCAAAGGTAAATGGTCTGAAGCAATCTTTTCTAAATCAGTTCGAGGAACAGCAATGGAGTAAACCTGGAAATTATCATTGATGAAAACGTAATCAATGCGGCTTACGGGATACTGCCCTGACCATGTACGGCGAGGACGATGGCCAGGCAAAGCAGTCTGACTGTCATGAAGCCTATGGCAAAGTTTCCGGTAAACCTCAGACCTGGGAAGTGAATTAAAATCTCCGCAAAGAACAACAGGCCCCTGACAATCAGGGTGTTGCAGCCATTGTTCACTTAATAAAGCCTCAACTTGAAGAGTCCTCTCCCGAGGCCATAAACTTAAATGCGTGTTAAAAACCTGGATCTTTTCTCCTCCAAATTCAACTGTAACCCATATCACACCTCGCGGCTCATAATTTCGTTTTTTATTGGATAATTTTGGTAAAGCCCCTGATTCAATCAAAGCCATGGGATACCGGCTTAAAATAGCATTACCATACTGCTCATCCTTCCAGCGAAATACCGGATGAAAATGATATTTCATTTCTAATTTTCTGGCAATCATCTCTGCCTGATCGATTCTCCCTGAACGCAGACGCCCGACGTCCAGCTCCTGCAAGGCAATAATATCAGGATTATACCTGGCAATCACACGGGCGATGCGTTCAGTAGAAATACAACCATCCATTCCAGAACAACCATGAACATTATAACTCATCATGCGCAAACTTTTAAAAGAAGGGCCTTGGCAAGACACATCAGGGGGGGCACATTTTTCTTTATTTAAAAAACTCTGTACCGCATGCCTCAAATCCAAGGGACGCAGATAAATCTTATTTTTTTCTGTTTTTACAGGGGCATCCATGGGAAGAAGTGCAAATGAATGTGTCTCTTCAGGGCCCATGCCTGCATGTGCCCCATATTCCAATGGAAAGCTAATGGCTTCTGCACCCTCACACCATCCGGCTATTACAAATTCTCCGGCATCCGGATGGTGGCACACACGCAACAGGTCCTCTTTGATTTCTTCTAAAAAAGGATGACCTGGGCCGAATATTTTCTGAGCTTCATCCGGAAAAATAAAGCATCCCCGTGCTGTCCAAGCAAATATTCTTAAGCCCTCCCTGGTCAGGACCAGTGGAATCTTAACTTGTAAAACCAATTTCTTGGCGTAAGAACAAAGACTCTCGCTATTTAAAGCTTTATTCACATAAATATGCCCCAAAGGCCCCATTGCCGTCACTGTAAGCAAGTCATCAGAAAATAATTCCTGTATTGCTTCTTCAACGGTCTGACCATATTTCACCAAATAGGGGATGGTCTTGGCCTGACCGTGATCGGAATAAACCCATAAATCGTAATGACGCAAAGAGGACTGCTGGATGACATGATAAATACGTTTAATGGCATCATCAATGCCGCGTAAAGACCAATGGGCAAAACTTGAGGAAGGACCACGGCCATGCGCCTGCTCGTCGTAACCCAAAAAATTCAAATGGATCACCGGTATCCCCCGCATGATATCTATACACACCCCGGCGACGATAAACTCCCGTAAAAAAACACAAACCAAGGAACGCTGCCAAACTAATTCCAACTCTCTAAAAAATAGCCTTCCTTTAAGCGTACCACGCATGCATTCAAAAACCGCAAGAAAGAATTCAATCAACACCAAAACAAAGGTACGAATAAAAACATCAATATATAATATTACCAAAAAAGGAAAAACAAATGGATTCGCTGCCCACAAGACTCCCTCCAAACCCATATGCGACCAACAGCAATGTGACTCTTTAGCCGAACCGGTAAAAATATCAGAATAGGAACTTCCCCCTCTCAACAAGCCTGGCCCATTATTTTTCAAATGCTTTTCAAATTCTTTCACAAACGTAATGTCTAACATCTTACCTTCAAGGCTGGTTTGACGGTCGAGAAAATGAAAAGCAGGGATACAACCTTTAACACCATAAAACAACTCTCCTTGTACTGCCGGGGTATTGGAAGGAAGCCCCGAATAAAATGAACGCAATACATAGTGTTCTTTAGATAATAATCCCTGAAGAAAGGGCAGGTTTCTTTTCTGCAGGGCCCGATTAAACTGGGTCATGGACAATCCATCAATCTGGACTATCACCAAACCCGGCTCAGTGGTCGCTTGTTTTAATTTTGCCAGACGTAATAAACGTATTGTCCATTCACTGCGGCTAAAAATACGCCTGAGAGTTCTCAAGAAGATTTCCACGTGGCTGAACATAACTATTTTAGTGAACCATCTTTTCACTGCCCTCTTCTGCTGGGCTAACCTCCTCTTTAAGATGTTCCATGATGCCTTCAGCATGAAAAATCCTTAACCATTTATCCTGGGCAAAAATCTTAGAAAATAGTAAGAGAGTTCCCAATAAATAAAACGCCGAGCACAAGAATCCTACCAGCATTTTGGTTTCCATGCTCCATGGAGAATATAGAAACAGCGTGGCATGAAAAAGAACAAGGCCCATCAATAAAAAGACCATGCATATACCCATCCCCCAAAGACTCATGAACAAAAGGCGAAAGGTTTTAATGCCCCGCACATACATCAAAGACATTTTAAGACGGGTCAATTCCAAATGGTCACCCTGATTAGCCTGCAGTCTTTTAATGACAGAGCCCCCCCACAGCAATAAAAACGTCCACAGAGTTTTACCCATGATTTCCCTCCGTTGATGATTTCTTATAACGAAGGCTTAAGAATAAACCTACGGCAAAACTGCACATGGCTGTTTTTCGCACAAACTCCCAAGGCTCTTCGCGCAAGCTTTGTAGTGCTTTATTCAAGAATGCCTGGGCAAATTCTTTACCATACCCTAATGTATTTGTCATCTGCTCATAATAACCACCCACCCTATTGAAAATCTCCGAATACAGATGCGGCATCATGGGCGAAGGCTCTGATTGATCCCGAGCCTTCTGCATTTGTATTTTTTTATTTTCAATAGTTCGTTCTAAAACCATCACGACGTTGTCTATTGAGTTTTCTAAATGTCCCATCCTTACCTCTTTTCAATTCAATTCCTGGACCTGCCAGTGCCTACGATGAACCCCAGAAACAAACAACTTACCGCGACTCCTGCGACAACTGGCCAAGGATTCTCATGAAGTTGTTTATCCGCCTGGCTTATCAATTGGTGAACCTGCTCCTGCCCCTGCTTTAATTGTTTCTGGATATCCCAATTAGCCTCTTTTAATTTTTCTTCCCCTTTTTCAATGGTTTTATTATTTTCATTCTGTTTTTCCCTGATATAGGTGTCTTGCATGGCGTTACCCTCCTTGATTAATAATGTTGGCCTCTATTTGACAAAATGATTTTACCAAAATGAAAATGAAAATAAGATGAAGTTAGGATTATTTTATAAACACCGTCTTAATGTTAACAAATTCGCGTATACCTAACTCGCCTAATTCACGCCCATACCCCGACTGCTTAATACCGCCAAACGGTAGAAGCGGATCGGACCTGACGGCCTCGTTTACAAAACAGGATCCGGCCTGTAATCCCTGGGCAGCCATACGCTCACCGCGTTTGACATCACGCGTAAATATAGCTGCCCCTAACCCAAATGCCGTGTCATTGGCCGTCATCACTGCCTCCTGCTCATCGGCGACCTTAATGAGACTGGCTACCGGGCCGAAGAGCTCTTCTTGATATGCCACCATTCCCGAACTAACGCCACTTAACACCGTCGGAGGATAAAATGAACCTGCCCCTATAGGTACGGTTCCACCTAAAACAAGCTTGGCACCTTGCTTAATGCTTTTCCGCACCTGTCCATGCAAATAATCCCGTAAATCATGCCGTGCCATTGGCCCCAAATTAATCCCTTCATGCAAAGGTGGCCCCATGCGCTGCAATTGCATCCTGGCCGTAAACCGTTCTTGAAACTCTTCAAAAACAGAATCTTCTACAATAAAACGTTTGGCAGATATGCAGCTTTGCCCTCCATTAATCAAACGGGAATTGACGCATGTTTCAACTGCCATTTCCAAATCAGCGTCTTCCAAAATAATATAAGGATCGCTGCCCCCT
>Ga0206797_1119_pt1 | contig 14610 bp, 16 predicted proteins | sample Alteio_BWOrgCont_69_FD_152894 | JGI IMG/M metagenome (GOLD analysis project Ga0206797, IMG submission 152894) | Enriched cells from forest soil in Barre Woods Harvard Forest LTER site, Petersham, Massachusetts, United States -... | ecosystem: Environmental > Terrestrial > Soil > Temperate forest >...
ATGATATGCGGCACTTTGCCAAAATAATATTCAAAATACCGTGAAGTATTGTTGCTGCCCGTGGCAATAACGGCATCGAAATTTTCCAGCCGTTCCACAAAACTATATTGATCGGCAAAGCCGCTTTCAATATCAGTGAGCATTTGTAAAACGAATTTAATCAACCGGGCATCTTGTGATGAGGCTTTGATCAGCGCGTAGTTGCCGGTAATTAAAACACATAAAACATCGTGAAATCCCACCATTGGCAAGTTACCCGCCAATATTGATGCTACTTTTTTTGAAGGTTTATTTTGAAGATTATAATTGTTCAACCAGGTAGCCAGGTCGTCGCGGTTTAGCATGTTACCTATAATCTTTACGGCCTGTAAAACGCTTTCGGGGGTGAACCACGCGTTGTACTGGCGTTCGTCGTTAATAATGTCGGTTAACGGGCCGTTTGGATGGACTAAACGTGTTCCGAGTTCAGAAAATGCGTTTATTAGCTGTGTATTGTTAAATTTTGACATATATATGGTAAGGATTTAAACCCTTAAAGTCTTTTTTTGTTATCTTTGCATGCTTTGTTATTGAGGGCAAAGGTAATTGAGAATATAAGATATTAAGTAATATGGCGATTAAAATCACCGACGAATGCATAAACTGCGGAGCTTGCGAACCCGAGTGCCCTAATAATGCTATTTATGATGCAGGTGCAGGATGGCGGTTTTCTGATGGCACAGGGCTAAAGGGACTGATCGATTTTGGCGATGGTAACACATTGAATGCCGAAGAAACACAGGCTGCTTTATCAGATGATATTTATTATATCGTTCCGGATAAATGTACAGAGTGCGTTGGCTTTCATGATGAACCACAGTGTGCTGCGGTTTGCCCGGTAGATTGCTGTGTTGACGATGAAGATATACGCGAAAGCAAAGAGGAACTGCTGGCCAAAAAAGAATGGCTGCATATGAACGAATAAAATATTTGATAACGTATAAAAGGGGAGGCACTGCAATGCTTCCCTTTTTTGTATCTTGAAACTTTAAAAATTCAGACTCGTACACAGGCCCCTCATATGGAATACGGTATTTGTAATCTAGCTACTATCCCTTTGCGTGCTGAAGCCAGTCATAAAAGCGAGCAGGTTTCGCAGGTTTTGTTCGGCGAAACGTTTGAAATTACTGATTGGACGGATAGTTGGGTAAAGATTATCACTACCGCGGATAATTACCCCGGATGGATAGGACGGCTGCAATTTATCATGCTTGGCCATCTGGCCTATAAAAGATTTAAACAAACACCTCCGCCCTTAACTTATCGCGCTGTAACACAAGCCTGGAAAATTAGTAACAACAGTGTTTTGTATTTACCGATAGGAAGTTCTCTTGCCTTTTTGGAGGGTACTACATGCCACATTGGCGATGAGCGTTTTGAAATAATAGGTGAGATTGGTGAGACTGAAAATATTGCAGTTACAGCAGCTTCGTTTTTAAATACACCGTATTTATGGGGCGGCCGCACTCATTTTGGTATTGATTGCTCGGGGCTTACCCAGGCAGTATTTAAATTGCAGGGCATTAATTTGCTACGCGACGCAAGTCAGCAGGCAGAGCAGGGTTATATCATAAACTCATTGCGTGAAACCAAATTAGGCGACCTTGCCTTTTTTGAAAATAAAGAAGGGCAGATAGTGCACGTCGGCATCATGCTTAATAATGAAAGCATTATTCATGCTTCAGGTAAAGTTAAAATTGATACGATAGACGAAAAAGGTATTTACTCCGAAGAACTAAAGCGCTATACCCATAAGCTAAGTATGATTAGGCGGGTATCTTAATCATCAAGCCGGATATTCCATACCATTATCCGCTTGTCATCACTTACAGAAATCAATTGATCCCCATTCCAAACTATCTTGTTGATTGATAACTGATGGCTTGAAAATCCTTTTTCGCGACTGATGATCTTATATAATTTAAAATCGTCGGCTCCCCATATTTTTATGGTTTTATCCATACTGGCGGTTGCAAAATACGGCAGCGTAGGGTGAAAGGCTATACCATTTACTGCGAATAAATGGGCCGCTATACTGTGCACGAGGTCGTAAGTTTTAGCATCCCATATTTTTACCTGCGCATCCCGGCCTCCCGATGCCAGGTAACTGCCCGAAGGCTCATATTGTAAGGAGAAAACAGGCATTGTATGCCCATGTATCGTTTTTACGAGGGTATAATCTTCCAGGTCGTAGATTTTCACCTGGTTATTGCGGCAGCCAAAGGCTACCTGCTTTTCATCCGGCGAAATGGCGATGCACCTGACAGTATCCTCCGAAACTTTAATAGAGTGTAACAACGTCAGTGTCTCAAGGCCCCAAACAGATACCGTGCCATCTTCAGACGCAGCCAGCATTTCCTTTTTATGCTTAACCGACTTAACGTCAAATATTGGCTTTTGATGGTGTTTAAGCAATGGCAGCAATTGTTGTTTTAAAAAATCGAATACCATGATCTCGCCGCTTCTTAAACCGGCGAATAAATAAGGATAATCAACAGGGCAGTGTATTGCGTAGATGGACGCATTTACCGGGAACAAAACTTTTATAAAGGCGTTGTTTTTCAGGCTCCACTCTACCACGCCTTTGTCGTTACCCCCGGTAAATAAGATACCGGGCTTTTGCGAAAGCTCCAAAGTAAATATGGGATTGCCGTGCCCGTTAAGTTCTGCTATTTTTTCTACAGAGATCATGTTTTTTAGTCAATGGTCCATGGTCGATAGTCCATAGCCGAAGTTCCAATACCATGGACTATGGGCCATCGACTATGGACTCAAACTTACTTATGCCTTTCTTCTAAATTCTTAGCTATCTTTTCCAGACTCAGCCCTTTTTCGCGGAGCAAAACAAGCAGGTGGAAAATCAGGTCGGATGATTCATTGATCAGGTCGGTTTCTGTTTCGTTTAAAGCGGCTATAACGGTTTCCACAGCTTCCTCGCCCACCTTCTGCGCAATTTTATTTAAGCCTTTTTTGTGCAGCTTGTTAACATACGAGCCTTCTTTTGGGTTTTCGTATCGATCGGCAATAATGTCAACCAGTTGTAGTATAAAGTTTTGATTATAATCTGTTTTAAAGCAGCTACGGTCACCGGTATGGCAGGTTGGGCCATCAGCCTTAACTTTAATCAGCAGGGTGTCGTTATCACAATCGATGTGAATGTGCTTGACGTGAAGGTAATTGTTACTTGTTTCACCCTTGGTCCACAAGCGGTTTTTTGAGCGTGAAAAGAAGGTGACTATATTTTCCGCGACGGTTTTATCATAAGCTTCCTGGTTCATGTAACCAAGCATCAGCACTTCCAATGTTTGCTCGTCCTGTATAATTACCGGGACTAATCCGTCTGTTTTGTTAAAATCGATGTCCATATTATTTATATACAAAATCTGTCATTGCGATCCGCCGAAGGCGGAGCGGCAACCTCGTCGGATGCATTGCGGAAATGCACAGTTACGAGATTGCTTCGTCGTACCTCCTCGCAATGACAAAAGGTATTAGTGTTGTATTTCCCTAACCTCTATGTTGTTACTTTTCAATATCTTCTTCAAATCCGGTATCAATATCTCACCATAGTGAAAAACTGATGCCGCTAATGCCGCATCAACATTTGTTTTTTCAAATACATCAACAAAATGCTGCACCGATCCGGCCCCGCCTGAAGCTATAACCGGGATATTTACCGCATCGTTAACCAATTTTAGCAAATTATTATCAAAGCCAGCCTTTGTGCCATCATGATCCATCGAAGTTAGCAATATTTCGCCCGCGCCGCGACTTTCGGCTTCCATTATCCAATGTAATGTTTCTTTTTCAGTCGGGATGCGGCCGCCGTTCAAATGCACAATGTTGAAGCCATCTATTAACCGGGTATCCACAGCTATCACCACAAACTGAACGCCGAATGCTTTTGCAAGCTCATCAATTAAGGCTGGGTTGCGTACGGCAGCCGAATTGATGGATATTTTATCGGCGCCTGCATTTAATAATGCATCAGCATCAGCAATTTCATTGATGCCACCGCCGATTGTGAACGGTATATTTATTTGCCTGGCGACTGCTTTCACCAGCTCAACCATGGTTTTTCTACGTTCAACAGTAGCAGTTATATCCAAAAAAAACCAGTTCGTCGGCTCCCTGGCGCGAATAGTTCCAAGCCAGTTCAACCGGGTCGCCGGCATCACGCAGATCCACAAAGTTTACGCCTTTAACAGTGCGTCCGTCTTTAACGTCGAGGCAAGGAATAATTCTTTTACTCAGCATATAGATTTGTCATTGCGAGCGTAGCGCGGCAATCTCTTCGTCAATGCATTGGCGACGGGATTGCTTCGTCGTTCCTCCTCGCAATGACAATTTTATGAGTGTCGGGTTCTGACTTATATCGAAATTAAGGATTCCAAATTCCAATTCTTTATCTCATCGATGGTGATGTGCCCCTCATAAATTGCCTTGCCAACTACGCACGATTCTACTTTTATGGTGCTCAGCTGCTCAATATCACCCATTGAGCTTACGCCGCCGGAAGCGATGAGTTTGATAAAAGGTGAATGGTCAAGCAGTTTTGAATAAAGCTCGACACCGGCACCGCCCAGTTTGCCGTCTTTATTAATATCAGTACACAGAAAGCGAAAAAATCCCATTTGTAAACAACGGTCAACATAATCCATTAATTTAATGGGTGAGCTTTCCATCCATCCGGAATATTTGATCACCTCGTCGAGCACGTCAATGGCAATCACTACCTGGTCAGAGCATTTATCGCGACCACATATGGCTTTGCTGAGCTCGTTGAGGAAAGAGGGATTTGTAAGCGCCTGTGTGCCCACAATTACCCGGTGTACACCGGCATCTATCAATTCCTTCACCTTATCAATACTGCGGATGCCGCCACCGTATTGTACTTGCATGTCTGTTTTCCTGATCACGTCAAACAGGTACTGTTGATTAGAAAAATCGTTTTTGGCGCCATTCAAGTCAATAATATGGATCAGGTTCGTGCCGTGCGATTGGTAGCGCTCAATCATTTCTTCGAGGGTAACATCGTATTCAGTTACCTGTTTATAATCCCCCTCGCGCAAACGCACCACTTTTTTGTCTAAAATATCTATTGCAGGAATTATGTACATGTTTTTAAATTTTTGAGAAGTTTGTTAGTAAGGTTTCGCCATAAGCGCCAGATTTTTCGGGGTGAAATTGAACCCCGTAAAAATTGTCCCGCCAAATTGATGCCGAAAATTTGTTATTGTAAGTTGTTGACGATAAAGTATATTCAATATTATACTCAATAAAGTATGAATGTACAAAGTAAAAGTGTGAACCGTTAGGAATATTTTGAAAAAGTTTGTTTTCCTTTTCGGGATATACCCTGTTCCAACCAGTATGCGGCACTTTATAATCGGGACTATTTGCGAATTTTAACGTTTTTACCGGGAATAGATTTAACAGGTTTGAATCCCCTTCCTCCGAGTAGGAAGTTAACAACTGCATTCCCACGCAAATGCCCAAAGTTGGTTTAGTAAGCGATTTTATAGTGGGTACCAGGCCGGTTTGCTCCAGCTTATTCATAGCCGCGCCTGCATGACCTACACCCGGAATTATATAACGGTCGTACTGCTCAAAATCTTCTTTTTTATTGATCATTCCGTAAGGAATCCCCAGCCGCTCCAAAGCAGCTGTTAGTGAGAAAATGTTCCCGGCGCCGTATTGAATAATTCCGATGCCCCCCGGCCCCCTAAAGGGGGAGTTTTTTGAAGTGTCACTTTGAGAAATTTTATTCATGCTATTAAGTTCCCCCTTCAGGGGGTTAGGGGGCCTTATAGTAATCCCTTTGTGCTCGGTAAAACCATGTTATTCACGTCCCTTTTTATGGCCATTTTTATTGCTTTTGCGAACGCTTTAAATATAGCCTCGATTTTGTGGTGCTCGTTGTCACCTTCGGCTTTTATGTTCAGGTTCGCTTTCGCTGCATCACTGAACGATTTGAAAAAATGAAAAAACATTTCCGTCGGCATTTCGCCAATCTTTTCGCGGTTAAATTTTGCATCCCAAACAATCCAGTTCCTGCCGCCAAAATCAATGGCTACCTGTGCCAGGCAGTCGTCCATCGGCAAACAAAAACCATAGCGCTCAATACCTTTTTTGTTGCCCAGCGCTTCAGCAAACACTTCGCCCAAAGCAATGCCGGTATCCTCAATGGTATGGTGTTCATCAATATGCAGATCGCCGTTAGCTATAATCTCCAGGTCGATGTTACCATGACGGGCGATCTGTTCAAGCATATGATCAAAGAAGTGAAGGCCGGTAGATACTTTAGCCTCACCCTTGCCATCCAGGTTTAGTTTGATGTAGATATCAGTTTCCTTCGTCGCACGGCGATGTTCAACTACCCGCTCGCCCAATTTTAAAAACTCATATATCTTTTGCCAGTCGGTTGTTTCCAGCGCAACTGTATTATTTATCGCATCTTCCTCCGCTTTTCCGCTAAATTCATGACTACCCAGATCGGAGTTGTCATTTAACCATATTGCTTTTGCGCCGAGGTTATAACCCAGCAGCACATCGTTTTTACGGTCGCCTATAGTGTATGAATTTTTCAGATCATACTTTTCGGTATCAAAATATTGCAGCAGCATACCCACGCCGGGTTTGCGTGTCGGCGCATTTTCGGCGGGAAAAGTGCGGTCAACACAAATGTTGGCGAATTTTACACCCTCGTTTTCAAATGTTTTGAGGATGAAATCCTGAACAGGCCAAAAGGTATCTTCAGGATACGAAGCTGTGCCCAAACCATCCTGGTTGGTGACCATTACCAATTCATAATCGAGTTCCGTGGCTATTTTTGATAGATAAATTAACGCACCCGGGTAAAGCTCCAATTTTGCAAATGAATCGATTTGCTCATCAGGAGTTTCCTTTATCATCGTGCCGTCGCGGTCAACAAACAATATTTTCTGCAATTTGCTCATTTGTAGTTTTGTAAAGATCGGATTAATATGTCGTTTTCGGCCGGTGTGCCAACGGTTATGCGCAGGCAGCCTTCGCATAGTTCAACTTTCGACCGGTCGCGGATGATGATGCCATTTTCGACTAAAAAATTATAGATGCCCTTCGCATTCGTTGTTTTTACCAAAATAAAATTAGCATCCGAAGGGTAAATATCCAGCACAAAATCAAAGTCTTTTAATTGCAGCACCAGCTTATCTCTTTGTACCAGTGTTTCTTTTATCCAGCCATTTACCTGGTCGATATTAGCGAAGGCTTGCAATGCCAGTTGCTGCGATGCCTCGTTCACATTATAAGGAGGCTTCACTTTATTCATCACCTCAATTATTTCCTCGCTGGCAAAGGCCATTCCCACGCGCAGGCCGGCAAGGCCCCACGCTTTTGATAGTGTTTGTAAAACCACCAGGTTGGCATATTCTGTAAGCTCCTGTATAAAGGTTTTTTGCCTGCTAAAATTGATATAGGCTTCGTCCACCACCACAATCCCGTTAAAATTGGCCAGCAGCGTTTCCACATCGTCACGGTTAATAGAATTGCCGGTTGGGTTATTAGGTGAGCAGATAAAGATCAGCTTGGTATGCACGTCAATAGCCTCGGCAATGCCTTCCAGGTTAAGCTGAAATTCCTCCGTAAGCGGAACTTTGCGCGTTTCCACGTCATTAATATTTGCCGATACCTGGTACATGCCATAGGTTGGGGGCACAATGATCACATTATCAACGCCGGGGTTACAGAAACAACGAAACAGGATATCGATAGCTTCGTCGCTTCCGTTTCCTAAAAATATATTGCGTACCGGTAATCCTTTTATTTCGCTTAAACGCTTTTTTACATTGTATTGCAACGGATCGGGGTAACGATTAAATTGCTGCTCCAAAGGTGAGCCAAAGGCATTTTCATTCGCATCCAAAAATACGCTTGCCTCTCCCTGGTACTCATCGCGGGCGGAGGAGTAGGGGACGAGGTTTTTTATATTATCTCTTAAAATGTTATTAATACTGAACATTTTTTCTCTTTTTTATTCCTTGTCATTGCGAGCGATAGCGCGGCAATCTCCTCGACCTACATAGCGTAAATGCATAGTTACGAGATTGCCGCGCTGCGCTCGCAATGACAAGTTTATTATTTATCCTTCATTCTTATCGTCACCGCATTTTTATGCGCATGCAAGCCTTCCAATTCTGCTAAGATCTCTACGGACGGGCCTATATTTTTTATTCCTTCGGCTGTGATATGCTGAAAGGTTATTTTTTTCACAAACGAATCAACCGATACCCCAGAATAAGCCTTCGAATAAGAGCTTGTTGGCAAAGTGTGGTTGGTGCCTGATGCATAATCACCAACACTTTCCGGACTTAAATTGCCCAGGAAAACAGAGCCCGCATTGACAATTGCAGGCGTTATTTGCTGCCAGCTTTCGGTTGCCAGAATCAAATGTTCCGGCGCATACCGGTTACTGAATTGCATTGCCTCATCCAGGTTTTGCGTTACCACGATGTATGAATTTTCGAGCGCAGCCTTTACGATCTCCGCACGGGGCAAAGACGGTACTTGTTTATCCACTTCCAGCAAAACCGCATCAGCTATTTTACGATCAGTGCAAATCAAAATCGATTGGCTATCCATGCCATGCTCGGCCTGCGCCAATAGATCTGCAGCAACGTAGGCCGGGTTAGCTGTTTCATCAGCAATTACCAATACCTCCGATGGCCCGGCGGGCATATCGATAGCGGTCGTGGTAGTTGATTGTATGATAGTCTTTGCCTTAGTTACAAACTGGTTGCCGGGGCCAAATATCTTATCAACTTTGGTGATGGTTTGCGTACCGTAGGCCATTGCGGCGATAGCCTGCGCTCCGCCCGCCAGGTATATTTTATCAACGCCAAGCAGCAAAGCCACGTAAGCAATAAAGGCATTTACCTTGCCATTTTTTTGAGGAGGTGAACAAACCACAATTTCGTGACAGCCCGCAATTCGTGCCGGGATACCGAGCATTAAAAAGGTGCTTGGCAAAACGGCTGTGCCGCCGGGTATATAAAGCCCGACTTTTTCTATCGGCCGCAATTCACGCCAGCAGGTAACGCCGGGCATAGTTTCTACTTTGTCCTCAGCTTTTAACTGCGTTTGATGAAATTTATAGATATTGTCATAAGCTGTTTGCAACGCCGCTTTTTGCTCAGCCGATATTGCGGAAGCGATAGTGCTTAGCTCATCTTTATCGAGGTAAAGCTTATCCAGCTCAACTTTATCAAACTTAAGGGCATAATCAAGCAAGGCGCTGTCGCCATGTTCTTTTACATGGGCAATAACGTCTTCAACAATCGCACGGATCTCATTAGCCGGATCAACATTCCGCTGAACCAGTTTTTGAATATCCGCTGAACTTAAATCTGAATAGTTGTATCGCTTCATTTTCCCCCAAACCTCCGCCGGTAGGCGGAGCGTTACGTCCTAAATTATTTTTCTTATATGCTGTTAGCCCTCTATTGCTCCCCCTTTAGGGGGCCGGGGGGCTCACAATATTATCTTCTCTATCGGCATAACCACTATCCCTTGTGCGCCGGCTTGTTTTAATTGGCTTATCCTGTCCCAAAAATCACGTTCGGGTATAACCGTGTGCACGGCCACCCAATCTGGTTCGGCTAATGGCAGAACAGACGGACTTTTTACGCCGGGAAGCAATTTTATAATTGCCGCCAGGTTATCCTTGTGGATATTCAAAACTACATATTTGGTTTCCTTGGCACGCAAAACAGATTGTACCCGCTGGATCAACTCTTTTACCAGCTCTTCATTTTCCGATCCTTTTTTACCGATCAATACCGCTTCCGACGACATTACATCTGCAAAGGGCACCAGGCCGTTGCTTTTAAGCGTACCGCCTGTTGATACCAAATCACAAATAGCATCACTCAAACCGAGACCCGGCGATATTTCTACCGAACCCGAAATGGTGCGTATCTCGGCCTGTATATTTTGCTTTTCCAAAAACTTACCTAAGATCACCGGATAAGTGGTAGCAATTGACTTGCCGTTGAGCTGAGATAGTTGCTGAATATTATTGTTATTCGGTACGGCAATTTTTAATGAGCATTTACCGAATCCTAATTTTTGCAGGTAGGTTACTTCAACTTCGGTTTCGTGTATTACGTTTTCGCCTACTATGCCCAGGTCGGCAATGCCATCCTGAACATATTCAGGGATATCATCGTCGCGGAGAAAAAGAATTTCGAGCGGGAAATTGGACACGGGAGAGATAAGCGAACTTTTGTAATTTTCGAAGTTTAAGCCGCAGTTTTTTAATAATTCAACGGATTTTTCGTTGAGGCGGCCCGATTTCTGGATCGCTATTTTAAGTGTTTTCACTGATTGAATTTAAGGAACTATAATAAAAAGTATAAACGGGGTTTGTTATTTCGCGTAGAAACATACATTATCTGATCACCACATGGTGGTGATGGTGCAGATGCAAATGATATAATGTATAACCGTTCATTTTTTGTATAGTAAAACTATAGATGAGCGGTGCAAATATAGGGAGTTGTTTATTAATTCAAAATTTTATTTCGAAGATTGCCGCGGAGCGTGACAAGCAAAATTATATTGTGGGTCCTGGACTTTATCCTGGCCCGCTGTCGGAAAAAGTCGCGTTACACGCACAAAAAAGGGTTAACATGGGTTAACATAATTCAAGTTAACCTTTTTTAAGTATTTGATTATCAATATATTATAATTTATGAGACTAAACGATGTTAACCCTTTTCATTTTTAAGGGTATGATAGTTATTAGATAGATTTCTGCTTTGCAGATTTAGCCCCGACACTTCAGATTTATCTATATAATCGCCGATTCGTAGCTGTGAGATACTAGTCGCCATTGTAATAATGGATACTGCCTTCTTTTGCTGCACCAATTTTAATCATTTTTGTTAAAAGATATTGGGTATCAGGAATTATGATCAGCCGGCACATCAACGCCGTTCCAAATCTTTTTTGCTGTCCAGTCTTCGTCGGCGCCCGACCAGAACGGGTCCGATTCGGGCAAACCCAGCGGTAACAATATGGCCGAACATAAGTATAAGCTCCCGGTTGAAATATAGCTTTCGGCTAATGATGGCTGGTGACCGTAAAGCCCGATTCTCAGCCAGCCTTTTTCGTCGAACATATCTTTGGCCTTTGTTGTCTTTTCGATAACCGCCGTTAAGGCCGAGCGTACCTGTGCCGGGTTAAGCTGAGTGGGCAGTTGATGGTTAACCGCCATGTTTGCCAAATGGTGAAATGCACCCGTGCGGTAAGTAATTGACCGCCCGATTGGCGGATAACTACCATCATCTGCTATTAAACGTTCCAGTATCTGTGCATAGCGTAAATGATGTGCCAGGAACTCTTTCTGTATTGGCTCGAAAACGTTTTCTTTAACCGAAACAATCTTTAAAATGTCATACAAATAAGGATGGATAACGAAGCTGTTATAGTAATCCCAATGAAATTCGGCGCCATCGCCGAACATGCCGTCACCTTTGTACCATTCCTGGTGTTTTTTTACTGCATGATCTATCCTGATGATATCAAAAGGCTCGTTGATGGTGATGAAAAATGCTTCTATCATGGCCGGAAATAACAACCAATTAATTTCGGGTGGTTTTATTTTGCGTGTTTTTAATAGACAGGTAATTACATTTTTCTTGGTTTGTGCATCCAGGCTGCTCCATAATTTAGGGCAACGGATTAGTCCATATGCAAAGAACGAGGCATCAACAAGCGGCTGGCCGCCTTCATCGCCCCAATTCATGTAATCCTTTGCAGCCGGATTTGTTGCATTTTCGATGCTTTTTAGAGTGAGCTTAAAGTATTTATCCTGTAATTGTTTTTCAGACTTGCTTAACTGCTCTGCCTGCAGCCAGGGTGCGATACCGGCCAGCAAGCGGCCAAAAGCCTCGAGGTGTGTGTATTTCGCACGGTCACTTACAAGCGCCGGTTCTTTTACCTCAACCGGCATTTTTTCTTTAAGCTGATTTTTAGCCAGGGCATTTAGTACCGGTTCTGCTAAATTTTCCAGATAGTTTAACCACAACTTTCGTGGGAGGAGAGCTGGCTGAATGGATGCCGAATTTACAACGAGCGGAACAGACAAAAGCGGAGCAATACCCAGCATCCCGGTACTTTGCAAAAACTTTCTTCTCTTCATGGTTATTTATACGCTTTAAGGATCACCAAGTCAGATACTTCCCTTTATTTTAATCAGTCGCCGTTACAATAATAGATACTGCCTTCCTTTGCCTCACCAATTTTAACCAATTTTTTATTTTTCGAGATATCTGCTAAGCTGAGCAATTCTGGATTTGCAAGGTTGTCGAACCAAATAAGATAAAACCCTTTGTGTGCATAGAACTTTTGCACGTCGGCCTTAAAAAATTTATGCGGGATCAGCGTTGATGATATCCCGGTAAACAGGTATACGGCTTCATCTGCATCTGTATAGATTGGTACACCGGGTTTGAATATGTTTTTATGATGTTTCAGGTAAACTACAAATTCCGATTTGTTCCAGTCGTCGTCACTGTATCCGGGTACGCCATAATCATGTTCGTCGTCATAGCGCTGCAGATCGGTTAGGAGGGTTGAGTATTCAAAGGCCAGCATCAGTATTACAGCGAGCCCTGCAAACACGTATCTTGATTTTGACTTAATTAAAATCAAAACATCGGGTACCCAACTGGTGCAGGCTAACAATAACGGGATAAACATGGGCGCCAGCAAGCGGCTGTTAATCGTTTCGTACCGGGAGATACTTGCCGATATAACGATAAAAAGACCGTAAACGATTGCGAACGCTATTACAATATTTTCATAGCTGTCCATTTTTCCTTTGTATACTTTCCAAAGCAGAACGGCTATCAGCGAAATCAAAATAACCGATGCAATTAATACAGCGAACGGAACGGAGCTTTTACTTAAGCTGCCCCAATCACATATTACCGAACCGAAGTAATAAAGATTTTTAACAAAAGGCGTGATGGAAGGTTCGCGGGTACCTGTGCTTAAACCGGTTGATAGCCTGTTTAAAACCAGGTTGCCGATCAGAAGGGAAATGGAAACCGATCCAAATAGCAATATGTGGCCAACTTTTTTCTTTATCGGCAATTGATTGTCCAGTAATAAAAGTAATCCGCCGGCGCCTATTATGGTAACGCCTGCATAACGTGTGATGCAGCTAATGGCTGTTATCACCCCAACAAATACCAGGGCTTTGATGGTATGAGTTTGCATATAGCGCCAATAGAAAATAATAAAAAGCAGTATCTCTAAAATAAAAAGCGTTTCGGACCATAAATAGCTGTATATCTCCAGTAAACCCGGACTTAAAATAATGGCCACCAGGATGAGCCATTTGTATATACGGGAGAGCGCCACAAATTTTGACATGATCCACCCGCTGATAAATATAACGACCGCGAAAAGGAATTCGTTGATAATGGGGCCGGCAGTTATCGGATCAACTTTAAAAAAGAATTGGACGGTTCCAAGGAAAAAAGGATAAAAAACCGGAAAAAATACCAGCGGGGTTTTGTTAAAGGTAAGCAATGAGCCATGCGCCTGTATATTAGTAGCTGTACTGGCATACATAATGGAATCGGGCGAAAGGCCAACACCGCTGTAGGCGGTAAACAGGTAAATAACATAAAAACCAACTATCGCTGCTATTAATGAATCAGTGTTTTTTAAATAGCGGGCCAGGTACATGTTATTTTTTAAGCGTTTAAATGATGTTATGTTCTAAAGATATAAATTGATGCTATAAAAATTATAAGAATCGAACATCGTTTCATTAAACTTTTATTCAATTAAGCTCAAAACTTCACTTAACGGCTGATCACTGTTTATTAAAATACCCTTCACGCCTGCTGCAGCTCCTGCTTCTATATCGCGTTCGCGGTCGCCTATAAAGTATGATTTTGAGGGGTCGATATCATATTTTTCGATACCCCTCAACAACAAACCTGGTTTGGGTTTACGGCAATCGCAGTCGCCGGTAAAGTCTGGGTGGTGCGGGCAATAAAAGATGTCGGTTATTTCGACGCCATGTTGCTGATAACTTGCCCTTAAATAACCGTGCATTTTTGCCAGGTCGTCCTCGGTATACCAGCCTTTTGCAAGGCCTCCCTGGTTGGTAGCCACTATCAATAAATAGCCGCGATCTTGCAATGTTTTTAATGTATCGTAGTTGTCGAGCAGATGGAAATCTTCGATACTACATACATAATCACCCATTTCACGGTTCAATACGCCATCGCGGTCCAGGAAAACGGCTTTATTTTTTACAGGCATTTATTAAAATTTCGGCAAATGTAACAATTCTAAATGATCACCTCCGGGTACCCAAAGCGACTTACAGCATATTGACGGGATGAATCGAAGGCTAATTTAATGACTTGTAAAAGTGTAGGGCAAGTTATTGAATGCTCCGTCGGAAATTTGGGCCACGTATACGGATGTTACATGGCCGTTGGTATCGTAATTGTTCCTTTCAGCTGTAAAAGAAAAGGTTCCGGTAATCACCTTTTTGACGGAATC
>Ga0206797_1118_pt2 | contig 14596 bp, 14 predicted proteins | sample Alteio_BWOrgCont_69_FD_152894 | JGI IMG/M metagenome (GOLD analysis project Ga0206797, IMG submission 152894) | Enriched cells from forest soil in Barre Woods Harvard Forest LTER site, Petersham, Massachusetts, United States -... | ecosystem: Environmental > Terrestrial > Soil > Temperate forest >...
GTCCCTCTCGTAGACCTGGTTGACCTTCGTGTACACGACGTCCCCGCAGTACGCGTCGAACTTCACCCCCTCGGGCGCCTTGTCTGAGATGTGAAGGAATTTCAGCCCGACTATGACGTCCGCCACCTGCGCTCCCGAGTCATCGATGTAGTTGAGAGTCTGGACGTCGTGCCCGAGCCTCTTCATCGTCCGGACGAGAGAGTCACCCAGGACGAGGTTCCTCGCGTGGCCTATGTGCAGCGCCTTGTTGGGGTTCACGTTGGTGTGCTCGATCGCGACGCGCTTCCTCAAACCAGGCGCGTCCAACTCCAAGACGCCACCCTCAGGCCTCAGGATGGATTCGAGGAGCTCGTACGCGAAGAGCCCCCAGTTCGTCCGGAAGTTCACGTAGCCCGAGTCGTGGGCCTCGACACCGCCGATTAGGCGCCAGGTAGCGGTCGAGTCAATCGTCTCCGCCAGCTCCCTCGCGATCAGCCCGGGCGCCTTGTGGGTCTCCCTCGCGAGCCTAAGGCCCACGGGGCTCGAGATGTCGCCGAGCTCGGGATTGGGGGGGCGGAGCAGCTCGACCTCCTCTAGCTTGTAGCCTCTCGCCTTCGCGGCCGCGTGCAGCGCGTCCCTGACCTCGGCCTCGAACTCCCTAAACTTCAAAGGATGGCGTCTGCCTCGTGTAGATGGTCATTTATCCAGTGCTGTTCGCCCTAGTTTGAGAGGGGACCGGGTGCCTCGAGATGTAGCTACAGCGGCATCGAAGTGGGGCTCGTAGCCTAGCTAGGCGTGGCGCAGAATGGTGATACCACAGATTTTGGGGTATCGGCTGAAAAAACCAGACAGGCATGCGTCTGCCGAGTCGCCATGCGTATGAGCCTAGAGTAAGGCCAAAAGTGTTTGTGGCTTTGCAAATTTCGACCGCAAACCGGCCATTGTGAACGGATGATCCCTAGACAGCTGGCTCGCAATTGCACCTGGAGGTAACTTGGTTGCAACCCTTACAGATCCTGAAGCCGCCTTGTGACACCGCGACACCACCGCAAGCGCCGCAAACACTGACGTCCAAACTATGGTTAAGGACCTCTCGAAGAACCCACGGCCGTGTCCGATCGACGTAGCGGGCAGTCTACCCGTGATTGTTTGCGCGGATGATGCCGCGTAGCAGTCCCTAGATGGGCGACGAAGTCGATGTCCCTTCCCCGTCGGTCTTCGATTAGACTGACACAGAACGGGCGCTTCCTGGAGACCAGGCTTCCCGTCTGGGAAAACCCGATTCCGTCAGCCGGAAGGCTCGCCATCATCTGAGCGATGGCATGATATCGGTGGATATAATCCCCGAGTAAGAATGTTCAGGAGTGATGGCCAGAAACCATCGCAAATATCGCCTGCGCATGCAAAGGCAGCGCCGCCAGTTGCCCAACTGGCGGATGACTTGACGATATCCCCCGGGGGTCAGGCTAGGAGTTGCTCGACGATGGCGCCTATCGTCGATGGTTTCTTGATGAAACGATGTTCGTCCAGCTCCGGGAAGGCCTTTTTGAATTCATCTCTGTATTCTTCAAACGCGGTGAAGAATCTGACCTTGACCTTGTCGTCTCGCTTCAAGATTTCGCGATACAGTTGAAAACCGTTCATCTTTGGCATCTTGACGTCGATGACGGCGATCTCATAGATCCCGGGTTTGAACGAGCTGAGAGCCTTCACCGGGTCATCGTAGGCATCCACGGTCAGGCCACGCATCTCGAGGCCCTTCTTGACTGATCGAAGGATGTCTAGCTCATCGTCAACAAGAAGAACTTTCATGAGGCTCGAAACTCGTGTTTCATCAAGGAGCTCAGGCCTACTTTAACTTGACTAAATCGTCGTCCACAGCGTCTTGCGTGAGGGTTCGCTTGACCTGGCTCGTACGCATCGAAGTTATTGTCTATCAAGCAATAAGGGCATTCCAAAGCGTAATATTCACTGAGGCTCCCAGACCGTCCCAGGCCGACTGACTTGGGAGATCTGGACGACGGCGAACGAAGCGACAAAGTGGCTCTGATAGGCGGGGGCGCCGCGCTGATGCTGATCGTCCTTCTCATTCTGCAGTCATTTACTGGCACCGGGGTAATCGGAGTCAAGACTGAGACCACGACCGTGACCGCTACCCTGAGCTCACAGGAAGTCAACATCGTCAGCGACAGCTTTGCCAGTCATCTGAACGACTTCGAATCTATGAACATCCTCGCCTTCGTAGAAGAGTACGAGCATAACGCCACGATTAGATGGGCTGGGGACCTTAACCCCTGTTGTAGAATGTCGCCTAGCCCCGGCGGCCTTCAACTTGCTCTGAATCAGGGACTCTGGTTCGGACTCGGTAGCAGTGCTCAAATCGTTGACGTTGTGGGCCTAAACGAGGTCTTTTCGGCTTCGGCAGACAATTACGTGGTCCTGAACGCGACCTTTGTCCTTGAAGGAACGAGTTCTCTGTTTGGCAACTTCAACAGCACGGTGCAGGCGCATGAATTGTACGCGTATTCTACCTGGCCCCAGGATGCGTGGTTGATCGGGCAAGAGTCATGGAACTTCCTTAACTTCAAATGTCAAGTGGTCCCCCCTTCGATAGCGAGGGCACACAGCTTTGCACGAGTTCGACAGGTTAGTGTCGCCCTAATCAGATTTTGGCCACGGGCTTCCTCGTGGCTTAATAGAAGAAGCTCGGAACTGAGAATATAACTCGCACTCGGAGGTGGAAAGATTTGGATATGGACGAAGAGGCCACCTGGCTCCCGTGGCTTCTTCTCGTGGTTCTTGAGGGTAATCGGGGATTTGACCGTGTCCCGGAAGTCCTGAATGACATCGCGGGTTGTCCCCCGATTGCATCGGGGACGACTTGGAACGTGGCCGTTTTTACGGGTTAGCGGGGCCTGTAGCCTAGCACGGATTCAAAGCACTTTCAGCCCTCTCTGGAGCTTATCGAACTACTTAATCTGGGATGTTGCATAAAAAGACTAAGGAACTTGCACGACTGGTGTGAGGCTCTTCATAAATTGAATAATTTTATATAACAATCCTCCAGCCATTGACCCATCCAAATTTGTCCAATACCCCAAAGCAGTCGTCAATCGCAGCGGCTGCAGTTGGAATGCTCTTGATAGGAATCATCATTGGTGCTGCGATTTTCTACGCTGTTGGTCCCTCGAAATCGGGTGGCTCAACCGTTACCTCGACCGCGACTGTGAACGGTCTGGCTCCTCCTCCAGTCACAAATACCAATACTATCACCAATACTAATACTGTCACGGTCACCAACACAGTAACGAATACTCAATACATCACCACGATTGTGACGACTACCTCTATTTCAGTTGACTCCGTGGAACTACATGGCACCCAGACTGTGCTACCCGCAGGGTCAACCGAAGTAATTCCGAGCGGTCAAAAGAGTATAATCTTGCCTTCCTTCAATTTTGCTTACAGCGGGGAGATAATAGTGACCTACACGGCAACGAATGCAGTGAGCTTGTCCTATACTGATGGGTCTACCACAATCGCATCCCCCAATTCTGAAACTGGAAATGGAATAATCTTACCCGTAGCTTCAGGAAGTCCCCAAATCTCGGTTCTCAACGGTTCATGCCCGCTGATTGGTTCTTGCCCTAGCATCACGTTGACCATGACCATCACATACGAATACTAACTGCAAAGTCACGTGCAGTGAAAATGATGGTTTGATTCTCGCTGCCGTCGTTGGGGGAATATTTAGTATCGCAAGCAACGAGATTACTTCGAATACGAAGCGCGAGCAATTCCGATTCGAGAAGATATATCCAAAACCGGTTGAACTAATCGAGAAGCTTCACGCTCTCACGGTAAATATCGAAACGGAGATGCTTTCACTGACGAGCCCGCTCCAGATGCAAGGGACAGATGGCCAAAAAAAGCTCGTAGAGTATATCCGGGCAGGCGAGAGACCTCCAAAAGGTTCTGCTCGAGAACCGAATCTATATCGCTGAGTCTACTGCCGACGCTCTTCAGCACCTAATTAATGAACACTTCAAGATTTGGTGGAAGTCGGCCGTGTCTCTTAGCTCGGATCTGCCCATATTGTCCACTGCTGATGAATGGATAAAGGAATTCCACAAGACTGGCACGGAGGACGAAGAGGCTAGGAAGAAACTCGAAGCAGAGTATCGGAGAGTGTTTGGAATCCACTAGAGGGCGCTATCATGCAATATCACTCATTGGACATGACTATTCCCTCGAAGGTGCCCTGCGGCTCGAGTTGGTCAGCCCTTCTTCGCCAAAGGGGTCAGCCAAAGCCCAAAGAAAACACCTCCGATTGGAATTAGTATCGAACTCAATAACACAAAGCTCCCGGAAAGGGGATTGCCCGGGAGTAAGGAGCCGAGGATGAGGAACAGAATCCCAAGACCCAAGAGGGGAATAGAAGCCCACAGAATTGTGGGTTGGTCTCGATACCAAGGGGGACTCCGGAGCATGTGAGCAAGTTTGAACAAGTCCTTGCCCAACTCTCCAGATGTTACCCTCTCTTCGCGTTTTTGACAGAAATTCATACCGACGAGACTAGGCACGATCTCTTCCTTCGTGTCGCAATAATCTAGCAAACACCCCTCACTGTCAAGGTGCTCGGTTTGTGAATCATAGTGGTAAAGCAAACACGTGACCTCCGAGAGCATCAAGCCTCCTAGGGCGATTTTCAGAGGTCTTCCGGCGCGTAATGCATAGACGTCCAAGTCCTTCAAAGAGATGACCGAACAGGTAAGACTGCTATTCGGTAGAGAAAAGTAATCGACATCGAGGTCTGCCTGAGGAATGGTTTTTGGTTCGCACAGACCTTCGAGGATTCGGAAAGGATAAACGCCAATTATCAACTGACAATTTGGATTCTCCTCAAGTCGGTATTCACAAAACGGCAACAAGGTGTCCCCATCTGAAAATGTAATCCCATATGCACTCTTATGAGGATACGTGGCCATAGTATCAAGACGAGTGAACCTAATTCGTGTCTTCGCCGCGTTCAGGAGTTTGATGGATTCCTCAACGACAGGCTGCGGAGCACCAAATTCGAAAACTCCGACCAAGATAGGGTATTTGAACGAAGGAACGTATGAGGGATTGTTCGCGGTATCAGAGCTTCGCATTACATCCTTGTCTTGTGCTCAGGCCTAAAAGTATTGAGTAAGACAGGATTTTGAGCATTGAACGCCAGCTGATGAGGTCGCAAGAATGCGGCCCGAGACTTCAATTGCAAAGGGGGTGTCCTGTATTTGCAGTAAGGCGAAGAGTATCATTACATTTTACGGCTCATGGTGACACAACTGGGAAGAAGAAGAGATTTGGAAGAGCAGCTAAGAATGTTACGTGATGACTCGTCTGAATATACCGGACAACCGTATCTTCATGCGGTTAGTTCCCGAACTTTGAACAAGTTCGAAGCGTATTCAAGCTGTATCGGAGCAGTTGACAAGGGGGTTGCTGCTAAGTGAATTATGGCTAGTTGTCGATTCCGATTTGCCCTTCGCTTATCTTTTTTTCCGCCCTTTCGACAAGCTTCTTGTCTATTTTGTCTTGAACAACTTGGGCGAAAGCCACACTCAAAGTGTCATTTTCAAGATTCGTCGATGAATATCCTATCCTTCTCGAGCATTCATTATGAGGTATGCCCAAGTCGTGGAGAAGTTCGTGGCAGAACGTTACCCAGAATTCCTTATCTGAAAGGTTCGGATTGATTTTTATCACAGAGTTGCAGACCGCATATTTCACATCGCTAGTGAGAATTACTTGGGTGTGTTCTAGTCCGAGCACCTGAAGCGCCTCGTCGACCTGAGCTTTGCGCCTTTCCATCAGGCTCGTACTCATTCGCTCAGATAATGTTGTTCTCCTAGATAAGGATGACCGACGATTTACTGGCGCTGTCAACTTAAAGACCTCCCCCTTGAGGATATCAATGAATCTCCGATACGCTTTGACCTGGAATTGCGCTTAATAGTCGCCCTTCCGATTTTCTTGGCGAGTAGTTGAAACTGCCTTCGAAGCTGCCTTTTGAAGAACTTGTGCCATTCCTCGATAAGGTCAAAGGAATGGAACTCTCCAAAAGTGTCCGTCATGTCGTTCACGAAGACTAACCGCTTTTCCCGAGGCCAGGAGCTAATCTCTTCCTCGCGTTTTGCTATGTCAAAGGTTCGCACTTGTTCGGGATTGATTCCCCATCCCTTGCTCAGCCTAAACATGTAGCAATTCTGACACGCTGAATCTACTTTCCTGCAACCCCAACCAAAGTTCAGGGTCGCATCAGTCCAAGCTATCGAGGTGTCCTTTCCGATTTTTCCACTCCCGCGGATATATGGAAAACTTTGCCTATAAGCGCCACTATTTCTGAGTCTGTTTCTCGGCGCGATGGCTGCAATAGGCAGGCTTTGAGCTGTTCACACTTGTAATAGGAATAAAAATGTCAATTAAACCTATAGGCAAAGTTTTCTAGGTATTTGGAGTGGAAACTATAAAAAAATTTCCGAGCGCAGGAATCAACGAGCGCGAGGTAAGACGGCAGATACGAAAGGCACTTGATGCGCAGTTCGAGCTGTATTCCTTTGAGAAGATGGTCAACGACTGCGAGTTGACCGACAAGGAGAAGATGTGGGCCGTAAAGCATCTGACCTACGGCGTCGTGGAGGCTTGAGTCGGTTGCCGAAAGATTGGAATAGCCCGGCGAGGGACGCCGGAGGCGGGGCCCGTAGCCTAGACTCCGACGAGGGGAAAGTAGTGACTTCCAATAATCGAGTGGTTAGGGGATCCACGCTACACCCAAACACGGATTAGGGCATCGGCCTCCGAAGCCGAAGGCCGAGAGTTCAAATCTCTCCGGGCCCGCCAAAATCCATCAGGAATTACTCCGTTTTTAAAATAGGACACAGTTTCAGCTTATCGCGGAGCTCAGGCGTCAAATCTCTTTATTAGAGAACCTTCTTTGACCTCGTCACGGCAACCCATGGAGCTCCTAACTGGCTATGCCTGACAGTACAACGTCAGTGGGGGAGAGATTACACTTCCGCCGGAAGTCATCGCGAACACGAGCTCCGAATAGATTCCGTTGTCCAAATCAGGGATAGCCAAGTACGCGGTGGAACTGCCGTTTATGGCGAACCCGAGGATCTCCGTAGTGTAGTAGAGCGTCTGGCCCGTCGAGTTTCGCACAATCCCGAAGACGATAGGGTAGAGATCGTGGTTCAGGTGGCTCGTGTAGGTGAGGGACACAACCTCCATTGAGCCCAGCTTAGAGCATGTGGAGTTTTGCACCGAAAGGCTGCTATTGCCGATACCACCGCAGCTGCTTGGGCCGAACGATATGGAGTCTGAAAGCTGGGTTCCGTTCCTCGCGAGCACCACGAAATCAAATCGCAACCCGCAGAGCCCGGGCTCGATGCCCGGAGGTGCGAAGACCAGTTGAGTCGACGTGTTCTGCCCCGCGGGTACCGCAATCGAGGCGTTTGCGTGGTAGACATACCGACCGCCGACTCCATAGCCGCTCGCGTTTCCGTACAGGACGCCTTCGATGTCGTTGGGAGACTGGTTGACTATATCGTTCACGCTGGCGCACACATTGTCGGAGGGGCACCCGGGGACAGCTGAGGAAAATTCCGATATTTGGAGAGGATACGACGTCGAACTCGTGGAGTTGTCGGCAGCGACGTCTTGGAGCGGCGAGAGTGCCGCGACAGCTACTGCAAACATTAGCCCGATTGCTACCTGCTTCGCGATCGCCTCCTTCACACCAGCATGGACCTATCCGGGATCGGAATCCGGAGCGATTTATTGCTTCGGAAATACTGTACCGGAGGCGACTGACCGTCTTTGGGCTTTATTCCTAAACCCCTGGATAATTCGAATGCGACCGACGGCAACGCACCGATTCTTAGAATCCACTTAGAACCCGTTTAAGGGCGGGTTCCCGCGACCTTTGGATACACGGTCAAGTGCAAGGATTTGCCTTTAATCACACGCGTTGGGCGAATTTCGCTATCTGGATTCAGAAGAGCTAATCAAGGTGAACGAGCTTGTCCTTCGAGATATCAGGGTTCGCAAGGCGGACCGCCCGCAGGTCCTTTCGAGGGCCGAGTTGGACCGAATCCTAACGGAGGTGCGCGAGACCGAAGGAGACGCCTATGACAAGGAAACGGCTCTCGTCGTCGGCCTAGTTCGCGGGCACCCTTTTGCGAGCGGCAACAAGAGGACGGCGTTCGTTGCGACTAGACTCTTCCTGGAACTGAATGGCGAGAGGGCGAAAGTCGAGCACGACCCCCGGATTCTACTGGGGGTCCGCGAAGGGTTTTATACGACTCTGGAAGTGAAATCATGGCTGAAGGGAAATGCAGTCAAGAGATTTGCTCGTGGCCAAGGGTGAGTTCGAGAAGCGTGTTCTGAAGATAATCGAGGAGGAACACGATTTCCTAGAGAAAGTCGGGCGACTCTAAGTGCTTTACGATGGATCGCTTGTTCCCCAAATTTCTTTCTCTAACGGTGCCACCTCGATGTTGCGGGAATCCATTTCTAGAACCCGTTCAAGGGCTGGTCTCTCCGGGCCCGCCAAATATTAGCTCGTTCTGACCTTATTTCAATTTGAAGAGGTAGGATTGGGCTGTTCCTTGGGCGTCTGACAATAACAACCTCGTCTCGCGATTCAGTTTCTCGCGTAATATTCAGCTACCGCCTTAAACGACTTTTTCGGTTCCCAAGGCATGTCTGGATAGACTGTTCCCACCCTCCCGACGTAGCTCTTGACCAAGCTGTAACTGACGGCATCAGGGTCAAATGTGATTCCTTCTAGGAGCTTCTTTACTGCGGGGTCGGAGATTCCTGCCGGCGGCTGGACGAATGTAAACACGAAGGCACCATCGACCCCCACTTCATCGAAAATCCGTAATTCCTCGACTATCTCACGCGCCTGGACGGCTTGGTCATATACGTAATTCCCCTTGAGTCTCGGTGGCATTGCACTCCAGTCCACCACGTCCCAGCCCATTCCTCCCCTGTCTTCAGCCCCCTGATAGGTGCAACAACCGAACTCTCCAATGACTACCGGCTTTTCATGGTCAAGATAACCCCTGAGCATTTCCCCGAATGAATCCCTGATTAGCTTGTCCCGGTATGCATCGATGCACACGAAGTCGAATATGCTCCAATCTACTCTCTCAACGCGGGCCACCGCCGCATAGGTGAGTTCGCCATGAAAGACCGACCTGATGGCGGAAGTCGTCTTTGCGAGAAAGGCGTTCAATGGCTCATCGTATGCGCCCGACTTGATCCCTCCCCAGATCGCGGGATTGCCCAACCTTTCCGTGAGGTTGTTCCCCGGGAGAATCCCTTGCATGAAGAGGGTCAGCTCGGTCCCTATTGAGAGAACCAACCGGTCAGGCCATCTCTTACGTAGGCTTTCTGCCGCAGCCGCGGCTTTAACGGAATACTCGAATGTCTTGTCTTGGCTTTCTTCGAACATCTCAGGGGCGAGCCAGACCTCTAGACCCTGCTGCAAGGAATCTTCGGCGGCCGCTACGACCCGGTCGATGTCAAAGCCTTGAATCTTGATCGAGTTGCAGTGCAAATCGTTCTTGATGATTTCGATTTCCCTGTGCATCTCCTTCGGGTCAAGCTTCGGCCGCGTCAGCCTACCTTCGAGAACACGGCCAACGTCATAATTGACACCCCTCCGTTTCATGCAATCCCCTCGTCTCTCTTGGGTTCTTAAGTCCCTAGAAATCTTTGCATGCCTGACTTCATCGGGAACGGTCCAGATTATTCGACACCATTGGTCCCGATAGTTGAAGCAAATCGGGTAGGAATCCATTTCGAGAACCCGTTCAGGGGCGGGTCTTTCCGGACCCGCCAACTTCCCACGCTCAACTGGTTTGCGACCCGTCGAATTCTTGCCTGGGCCCGCCTAAATTATTAAGCGAATCCTGCGAAACACGCCCCCCACTTGCTTGTGTGCGTGTGACTGACTGACTCTGACTGTGTGCCCGTGTGTATGTGTGCGAAAGCGAATTGAAGAAGTGAATATTACCTACCTTCTCCCTCCGGAATCACAGAGAACCAGACATGCAGGGAGCACGAAGAAGCAGAGATGGTTTCTTCCTCATTCTGGGTGCGGCGACTACACTCATCGTCTTGCTGGTCTTGCAGTCGTTCATAGGAAGCGGACTCTTCAGTACAAGAACGGTGACTGTTACTGCAACGCCTCCAGATGCCTACGGGCAGGTGGCGGCCAGCTACACCAGTCGTCTCCTACTACTTGAGGCCAGAAACGTGGCCGCCGTGACGAGAGGCTACGAGAATAACGCCACAGTAAGATGGATATGGCAATCCCACGAGGTGTATAATCAGTCCTCCGGGTGCGAAGGCACATTCACAGGCTCGGCCCAGCTGGCGGCTCTTCTTGGACCGATGCTCAACGACCAACAGTATTTTCTTGTTTCAAACGAGAGTCAAGTGATCAACCCGACAGGTGGCCAATGGATTGTCCAATCGGAGTTCAACTTTGCTGGAAATAGCACCGAGAATCACAGTGCTAATCCTCCCTTCGGGGGTTCATATGAGGGGATGGTGGTCGCTCAGGATAACTACATCCTTGTCGGCGGCACTTGGCTAATCGCGAGCGAGACGTGGCAGTTTGGAACCTTGCACTTTGGTGCGAATTCCTTCCAAGCGTTGGCTCTTCCTCCTGAGTGCTAGCAAAGACGGAAGGGGTGCTTTGTCTTCTCTGTCTCTATGTTAGGAAAGGGTCCTAAAGCATTGCCGCTGCCGACGGGGCGCTGTCAAGTTAACACCTCCTTCTCGATGATGTCGATGAATCTCAGGTATTCTGGCCCCTCGTCGTACTCCATCGGAGCTCTTCCTATCTCTCCGTTCGTCCTCACGTGGTTGTGGTAGAACCTGAAGACCGAGATCCAGTTGCGCACATGCTCCCGGTCGCAGTCCTCATTCAGGCATGGGAACATGTCGTCGAAACACTCCAGCCTGTCCTTCAAAGATTGGTTCATCCTCTCGATGAGGTTCTTCCATTCGGTAGGGTAGACGCGGTGCTCCAATCGGAGGTATCTGCAAGCCTCTGGGTAGAACGTCCCCTCGTCCGTCCAGATAGGCTTCATCCCATACCTCGAGCGGAGACGCTTGAGGAAGGTGTGGGCATCAAGGATGCTCCGGTTGTAGGAGATGTGGAACGCGAGGAAGCATCGCAGTCCTGGCTCGAACGCGACCCAGACCCACGCCTCCCTCCCCCTGATGCGTATCATCGTCTCGTCCACGAAGATGATCGACACCAGCTTCCTGTCGACGTCGAACCTGTCGCAGATCGGGGCGAGTCTCTGGACCCACTGGCGTATGGCCTCGTGGCTTCTCTCCACCAGGGGCTCAAGAATCCTTGATGCTCTCCTCAAACTGTTTGAGCAAAGATAGACATAGACCCCATAGAGCATCAGAGGGAGGGACGTCCTCTCACGTAGCATGAACTTGGTAGGTTCCATGAGACGTGGGAGGGCTCATCCCCCACATACCGCGAGGAAACAAGGAACCTAGACCAATCGCTCAATCCTTAACTTGACAGCGCCGCCGACGGATTCGCTTAATTAATTGAGACGTGGGCATAATTCATCCACGTAAGTTTGCTTCAACTTCCTAGCATGTGCTTGAGAGCCCTCAATGGCCTCCCAGTGACATGATTATGGTAGACCGTGAGCTGATACACCAGGACCGATAGAAGGACGAACGTCTTCGCCTTGTCGAATCCTCTCACCGGTAGAGGGTCTATCCCGAAGACGTCCTTGATCTGCTCGAAGAGCGGCTCGACAGACTTGCTCCTCCACGAATAGACGAGCTGCCCAAGCTCCGACTCGTAGAAGAAGACGAGCTCGACCCTCTCGGGATGCGTGTTCTCATACCTCGCTATCGGGCAGACGAGGTCGAACCCTCTCTCCCTGCTCAGCTCGTAGAGATCATCGACGTCGTATCCCTCGTCACCGTCGACGTACCTTACCCCGCGCAAAGACGCCGTCACCCTCCCGTAGACCTTACTGTCGCTGGCGTTCGCCGTCGTGAAATCCGCGGAGAGCGGGACGATCAGCGAGCCCGTGCTGCTCACGAGATGAAGCTTGTACCCGAAGACCCATCCCTTGGTCTTGCTCGTGCCCCACCTGGCATCGGTGTCGATGCCAGAGTAAGGAACGACGTTCTTCTCCATGCTGCTGGCGTGCCACACGTGCCCTTTGGCCTTGAGGAGCGTGCTGTCGACCGATGCGATGTACGGGTCGACCAGCCCCTCTGCGACGAACAGGCGACCCATCGCAGCGATCTTCGGTCTGAGGTCCTCGTCGCCCCCATCGGAGGCGATGTTCTTGAGCCTCCTGTCGAACGTCCTCCTATCGGGAACCCTATCGAGCCCGCACGCGACCATCACCCTCGCGTTGTACGGATTCTCAGCGGAGAGAAGGAAGAACGAGTGGAGCGCGTTGTTGCTCGGTATCCTCATCCAGATCCTCACGATGAAGCACCTGAGCATCACGAGAGGCGGGTAGACGTATGGCCTCCCGGCGCGTCTCTTCTTGGAATGTGTTGGCCAAGGAATCAAACCGATTAGACGCAGAATCCCAATAAGGAAGGACTCGGAGGGTAGCATCCTGCTAGGAAGTCTCCTACCGGGATTCATTGTGCCAACAGGTCTCCCGGGACGGAGACCCTTAGCATCCTATCTCAATCAGATTTTGCTAACGCGTCAATCAACGATGGAATTATGCCCACGTCTCAATTAATTAAGCAAATCTCTCCGGGCCCGCCACCAATACTTTCCCAGAAATGGATTCGAACTTTGCGACCCTGTACGAAAATTCTCCCAGACGAGTTGGAAGAACAAGGCCAAGTTTTCGGCCAAAGCAATATTAGGCGATTTTCACCTCCTGACAAGGATGGCGGTTGCTCCGGCCGAGGCAAGACGGACTGCAAGAGATTATGTCGTGAAGAAGAACAAGGCTCTTCCCTCAGATGCAAAAGTGAGAGTTTCCGATTTCGGTAAGCTAGCCAACGGTAGCTATTCGGTACTGGTAGACGTGACAATTCAGACAAAGGGCGTCACACGGTACAGGGTTAAGATGGACAAAAACGGCAACATCACGAGCTTCGTCACTCGCTAGATAGAGATGTCCCGACGTAGGAAGACGATGACGCGTTCCTTCAGGGTCGACGAGCTCGCTCTTGAAGCGATCGAGAAAGATGCTGCCAGGGCCAATGTCAGCGTGAACACCCTCGTGAACCAGCTCCTCCTCTCTTATGCCAACTTTGATCACTACTTCAGCCGGTTCCAGACGGTAAAGATCACCAGCGATGCTTTCTCGTACCTGATTCAATGCGTGCCAGACGAGTGTGCGGTTGAAGCGGGCGGGCGCACGGCCAGCAGTATCGCCAGGTCGGTTATCCTGGCCAAGCACGGCTCGCTAAGCCTGGACGGAGTCCTCGACCACCTGAAGACGATCAGCGAGTACTCCAAGTTTTACACGTTTAGTGAGTCCGAAAGAGGAGGAAGGAGGGCGGTGATACTTATCCATAGCTTCGGTCCCAAGGGTTCCATCTACTTCACCGAGTATCTCAAGTCCATGTTCGAGATGGTGGGGCTCAAGCCCAAGATAACAAGCACCGAGAAAGCCGTGAACGCGAGCTTCTGAGCGAATTTTAGTAGATTTCAGAAAAAAGCCCGAGCAGCGAGCTCTGGTCGGGGATTCGTTGAGGGAAGCGATGCCATTGGCGACCGGCCTGTCCTTTTCGTAGCAGCGCAAGACATCATACTCCTTGGGCTCGATCGTGCTCTTCTGCAATCATAGGAATCTCGCGACATCCTTACGTCGGCGCCGCTCCCGGTCTCCTGCAATTCTTTTCGACCTCCGACAAGGTGCCTGTATTTCTCCAGCACACAATCTACAAACCTATTGCCGCGCGCTTAGAGGTTGCGGTTGGTTGCAAGAAATACCCACAGTGTAAATGCGTCCGACTCAAACTGGCAAGCCGATGACGTTCGAAAAACAAATGCAGGGTGGAAGGCAGTCGAATGCCAAGATGGTGGCCGAGTCGGCCGGTCAGTCTTCTATTGCAGCTCTTAGCCCTCAGGCGAAGGCGGCGCGCCCCTACATCTACATCGTAAGCGCGGATGCGACGGCAGTGGTCGACCCCACAAACTGGCAGCTGATCGTCGTCGCGTCCGGGGTGGCGCCTGGGATGAAGGGCCTTCTTATGGAAAACCACTACCGCGACCAATCTGGTCGGTTGTGGAGCGAGTCACAGGCGACCGAGGATGGTTCTGCTATGGCAGACATCTATGTCACAGACTCGAAGACCTTCAGAAATGAGAAGACCATTCCCTTGGGACAGAACGTTCTGAACACGGTGGGTCTCACGCCAGACGGGAAGTTCGCGGTCGTTCCGGTCTCTACGGCCAACCAGCTCAACGTGTACGACACCGGTTCCTACGAACGGGTCGCGACCATAGGCGTCGGAGTCTTCCCCAACGACATGATGGTGAGCGCCGACGGCAAGTACTGCTGCGAACCTGATAGGGACTCCGACTGGCTCA
>Ga0206797_1120_pt1 | contig 14572 bp, 12 predicted proteins | sample Alteio_BWOrgCont_69_FD_152894 | JGI IMG/M metagenome (GOLD analysis project Ga0206797, IMG submission 152894) | Enriched cells from forest soil in Barre Woods Harvard Forest LTER site, Petersham, Massachusetts, United States -... | ecosystem: Environmental > Terrestrial > Soil > Temperate forest >...
AACTACCATACTGAATCAAATGATTTCTCCATTGAGCTTGGCTCTAAAAAAATTGAATTTTTGAATCCCCATGATGAAATGGATTGGAAAATCACCATGGTGAATACCGGCCTTAAAACACTTAAAGGCGCTCGCTTGAAACGGATTGAAAAATATCTTGATGATGACATTAACATGATGACCTACGGTGACGGCGTTGCAGATATTGATATTGATAAGTTGCTGGCTTTTCACAAATCACACGGCAAAATTCTGACCATCACAGGAGTACATCCCCCAGCCCGCTTTGGAGAAATTGTTGAAAAAAATGGCGATTTAGTTGCGTTTGAAGAAAAGCCACAATCGTCTGTGGGTCTTATCAATGCGGGTTTCATGGTCTTTGATAAGCGCCTCTTTAACTATCTTTCTGAAGATGAAAACTGCGACCTTGAATATGAAACATTCCAAAAGCTTGTTCCCCTTGGAGAAGTAGCTGTTTATAAACACCTCAGCAGTTGGGAGTGTGTAGATACTGAGCGAGACCTCACTCACCTTAATAAACTCTGGACAGAAGACAAAGCTTTCTGGTTCAAAAATGCTCCCACTAAACCTGTGGCTAGCAAAAAGACTACCAAATCATCACTTCGTTGGTAATGGAAAACCTTTTCAACAACATTTATTCTGGCAAGAAAGTTTTTGTTACCGGACACACTGGTTTTAAGGGTTCCTGGCTTTGTCTTTGGCTCACAAAAATGGGAGCAGAGGTAATTGGATATTCTCAAGAAGCACCAACTTCACCAAGCCATTTTGATCTTCTTAAGCTGCCCGTTACTTCAATAATTGGCAATGTTTTAGATAAAGAGAATCTTCAGAAAACTATCGCAAAATATCAGCCAGATATTGTCTTTCATCTGGCAGCTCAGGCATTGGTAAGAGATTCCTATATTTTACCTGGCGAAACCTTTGAAACCAATATAATGGGAACAGTAAATGTGCTTGAAGCGTGTCTCTCAGTTGAATCAGTGAAGGCCATTGTGAATGTCACTAGCGATAAATGCTATCAAAATATTGAGCAAATTTGGGGTTACCGAGAAACTGATCCCATGGGTGGCAATGACCCTTACAGCGCTTCAAAGGGTGCCACGGAATTAGTTGCTCAAAGCTATCGTCATTCCTTTTTCAATAACGCACAATTTGGCAAAAATCATCACACATTATTGGCAAGTGTGCGGGCTGGCAATGTTATTGGGGGTGGAGATTGGGCTAAAGATAGACTTGTCCCCGACATTATTCGCGCCCGAGATAATGATGAAACCGTTGTTATCCGCAACCCTCACTCAGTGCGCCCATGGCAACATGTCCTGGAGCCACTCAGCGGCTACCTTCAAATAGGATGGAAGCTTTTGGAAGGACACACTGCCTTTGCTGACAACTGGAATTTTGGTCCAAGTAATGAATCGCTCCTTACGGTGCTTGAGGTAGTAGAAAACATCAAGGAGCACATCAACGGCCTAACCTACCAAGTGATTGAAAACCCAGACGCTCCCCACGAGGCTGCCATGCTTTGGTTAGATTCAACGAAAGCCCGCACCCAGCTTCACTGGAAAAATGTTTGGAATGCCCAAAAAACATTTGAAAAAACTGCCTGCTGGTACAAAGAATACTATAATGATGCCATACTTATGAGTGAGTATGACCTAGCCGATTATATCCAAGATGCACAGGAATTAAGCGTTGAATGGACTCAGTAAATGAATATCACTTCTACAAAAATTGCCGGCGTCCTTCTCATTGAACCAAGAGACCTTCATGATGACCGCGGTGCTTTTGTAAAAGTTTTTCATAAAGATACATTTGTTGAAAAAAATATGGCTACCAATTTTGTTGAGAGCTACTACTCAACTTCCAAGAAAAATGTTATTCGTGGCATGCACTTTCAAACTCCTCCACAAGATCACGCTAAATTGGTCTACGTAACTCAGGGTAGTATTGTTGACGTTATCCTAGATATCAGAAAAGGATCTCCTACTTTTGGAGAATTTATCAGGCTCAATCTCAATACCGAAAACCACCATGCAGTATATATTCCCGTTGGCTGTGCCCACGGATTTCTCTCGCTTGAAGATGCTACCAGTGTCACCTACCTGCAAACCACCATGCACTCACCTCAGCATGATGCTGGAATTCTGTTTGATTCCTTCGGCTTTGATTGGGGCGTCACTGAACCAATTATGTCTACGCGTGACCGGGCATTTCAGAAGCTGTCAGAGTTTGTTACACCATTCAGCATTGCATAACTTATGAAATTACTCGTTACTGGGGCCACGGGTTTTATCGGTAGTCACCTTACACAACGTCTAGAAAAAGACGGTCATGATTTATGTGTCATTATTCGCCCCAGTAGCACCTCAACACCTGCGAAAACCTTCACCTTTGATGGCAATATTCCTGCGTTAATTACCTTCATGCAGGAGGAAAAATTTGATGGAGTAATTCATTTAGCTTCCTTATTTCTAGCCCAGCATACTTCCGAGGACATTCCAGGGCTTATCAACTCAAATATTCTTTTCTCTACCGCGCTTCTGGAGGCAACAGCAAAAAGTGAAACACCATGGTTTATCAATACTGGCACTTTTTGGCAACATTTTGAGAATGCAGATTACGCGCCAGTTAATCTTTATGCAGCTACCAAGCAAGCCTTTCAAGATATTGCTCAGTATTACTTAGAAACAACACCTTTGAATTTTGTAACGCTTCAATTAAGCGATACATTTGGTCCGGGTGATCTTCGTCCCAAGGTATTTAATCTCTGGATGAAAATTGCCAAGAGTGGCGAAACATTAGAAATGTCCCCAGGTGAGCAGCTTTTAGACATAAGTTTTATTGAAAATGTTATTGACGGCTATGTCCAACTGATTAAACTTCTCTCCGAAAAACAAGCTGCTGCTCTGCGTGGTAAATCATTCGCTCTTAGCTCTGGCAAGCCACTGTCCTTAAAGAAGTTGGCTGAAATTTTTGCAACTGTAACCGGTGCAACGCTACATATTGCTTGGGGTAAAAAACCCTATCGCCCACGAGAAGTTATGATTCCGTGGAATTTGGGTGAAAAAATTCCAGGCCTTACTCCGCGCTATTCTCTAGAAGAAGGTATTAAGTTAACGTTCAATGAAAAGTAGTAAGCTACTAAGTGTTTGCATTCCTTCCTACGAAATGCGCGGATTGGGCGCTACTTTTCTAACGGAAAGCTTAGATATTTTACTCACCCAAACTTTCAAAGATTTTGAGGTAGTAATTTCAGACTATTCAAAAGATGACGCAATTGAAAAAGTCTACCACGCCTACAAAAATAAACTAGATATTGTCTACATTAAAAATACTGACCCAAGAATTGGGCTCTCTTCCAATACCAACAACGCCATCTCCCACGCCAATGGAAAGCTGATTAAAATATTATTCCAGGATGACTTTCTCTTTGATCAGTACGCACTGGAAGAAACGGTGAAAAATTTTGATCTTGAGAAAGATACTTGGTTGGTGACTGGGTGTATTCACACCCCAGATGGCACCACATTAGAGCGCCCACACTACCCCAAATACACCAAGAAAATTCACTTAGGTGATAATCATATTGGCTCACCCTCTGTACTGACAATTAAAAATGATCACCCGTTTCTCTTTGATTATAATTTAAGCTGGCTTGTAGATTGTGATTACTATCGCCGCTATTATGATGCTTTTGGTGCACCAAAAATAGTGAAGAAAATTACGGCAGTCATCCGCACTGGTGATCATCAGATTACCAATACTGAAGCCACAGAGGCTCTACGAAAGAAGGAATATCGCTATATATTGAAAAAATACCAGATTAAATCAAACGAAAAAATTGACCTACCTGAGGTAACAGTAGTTTCTATTTCTGGCTTAAATCTCAGTAGTGGTATGGAGGCGGTTCAACTTTCCTGTAAAGGAATTAATTTTCATGAAGCAGTCATTATTGGCCATGAGGCACCAGAAACTATCCCTCATGGCATTATTTTTAAACAATGTAAGCAAAGTGACCTTAAAAGCCGGGATCGAAAAAATACTGATGACTACAGTAAATTCATGCTCTACAATTTGCATGAGTATATTGAAAGTGACTTTGCTTTAATTGTGCACAAAAACGCTCACGTACTGCGCCCCCATAAATGGTCGCAAGAATTCCTGGAATATGATTATATTGGCGCACCTTGGCCACCTGACATTCACTACACAAAAGATGGCACCAATGTACGGGTAGGAAATGGTGGTTTTTGCTTGCGGAGTAAGAAGTTGATGAATGCCCTCAATGAACTAAAGTTACCCTTCACTGATGGCGGCACTGGGTTTTATCATGAAGATGGCGTTCTTTGTGTCTACTATCGTAAAGAGCTGGAAGCGTACGGCATAAAATTTGCACCCCCAGAAGTAGCCGCCCGGTTCAGCTTGGAAGCGTTTTGTCCTGAATCCACTTTGAAACCCTTTGGTTTTCACGACAATGTCAAAGCACTTCCAACCGCGCAACAGATAAAACATCACTCGAAACAGGTCTTGAAAAAAATAACTACCGCCCGGTGATTACTACCGAAATCTACAATGGCCAGGGTTTTGGCAATCAATTATTTTGCTATGTAACTACGCGCGTTATTGCATTGGATAATGGCTACGAGTTTGGCATTGGCTCTCCAGAAAAATTCAAGGGTCGTGACTGTATGCAGATAGATTTTGGCAAAAAAGTAACGGGTGGTAGCGGACCGGAAGGCGGCCCTCCGCGTGTACTTCCCGATGGAATTGACTACTACTATAACGAGTGTCGCATTTCCCATCCTATGGATGGTGCTGATATCCGCACCTATGATCATGATTTAGTCACCATTGCCGACAAAACAAAAATTGATGGCATCATGCAGGATGAGCAATACATTGCCCATAGGAAAGAAGAGATTCGGCAATGGCTTACCCTAAAGACTGAATATGAATGTCATGATTTTGCCAGTGATGATATTTGCGTACTCAACTTCCGCGGTGGTGAATATGTAGGAGTAGACAGCTTATTTCTCTCCAAAAAATACTGGGTAGACGCTATGAAGGAAATGCGAAAAATCAATAAAAATTTTAAGTTTGTAGTTATTACCGATGACGTTAAGCATGCAAAAAAATTCTTTCCTAATCTTGAAGTCTACCACTTCAACATTGGTAAAGATTACGCCGTCATTAAAAATGCACACTACTTAATTCTCTCCAACTCTAGCTTTGCCTGGTTTCCCGCTTGGCTAAACGAAAACCTTAAGTACTGCATTGCTCCCAAATATTGGGCCCGTCACAATACCAACGATGGTTTTTGGAGCTGTAGCTCAAATCTTACTTCCGAATGGCACTACCTAGACAAAAACGGTAACCTTTTTGACTATGAAACCTGTAGAGAAGAGTTGGAATCCACTATTACTCAAAACGAAGAGATTTTTAATCAAAAAAAACTCAGCAATAACTTTCTGGTTGTCTCAAATTACTACAATGATCTGAGTTGGATCCCCCGCTACACCTCTGACAATTACCTTGTTTATGATCAGAGTGATGCAGCAATTTACCCACCTGCGTTGAACAAAAAAAATGTCATTAAAAGTGCACATTTAGGTCATAATATTCGCGACTACTGTACGTTTGTTATCGATCATTATGATGCCTTGCCACAGCGAACCCTTTTTGTAACCGGCAATGTTTTCCCGCGTCATATTTCACGCGAAAGGTTTGATCAAATTTTTAATAATGATTTTTTTACCCCTCTGGAAGACCCGAAAAAACACAAAGACAACTGGCCTATTTCTTTTTCGGCTTCAGATGGCGGCTTTTGTGAAAAAAATAACAGCTGGTACTTATTCACCGGAGCCCATCCAACAAAATACTTCCACGATTACAATCACTTTTTAGAGTTTTGCTTTCAAGACCCTATTATCCCCCGCTATATTCGCTTTGCTCCTGCTGCCAACTACGTTGTGCCTAGGGAAAATATTCTCAAGTACCCCAAAGTTTTTTACGAGAACCTGCGTACCTTTGTCTCACACTGCGAAACAGCTATTCCTGGCGAATCGCACATTCTTGAGCGTGCTTTTCATACCATCTGGAGTGGAAATTTTAAGCTCAGTGAAAACATGCTGAAACCAATTCCTAAAAACTTTGCTGCACGACCCCCCGTTGAAGTGTCATTATTTGAAAAAGTTGCAGGACGTTCGCAAGTTATTAGACGACAAACAACTACCACTATTCACAAAGGCGTTGAAAAAATACAACGTATGCAGCGTAACTACCAAAAGACCAAACTATGAACTTTTTTCGTAAAAATTCTACTCAAGAAGCGGCAGCGTATCGCCAAACCATTAAAATTTATGATATTTTTACTTTTTTTAACGAGCTTGAGCTCTTAGAAATTAGACTCAACATGCTCTACAATTACGTAGACTATTTCGTCATTATTGAGTGTAACCAAACCTTCACTGGCCTCCCCAAAGAACTCACCTTTCAAAAAAATGAGAAGCGGTTTGCTAAATTCAAAGATAAAATTATTCACTACGTTATTGATAGCGTTCCAGTTGATGAAGATGACTTGCGAAAGCGCTTGCTCAACAAAAAAATCTCCCCTTTAGAGAGAGAAATTGTTGAGAATGCGCTCACCAGCGATAATATTCCAAAAGGAGCCATTCACTGGCTCAAAGAATTCTACCAGAAAGAAAGCATTAAAAAGGCGTTAGTATCATTGAGCGATACTGACATCTGTTTTGTCTCAGATGTTGATGAAATCTGGAATCCAGAGGTTGTCATTGATTTCACCAAAGATGACATTTTTAAATTGAGACAGGATGTCTATAGTTACTACCTGAACAATCGCTCAAATGAACCGTGGGCCGGTACCCTGGTAACCAAGTACAAAAATATTAAAAATGGTTGCCTTAACCATCTCCGCACGAAAAGCAAAACAAAGTATACCTACGTAAAAAATGGTGGTTGGCACTTTACCAATCAAGGTGGCGCTGACAGAATTCGTAAAAAACTTGAATCCTACGGCCACCAAGAGTTCAACAATGATGAAATTAAGTCTGAAATTGAGCAGCGTATAGCAAAAAACCAAGACTTTGTGGGGCGGAAATTCCGTTTTACTCTTGATGAACGAACCCTTCCTTCCTACATTAAAGACCATCGCTCTGAATATCAGTCTTTCTTCAAATAATATGATTATCGTCAAACTTCACGGTGGTATGGGAAATCAATTTTTCCAATACGCCCTAGGCCGCCAACTTGCAGAGCGTAACCAAACGGAACTGAAACTTGATACTAATTGGCTCACCCGCGCCGACCAAGATAGGCCCTACCAGTTAGGACATTTTAGTATCAAGGCAAAAATTGCTACAGGGGTAGAAATAAGAGCGTTAAAAGGCATCGTCCCAGAACGAGCTCAACGCCTTCTCAAATTACCTCTTGGTTCTCATGTGGTCAAAGAAAATTCAGTGCTTTTTGATTCTGCAGTTTTACAAGCTGGCCCCAACACGTACCTTGAAGGATACTGGCAAAGTGAAAAATACTTTACCAGTATTGCATCTCTCATTCGTCAGGAATTAAGTCTCAACACAAAAGCTTCCGGGAAAAATGCCACTCTCTTGGAAAAAATTAATCAAACTCATGCCATTGCGCTTCATGTACGCCGAGGAGATTACGTAACAAATGCAACTGCCAATAAGTTTCACGGTATTTGCTCCATTGATTATTACGAACGTGCTATTGCACACATAAGCAAAAAGGTAGAAAATCCGCATTTTTATGTCTTTTCAGATGACCCAGAATGGACAAAAGAACATATTAAAATAACGTATCCCACTACTTACATTAGCCATAATGGGGATGCTGCTCATGAAGACATTCGTCTCATGCGTGCATGCCAGCATTTTATTATTGCCAATAGCACCTTTAGCTGGTGGGGCGCCTGGCTCAGTGAAAACTCAGAAAAAATGGTTATTGCACCAAAACAATGGTTTAGTGGTGGAACACCCAATCCAGATCTTCTTCCCCATTCTTGGATAGAGCTTTGATTAATCCGTTATAACACGTTTTCCAGCTTTACGGTCATCAAACTGCTCATTAATCCAGCCGTATGTTTTTTCCATACCAGTACGGAGGGTTGTATCAGGTTCCCACTTCAATACTTCTTTAATAAAGGTATTGTCACTATTACGTCCAGCAACACCTTTTGGCGCGTCAAGTTTGTAATTTCGTTTTAAGGTTACCCCAGCAATAGTCTCTACCAAACTTACAAGGTCATTCACTGAAATCATTTCGTGCGAACCAAGATTAATTGGTGTTGCAATAAGGTTTTTGGAGTGCATGATCATATCAATACCTTTGACACAGTCGTCAATGTAGCAAAAACTTCGCACTTGAGAACCATCGCCCCAGATTTCTATTTCATGAACCCCACTATCTTTGGCTTCAATCACCTTGCGAGCAATAGCCGCAGGTGCCTTTTCTCTTCCACCAAACCATGTACCGTGTGGACCATAGATATTATGAAAGCGGGCAATATGCGTTTCAAAACCTCGTTCTGCCCAGTATTCTTGGCAAAACATTTCTGAAATAAGCTTTTCCCATCCATAGCCCCGCTCAGCCATTGCAGGATAAGCATCTGACTCCTTTAAAGCAATAACATCGGGACTTTTCTGCAAATCAGTATTATAAACGCAGGCAGAAGATGAGAAAAAGTAGCGTTCAGCACCGGCTCTATATGCTGCTTCAACTAAATGGGTATTTACCAAAATACTCCGTAGGCATTCAATACGATACTTTTCAATAAAACCCATACCTCCCATGTCTGCAGCAAGGTTATAGACTTCCGCTGCACCTTCAACGGCACGGATAGCATTTTCTTTTTCCCCTAAATCAAGACAGAGACATTCAACACCTGAAGTTCGTTGGTACCACTCAGCTACTGGCTTTCTGTCTACCCCACGAATATTGGTAAATCCCTGATTATAAAAATATTTGACCAAGCTTCCACCAATAAAACCTCCGGCACCAGCAATAACAATGAGGTCTTCTTTTTTCATTTGTTCAATTATCAATTAAGTAAGACAATAAAATACTACCAGATAGTCCTTTTTCAGGGAATATTGTTTTCCCTCACACTCTGTGTAATCTAGAGTATAGGTAATTTACTCCGACGAGCACATTTCTTGTTATACTTGGATACATCCATGCAGCACCTTTTTTCCAAAAAATACCTCCTCAATAAACTCTTTGTTGTCTTTTTGGCCCTGTTTTTGCTCATTAGCCTCCTAGGAAAAAATAGTAATCTCCTGACCCTTTTTGTAGGACTACCCCTTATTTTCTTTTATCCAGGTTACTACGTCAGTAGATTCTGGAAACCCACGCTTCCGGCTGCCAGTCGCCTTTCACTCAGCGTGGTTTTTTCGTTTGCCATTCAGATTGTACTTCTGACCCTTCTTCGAAGTGCTATACCGCTTGAAGCAGGCCGCTTGAGTGCCTATCTTCTCCTGACCAATATCACCATTGCTGCTTGTTATTTTGGTCTCTTCTTTTCAAAGCAAAAAGCAGACACCTTACCGTACAATTGGCAAGACTATGTTATTGCTGGAATACCTATTCTCTTTTTCTTCATTAATTTTGCTATCAGTCCTGTAGTAAGCGAAGGTGATAGTTACTATTTTATCTACGCTGCCATTAGTTCCTTTGCCGCTGGACACGATATAAGCCCCTATATTAATCGCCCCGGATTCATCCCTTTCTTAGGACTCTTGCACTTGGCTGGTGGTGAAGGGTGGGTCTTCATTTTCCGAATTCTCCTTTCCATGCTGTTCTACATCAGCATTTTGATGTGTTTTGATTTTTTCCGTCGCTATTCAAAAAACTATTCATTTACCCGCTGGCTCTTTCTCCTCTTTTTGGCAGCTCCTGTTATTCCAGCAGAAGTAGACATTGCCCGCACACAATCACTGGTCCTTGCCTTAACAATTCCGGTACTTTTACTCCTCTGTGATTTCCTTGCCGAAAAACAGCTTGATTCACTGATTGTTGCAACACTTCTAGCTGCTATTGGCACCCGTATTCACGAACTTTCCTATGTACTACTCCTTACCTGTTTTGTAACGGGAGGTATCTACGCACTGCGCTATCTCTATCAAATGCCTAATCGCAAAAAAGCAGGGCTCTTACTCCTACAAATTATTGGAGCTGGCCTGATAGTGCTCTATCCGTATTATAAGTTACTAACGAACGATCCTTCATTCACTTTCATTTCAAATAGTAGCCATGCTATTTTTGATCTTTTCTTACACCCACACTGGACTTGGTGGTTCCTCAGCAACTATACCAGCGATGGCTCTCCAGTGGGGTGGCAAGGTATTCAAGCGCTTTACTATTATCTCTACAATGGTCTTATTTTTGCACTAGCTGGTATTGGTCTGATGATTTTCCTGCGCAAACACGTCCGCTGGTCTCTAATCTTCCCCCCACTCTTTCTTGCTGGTATCTATTTCTTCATTGCCGAAATTCTGCCCCGCATGGGCCTCTTTTACTACCCCAACCGTGCTTGGCCCCACATGATGCTAGGACTAGTATTGGTGGCAATTTTCCTCATGCTTGATGTAAAACTTCGCTGGGGAACGTGGAGTAAGCCAATTATAATCATCGGTCTCATTCTAACCGTCACCAGCGGTGTTATTGGCTGGACTGATCAAAATTATGATAAAGGTGGCTTCTACACCGTGCAGGAAACAAATGTTCGCAACTTCATCCAAAACAGACTTCCCGCTGATGCTGTAATTTACACACCACAAAGTCCTAATCAAGCCATCATTCAGGTATACGGGAATAAACAGACGCAAGTAATTGCCTCCACCACCACCTTCAGCACACCAAGCAGCTTGATACCTGACACCTTAAAACAAATCACCGTTAGTGCTGAAGATACAAGCACTACGGTGCCCTATAAAGAAGAAACATTCGTTGAAAGCAAGTCAGGAGATATACTTTCTAGCACCGTTAGCATCCTTCCTCCTTCAGGCCTGATTGCTACCCCTGTTCAACCCGTAGCAACTCTTCAAAAAGACGCATACTTCTACTACTCTTTTGCTCGTTTTGATGGCACTATGGGTCAACGTGATTGGTGGCGCGCTGTAAATAGCTACCAAAATTATGCTTTCTTTGAAAACTATCCAAATACCAATGTAGTGTATCGTGACGCCAGTGGCATCATTATTAAGCTGAACTAATTTGACTAAAAAACCGCGTATTCTCTTTGTAGTTGAATACTACTATCCCCACATTGGTGGTGTAGAATTCTTGTTTCAGTCAATTGCTGAATACTTAGCCAGTGAAGGTTACACTGTTGGTGTGGTAACGGCGCGGGTAAACAACACTCCTCGTTATGAAGTACTCAACGGCGTCACCATTCACCGACTTTCTGTGCCTAAGCGTGGCTCACGGTACTTCTTCACCTTTTTTGGCATCTTTGGCGTACTACCCATTGCTAGAAAATACGATTGCATTCATACCACTACCTATAATGCTGCAGTCCCCGGTTCATTGGCAGGATTTTTGCTACGGAAGAGAGTTATTCTCACTGTTCACGAAGTCTGGATTAACCTCTGGGAGAAAATACCTGGCATTAGCAGCAAAACAAAGAATATGTTACGAATGTTTGAAAAAGGCATTTTAGGCATGCCTTACAGTGAATATGTCTCAGTATCTGAAGCTACTCAGCGTGATTTACTTTCCTATAAGCCACAATTAAAACCTAAGTCCCAAGTTATTTACAACGGCATTAATTACGATGCACTACCAAAGCCACAGACGGTAACAAAAAATCACAAGGCTCAGAAAACGCTTCTCTATTTTGGCCGTCCTGGTGTTTCTAAAGGAGTAGAAAATTTGATTACTGCCTGTAATGCCACTACAAACAAAAATCTTCGCATTCGCTTAGTGGTAAGCAAAGATGAAAATGCACGTTACGAACAGCTTTGCAGCACCATCACCAACGACCTCATCAGCATGGAACCTTCATTACCAAGAAATGGGCTTTTTATGGCCATTCAGGAAGCTGATTATGTCATCATTCCTTCACTTTCCGAGGGTTTTGGCTATTCAGCCTTAGAAGCCAGCATCTACGCTCAAAAACTCATCTGCTCAAATCAGGGCTCTCTACCAGAAGTAGTATTTGGTGATGTACTCTTCTATAATCCTTGGCAGCCAGAGGAATTAACTACCATTCTCAACACATTAGAATCTGCACCATTTACCACCATTAAGCCAAAATTTTTCCCAATTGCTGAAGCGGTGAAAGCCTACAGCACTCTCTACGAAAGTGCCACTTAATCTTTAATAACAGCTGATTTAGCACCAAAAAGTTGACTAATTGAGAGGGGGATAAGTTGTTGCTTCCATGGTTTCCCACCAGGTTTTCTCTGCGCTATACCACTCATAAGTGCAACCGGAGCTTGATAAAAAACCGGTAAAAATCCACTTTTTTTGTTTTTAAGAAAATAAAGCTGCAAATAGAAAAGGTGTAAAATATTCAGTGAAAGCGCGTATGGCAATAACGCTGCCGGCCAATGTTTTCCTAAAGCAAACCACCGATTTGGTACTGCATACTGCTGCCTAAAGAGTAATCCTGCCACTGCCTGTGCAGGTGAGCCGTGATTTTCTAGGTGATAGCACTCAGCTTTCGGAACCCTAATTGCCTCAAACCCCTTTTTCCACAAACGAATCATTAACTCAGGCTCTTCATAGTAGAGGAAATAACGCTTTTCAAAGCGCTCAGCCCCTAAAGCTGACCGTTTAATCATGCAACAGGCACCGGTAAAGCAGTTGGCTTCACCAGCTTTTTTAGGAAGTGCTTCCTGATTTAAGGTAAACCCACTGGAAGAGATAGTAGCTCCATATGAGTATACTTCTGCTGCCGGACGCTCCCAACCACGATAAATAAGTGGTGAAGCAACTGCTGCCTTTTCCTGGCTTTCCAATGCTTTGATTAATAATTCCGCACAGGTAGGCTCAACCTGTAAATCATTATTAACCAGAAAAATATACGGCGAAGTGGTCATATCAATCCCCCTATTATTGGCCTTCCCAAAACCAATATTAGCCCCCGTCTGTACGTACTCTACCGTTGGATACGTTTTTTTGATAAACGCTTCAGAGCCATCTGCTGAATCATTATCTATAATAATTACGTGTTGTGGTTGCACGGTAGAGGCATACAGGGAATCAAGAGTAGGACCTAACACCTCTTTACCTTTGTAATTCACAATAATGACGTCGTATTTCATGATTGATGAGTAAGCCTTGTATACTCGTGGTGAAGATAATGATGATTCCGAAGTGTTTGCTGAAAACGACGTTTTTGTAGGGCTAGCACAATGGGAGCCAGGAGTGGGTAGACTTTGTAGAGTAGAAAATCTTGCTGTCTAGAGGAACTTTTTCCAAGTAATCCGTGTTTAGCCCTTACGCTATTTAAGAGTTCAACCCATTTATTGTTCTGACTATATTCGGTGGTAAGGCTGGTTTTTTTAATGATGCGATAAAAGAGAAAAGCACCACGGGTAGGCACTCCCGTATGACCGGCTTCCAGTAGGGTAAGGAGCATATCCCAATCTTCAAGGGCGGGAAAGGTAGTATCGTAGCGAAATGTGCGAATGACCTCTCCCCGAAATACACAGGCGGAAGGGATATAGTTATTTATTTGTAATCGCGCAGCATCAAATGGCTGGGCTTGGCGTAAACCTTCCCGCTCACCAAAAAACACTGTATCTGGATAGGTAAATGATGCTTCAGGATGTTCGTTTAACGTTCGCTCTGTAAGCTCTAAGAAATTATTACTAATCACATCGTCATTATCTAAAAAGAAAACGTAGGTACCGCTTGAGTGTGCAATGCCAGTATTGCGAGCACCAGAAAGGCCTACATTTTTTTGACGAATAACAGTTACGTGTTCTTGCTTTTTTACTGTTTCTAAGACCAAGAGTGTAATGGGGTCAGAAGACTCATCGTCCACAATAATAATTTCGTAAGTAGTAGTACCTACTGCAGCCTGAACACTGGCTAAGGCTTCCAACACCAAGTTGCCTTTATTAAAACAGGGAATAACAATGGTCCAAACAACAGCTTTTTTCATGCACCTCCCTTACTGGCACGAGCATTATTAAATCCCCGTGCCATATATTCTTCAAGATTAGCATACCAAGTATAAGGCAAGATAAACATTGAAAACGCCAAGTAACTTCCCCTATTACTCTTACTCCATTTAAGCGAAGCCTGGAGGTGGAGAAAGGCAAGCAACCAACTACCTCTTTGGCGATAACCCTGGGCAAAGAACAGATGTAGCCTAGAGTAAGCAGCACATTCATCCGCCGATAATTCTTCATGCTTTTTGGGCCAAATTTTTGGCCAATCAACAAGTGGAGCAGGTCCACTTTTTCCGTAGTGTTCCCAGGCTGCTTCAGCCACCGCAACAGACTTACTTTTTTGTGCAGTACGAAGAGAAATAGACATGCCTTGTGGATTCAATCGATAAGAA
>Ga0206797_1121_pt1 | contig 14487 bp, 11 predicted proteins | sample Alteio_BWOrgCont_69_FD_152894 | JGI IMG/M metagenome (GOLD analysis project Ga0206797, IMG submission 152894) | Enriched cells from forest soil in Barre Woods Harvard Forest LTER site, Petersham, Massachusetts, United States -... | ecosystem: Environmental > Terrestrial > Soil > Temperate forest >...
TTAGGCACAACCACACGGCGATTATCATCGGTCTTAATGATGGTATACCCGAGGCTCAAACTTTCGATCTGTCCTGTTTCCAGACCTGTTGGAGCTGTAACCTGCAATCGATCACCGACATTAAAAGGGCGATAAAGAAGCAAAGAAATACCTGCAATAAGATTGCCCAAGGTATTTTGTGCAGCCATACCCGCGACAACCGACAAGACACCAACGCTGGCGAGTCCGGCATTACCCAGATTAGACAACGCAGGGATAAGATGGGCGTAAACGAAGAATACAACAATATAAACAATGATCTGCATCAATTGTGAAACAAATTTGATCCTGGTACGGTCAATGTGAAGGCGCGAGCCGCGGGCAATAGCCCGTTCAACAGCCAGGCGTAGCATACGATTAATAAGCGAAGCGCAAATCAATAAAACCACAGCATAAACAACCGCTCCCTCAAAAGTGGCAGGATTCATGATATTAATGCTCTTAAATTGAAATCCCATCTTTTTCTCCAGTTAAATTAAACACCTTAATAATATACCACAAATAAAAAGGACAGCCTATAACAAACAGACTGTCCTTTTTACATGTAGACATGAGTCATCCCGTCTCTCCTTACTGGCCCCCGCCGCTTGGCCAACTGGCCAGGCGGGGCTTTATGAACGCAAACGGTTTCCCCTTTGCCTGCCGGGATTATCTGCATTTAAATAATCCGCAATTACAGCACTGATATCGCCAGTATTAACGCCTACCTTTTTAGCGGTATCAATGAGCTCTTGGCAAGTTTCATACTCTTGAGCCACCAACGCCTCTTTTAAATACACCAAGGCGGTCAACTTGAGTAACTGATCCGTGCCCAAAGCCTGTTCTTCACTAACCAGGACATTATTTTCCATTTTTCTCACCTCCTTTTTCTAACAGAACCCCGCCGCTTTGGCCTTACTGGCCAGGCGGGGCCAATAAAAAAACCACCGACTTTTGAGGATCGGTGGTTTGAATTGACTTTCAAAATTATTTAATTAACGATTCAAAACACACCTTTCCCGGCCAGCTTTCTCCAAGAGCAAGAAAGCATAAAGCAAGGTACGTAATGTTTTTGAATCATTAAGGTCTTCATGATGTTTTAACTATACCACCTACTATCGACGATGTCAACTTTTATAAAAGAATTGCGTGCATTAAGAATTCATACAAATCCCGATATAATTTACTGTATTTGATACATACGGCCTTCGACAGTCTCCTTGAGTGTTCGCAGACACCACACGATTGGTAATTGTCGCTGTGATGTACTGGTCGCTCTCACAGCCTCCCTTGCCTGAGCTGTCATAGGTCTCTGCCCTTTCAGATGCCACCAGCCATTGGCATTGACTATCCGTATACCCCGTTGGTAAAGGAATCGTACTCCCATCCCCGGTAACACCAGTGACCACAAATACCGGCGGGGCTGTAGGCCCCCCGGGGACACCTATCGTGCTTGTAACTGTTGTTCCAGAAACATTAGATAAAGGTAACTTGGAAGCTACAATATTTTGGGCCCCATCATTGACGTTTGTCGAAACTGTAAAAAGAGAAGTTGTTGAACTTACAACGTAGCTGTTACTAAAAGGGTTTTGACCATTCCAGCCTTGAGGCAAATAGCCCGTTGATTCAAGGTCATTAGGTGATGTATTAATTGAACTTGGCCAACCCATTCCTTTTTGTAAATAATAGCTGCGCGCAGCATCCTGAATATTTTGGATTTCCAAAGCTGTCTTTGTCCCGGCTTTTTCCAAATACGATCGATACATGGACGGAACAGCAAAGGTCAAGAGCACTGTCAGGATAATGACAACCACCGTCAACTCCAAAAGACTAAAAGCCCTTTTATTGTTTATACAAATATTCAAGATCATAAGTAAGCCTTCCAGAGAATTCGTTCGGTATGCTTTGCGTAATGCTGATTTGATCCGACGTTGTCCCAGGCGTCAAGGCTAAAAAACTTCCTTCACCAGCATCTACCAATATCCCTTTAGGAATTCTCGTCGTTACAGTGACCATATTATTCCCATGTCTGAGGGAATAACTATACCCAAAAGGATTGCTCGTCACCACCTGAGGCATATTATTACCGTTAAAATTTGTATTGTTAGCCAACAATGAAGTATTTGATGGCCATACTAACGGCAATGGATCATTTGGATCGTTGGGGTTATTGGATGAATTATAGTAATCTATCGCTGCCTGCGCGATGGAGCCCATTTCCCTTACTGTTGCTTGAAACTTGGCCCGATTTATAAAATTTGTACAATTACTAACAATAATCACGATTAAAACCCCAACGATCACCATCACAATCGTCAGTTCCAAAACCGTAAACCCAATCTTTACTGTAAGACGGTTGCCCATGTTTGGCTCGATGATGTATAACTCGGCGGAAGTGCCGATATTTTTGTTAATGCCGTGGTTAATTTTGTAGCTGGCGCAGGCGGCACAGCCGTTAAGGCGATATCCACCATGGTTGAACTGTTAGGATCAACATTAACAGCATAGTCACCGCTCCAGGGGTCAGTTGAAGTCGCGCTAAACTGCGCTGGTAAATACCCAGAGGCTAACTTGGCAAAAGTAATTCCCGTATAAACACCCCCATTATCACTGGCCCACTCGACACTAGCCGTCTGGATGGCCTTGATACTCGCGATGGCATTCGCAATCCTGCTGTTATCCGTCGCTGTTTGGCCAAGCGGGACAACCACCAACAGAATGACGCTGATAATGACCAATGCAATGACCATTTCAATGATAGTAAACCCTTGCTTATTTTTGATTCTTTTCATTTCATCCATTGTCTCTCTCCTTTTAGGATCCCGCCTGCCCCGCAGCTTTTCTGCGGTGGCCGCTTGGCCAACTGGCCAGGCGGGGCTTTTTTTCAGGTTCATTTAAATACGCCTTCACTCATCTGGCCCATACTTGAATAAATGGGCAAAATAAATGTGCAAAGTATCATCAATAAAAACAATGCCGCCATCACCAGCAACGACGGCTCAATCATCGCAATCGCTGCCTCAATTGATTCCTTTGTCTTAATATCGAAATACCTATAAATACGCTCCAAATATTGAGCTAAATACCCGCTCACCTGCCCCTTGCTTAAATTTTGACTGACAAATGGCGGAAAAAATGGATCTTGCTTAAAGGCATCGCTTAGTGAACTTCCTTTAAATATTTTATCCCGTATTAAAATCAATTTTTCTGTAATGTAGGTATTATTCGCCTGATGAATATTGGTGATTGTTTGAATAATATTGATCCCACTTTTCTGGTATACATACAAATTCATGAACAATTGGGATAGTTCAATATTTTTGATTAGATTTCCTAATAGGGGGATATTAAAAACCGCTACCATGAATTTCTCCCGGTGATTATCTACAAAATATTTAATGACCCACACAACAGCTGCCATTGATATCAGAACAGCCCACCAATATTCTCTTATAAACCCGGCATACCCCATCAAAATCGCCGCGGATAAACTTTTTCTTGAACCTGGAGGCAAAAATGCTTTTAATAAAGGGACTAATTTCAGGGACATAAATACCGACAATCCCGTTAATAAACAAAAAATGATCCCTGGATAAATTAACGATCGGGTGATTTTTTTATGGTTCTCATTTTTTAATTTGTAATATTGCGCCAATAAATCTAATAATTCCGGGATATTACCCGTCTTTTCAGCGGCGCTAAGAGATACGCAAACGATCTTTGGAAAAATCTTTGTATTTTCAAATGATTCTTCCAAGGAACGCCCATCGTTAATAAAGTTACCTATCTTTTTAAGGGCTTCTTTTAAGATCGTATTTGATGTTGTTTCATTTAACGTGCTAATGGTCTCATTGATTGATAACCCGCATTTTTGCATATCAGCGAAATCTTTAAAGAAAACAGAGAGCATTGATGATGACAATTTACGGTTATGAAATATACTTTTTACAAATGCCGTATAATCCGGTGAAATGCTCAAAATCTCCAGGTCGTAAACCAGTGCCTGATTCTTAACATCTTCCAGGCTCCCCTCAAAGGTTTGAGTAATTTCAGATCGCTTGGCTGTTAAGGCCTCAATTTTCCAATACATAAATTTATCCCAAGATCCTTACTGCCTCTTCTAGAGAAGTTTCTCCCTTTAAAATCAAAGAATTCATATCATCAAACATTGTCCTATACGTCCCGCGCTTTCTTAACAGGGAACAAATTTCACCCAGGGCATTACATCCGATTAATTCTTTAATTTCTGGATCAATAAGGAGCACTTCAGCCACCACTGTTCTTCCTAAATAGCCATGACGGCAACGCTCACAGCCATGCGCCCTATAAATAGTTTGAAACCCGCGACATAAATATTTTGCCTCATAAGGTTTCAGCCCCGTTTGGTCCACCATCGTTGATGTTTTACAAAATGGACAAAGTTTCCTGACCAATCTCTGGGAAATTACCGCCACCAGGCAACTTGAGATGTTCACCGCATCTACACCTAAATCCCGTAATCTTAAAATCGCTGAAATAGGGTCATTGGTATGCAGGGTCGAAAAAATTTGAAGACCGGTATTGGCTGCGCGTAGAGATTCTTCGGCTGTTTCCCGGTCTCTGATCTCACCAATGAGGATCACATTAGGGTCCTGCCTTAAAAATGCCCTGATAGCCATCCCAAAGGTTAAATCCTGTGATTGCTTAACCTCAACTTGAGACATTAACGAATGTGTAATTTCAACAGGGTCCTCTATCGTCAAAATCTTTTTAGAAATCGATTTAATCTGGTTTAATACTGCTGATAAGGTTGTTGACTTCCCGCTGCCGGTTGGCCCGGTGACTAAAATCAAACCGTGGGGAACAATGATCGCTTGATTGATTAAATTTTGATTGTGCTGTGAATACCCCAAACTTTCCAAAGGGATTGATGCCCGGTCACGATCCAATAGTCGTAAAACAATGCTGGGTCCATGGATAGTAGGGATTTGTGAAAATCGAACATCAACCGTCTTAGATATTTCCCTAAATTCATGATCAAACCGTCCATCCTGTATCCCATAATCACAAGGATTTCCCTTACATTTAGTCAAAATAATATTGGCAAGTTTAGAAATATACTCCGGCTTTAAACAGCTGATAGGTGTTAATAACCCATCAATTCTAAATCGAATATCTGTAGTCTTACCAGTGGGCTCGATATGAATATCAGTGCTTCGGGTTATAATCGCCAAATTGATAATTCCATTAAGCCAGGACGCCAGTGCATCAATCCCTTCTGATTTTAAAGATTCAATTTCTGATAATAATTTCTTCCTGTTTTGCTCCAATATGATTAAATCCAACGCATTCCTGACATCGCTCTCAGCACCAATATAAAAATTGACTCCCTTATTGCAAAAATTATCCTTAAGAAAATCTGTGACCTCAACATCATCTATAAACGAGACGACAAATGAAGGTACTCCCCCATTCTTTAATGGGAATATCTGATGCGCACAAAAATAATCTAATCCTACCTCTTCTATGGCCCTGTAATCAGGGACATATTCACTCTTAAATCTCTTCCAATTAATCTGCTTGGAGAGGCAATCAGCTAATGCGGCATCATCGATAAAATTATGATGTTTTAAAATAGATCCCAGGCGGACCTTGGGGTTTGTTTTCTTATACTCAAGGCAATGATCGAGCTGGTCTTGAGTTATCGCACGCTCTTCGATTAATATTTCACCTATTTTTGATAACATTTTTTATTCCGGTTTATAGTCAATAGTTTTGGTTAAATCTTGGGGCGCACTAAAATGAAGCGTTACGCTTGAATCAGAAATCGATACAACCTGAATGTTATCGGTAGGGTTTGATTTTTCTTTAACCTGGAAACTAAGGCCAGCTATAGAAAGAATCGCTTCTTTTTTGAGAGCATCTCCACCTATGTATTCAACCTTAATCTCTGGCAGATTTTTTTGTCCGTCTAAAGTTGGTTCATTAAAAGCTCCTCTGTCTTCCATTTTCAGTTTATTAATCTGGGCAAGGGCCTTTTCCTGTTCAAGTTCAAGATTGGTCTGTTCAAGCTGCATCCTCAAATATTTAGTTTGTTTCTGCTGTTGGCGGTCGCGGTCAAGTTGCGCTTGGATTGCGGCATCGTCTTGTTCGATTAACCCTGTCTCTTGCTCGTCGACTGGGGCTGTTCCCTGGGGTGTCACCGCCTTTAGCGGGACCCCGTCCGTAGGCGGGGCTTTCATATTCAAAGCTACCTCATCTGGCGGCGTACTTGGGGCCGGTGGGGAAAACTTCCAGATCAACAATCCAATCAATAAAAAACCCAACAATAAAATGGGGACAATTAATCTTAATGGCATATTTTTAAAGTCCATATATTTCTCCTTTAACTATTAAATTATTGTTATCTTTATCAATTTCTGAAGCCATGAAATCAGTATTTTTCTCCAATAAATGGATATCATCTAGCACAGCTCCCATATCTGTTTCTTCTGAAAATTTATTGACCACAATTTTAATTTTCAACCCTCGTACGCCTTTGTATTCTGTATCTACATACTGATCAGCAATATCCTTGATCTCCCGGGCATTTTGTAACTGAACATCCATATTTGTCCCGCTATAACTTTCCAATAACCTGATTTGGTTCATCACCAATACATATGCTGTTGACAACAATACTGGCTTGCGTTTAGTTAAAAACTCTTTATCCTGAATTTGCTGACTCAAATCAAAATTATTTTCTTCCAACTGCAAATTTTCATTTCTCAAACTGTCAATTTGCGCCTTGGCAGATAAACCAAAATTTATAAATAGAATCGAGAAGACAAAAGAGGTGAAAATAATACTCTTATTCATAGAGTTACGCTCAAATGTTTGCCAGGTTGATTGTTCACAAAAATATCTTTAATATCGGCATTCTTTAAAATTCTTATTTGAGGAATAGGATCATACGGCCCCTGACTATCCGCCAATAACGATACTTCTAAACTCCAATGGTCCATTTTTGTAAACTTAAATGACTCGACCTCGTAATTGGTTGGAATCAAATCAATCACAGAGAGATAGGATATTCCATAATTAAGAAATTTTTGCCTTCTTAAATCTTCACGGTATGTTTCTCGATCCAATAATGTCAATTTTTCATCTAATTGTTGATTAACCTGCCTGGCTCTATCCCTTTGTTGGCTAACCATTCCCAACTCCATTTTATTAAAAAGGAAATACAACGACCCTATCGCCACTACACTTAAGCACCTAATAGTTGTCGTGACATTCTTTTTTAAATCAACTTCTCTGCGTTTTCTTAGGATCTCTTCAGGCAATACAAATTTGATAGGGGTATTTATTTCTTTTAAACCTTCTAGGGCAGGATAGGCAACATTTAAATATTCAACAGGAAGATTTTCCGTGTTCTTTGAGATTTCAGCAGCTAACACTTGATTGTTAACAACAATAAGGAACTCTGTACTTTTCTTGTCTAAATAAAAATCTGTTTTCTTAAAAAAATCAATCTGGGAACGCTTGATTTCAGGCAAAATATCTTCACCGTTATTAACAATAGCCCTTGTCCGGCTAAACTTTAACCCATCAAAAACAGTTAATAACCTTTCTGTGCCCAAATCATCCACAAAAACAACCGTTTTATTTAAATCAATTTTCTTATGCATAAGCGTATTACGCAGAGCAATGCCATAAGGAATAAATGATTCAACCCTTTCCGGTGCGATTAAAGAATATACCTCTCTTACCTTTTGTTCTTTGATTCCAATGACTTGAAAACGATTGTGATCAATCTTCTCGTCCTGAATGATATAGTCTTCATGCTGGTAAAGCTCTTTGAACTTACGCACCAGGATGCTGTCTTTCTTTTCGATGGGACTTTCCACCGCAGCAGCGATAAGCACATCAACATCAACCACACACAAGTTCACCTTATCAATAGAAGATAAATCTCTTAAATCTTTTCTATCTATCCGACGCGCATTCACACCATCGCTAATTAATATTTCGTTGTTAAATAATAAGTAGTTCATATATTCCTAATCACACCCTTAGGCGTAATGATAATCACCAGCTCAGTCTTTTGACTTGAATGAGCTTTATATTGAAAGGCATTACCTAATAAAGGAATCCGGTCTAAATAAGGAATGCCTTGGGCTGAATTATTTTTAGTAGAACTAATTAACCCTCCTAAAATCAAGGTCTTGCCAGGTTCGACCCCGACGTTGGTGGTAATGCTTTTGGTTGAAACTTGGGGCTCTTGAATGGTCAGTCCATTGCCAACAGGAACATTGGTCATTGAATCTAGCGTGTTCACTGCCGCGGAAATATTCAATACTGTTTTATTGTCTTCCATTTTGGCCTCTAATCTCATCGTCAACCCATCAGAGACTTCGGAGGTAGTCACATTGGATTGAGTGATATTATTGCCAATGGTCTGCCCTGTCCCTGATATATAAGGAATACTGGTCACTTCCTGGATGATCGCTGGAAACATATTGGATACAGTTATAGAAGGCCTACTGATAACATTCACATCACCCATCGAATCCAACGCTTTAAGCACCATGGATATGCCGCCATTACTTGTCCCGCTCGCAGCATCTGGTCCGGTGGCTGACAAGGTCAATAACTGTCCACTCAGAAAACCTGCTGAAGAGAAATTTGTCGAGGCTGTAATGTTATTAAGTCCTGCGAATTTCTTGGCAATGGTATTCCAATCGATACCAGTTTCATAATCGCTAGACAAGGTTACTTCAATAATTTGAATCTCAAAACTTTGCTGACGGCCCAAGCTTTCATTAATTGTCGAAACCAAATCGCTTATTTTGTCTAATACCGCAGGCTTATCCGTCACAATAATGGAGCCGCTGACCTTGTTAATAGAGTAGCTGCCGACCTGGGGGGTTATCATTGATTTGACATTGCTTTCTAAATCTGTCCATAACGAAAGCTTGGGGGAACTGTTTTCATAATAAATCTTCGTTCCAACCTTTACTTGCTGGTCTTGTTGATTTGCTGTTGAGCTGTTATTATTCGTCGTATTATCAGCAAAGGAATCATTAGAAGTCTCATCGGTGAATGATTGGTCAACTGCAGGCATGCTGATATTAAAAATCCTGGTTTCTGTTTCTGTGATAATCAAGTCCTCTTGGGAGACTTTGAAGCCATAGCCAAATTTATAGAGAAGACTCTTTAACGCTCTCCATACTTCGATATTTTCAAGATTGATGGATGTCTTTTGCGCATCTATGTCCGGTGTGGTGATCACGTTATATCCTGTTACCTGAGAAATAGTAGAAAGATAAATTTTCAAAGGCAGGTCATTGCCTTTGAGGGTTATTTTTAAGTTTAATTCAGGCGGTAAATTAGAAACTTGTTTTATCATTGGGCCTAAGGGTTCTTTCTTTTCAATAATGGTGGTCGGCAATATATCCATTTTAGTGGCTATTGTTTTATCTTCGTTCTTATCCACTGGATATGAAAGCTTATGGATAACTAATTTCGTGTAATAATTATCATTGGCGACAAATCGCAGGACATAATCTTCTCCTGAGATGCCGCTCACGGTCATCTCAGCAACTTCCGAATCAGTCGGCATCAGTTCTAAAGTATTTGCCCTTTTATCATCACGTTGGACAACATAGCTATCTGCCCCAAAGCCCCTGACTACGCTAATAATGGCTTCAGGAAAAATCACCACACTCATGTGATCTTTTTTCACATGAACATAAATTTCCTTGCCGTCATACACAAAATCTTTGATATCTGCGTGTGCGATGGACATAAACAATAATAGAGTAGAAAAGGCGAGCACAAAAGTTTTCATAATAAACTCCGTGGGGGGAATTAATTTAGTCTTCTTGGGGGAAGAAGCAAAATCAATACTACATTATGTTTGATTATTTGTCAACAATTAATTTGACTATAAAACAATCACAGCGTTGCGGATTTATAAAACAGCTTGCATACCCAGCAAGGACAGCGGACTTTTAATTTTAAAAATACGAAGAATTATCCCCTGGACACCGGTAAAATTACCTTTACGGAATTGAGCAATCATAGCCGAATTAAATCTCATCTGAATTGCCTGGCCTATAACATCCAATTTCATTTTCTTGGAGTTTAAGTCAATACCACCGTGCCTCTCCGGCCCTTTTATCCCTTGATGATGAGAAGATGCTTTCAATGCTAAATCAGAACCTGATACCATCCCCACGTCAATCATAACTGGCGACATCTTGCTAGGAGTTCCCATCACAGCTATAATCACAGGCGTGGGCTTCATCTCAACCTTAGTCCCTGCTTTATACACCGATACACGCCATTTTTTTTCTTTTGGGTGAAAACTAATATACATAACACCAGGTTTAAATATTGGTTTTACCTTTAATGCTTTGGCCTCAACGGCTATTTCTGTTGCTATTCTCGATACTTTTTCCTCCGCACCTCTTTTTAAAGATTCAAGTTTCTTGTTATCTGCATCAGGATAAAGCCTAAGAGCATCTAATGATAATTCAAGAAATTTATCCATCGCCATAGTCAAAATAAGTTGCTCGCCAACTAAATTATCGATTTTTTCATTATGCGTCACCGCATAGCTTATGCCTCCTCTAGCATCAAGATATCTCTGAAGCTGATCTAATTTTTCCGCTACTCCGTTAGGGACATTCAACGACAAGCTGACTAATTTCATTCTAATCAATTCTAGCTTTTGTTCCATTGACTCCCACCTTTGAGGATAATTAACCCATTCAGGCGTTACAAAAGGATTAGGAGCTATCGAAAAAATCAAAGGATCTGATTTTTTCCTCCTTGGCCCTTCAGCAAAAATTAAAGGACTTGATTCTTCTATATCCCAATAATTATAACCACTGGAGTACATTGGCACCCCATCAACCATTTCGCTGTATTTCCATACTCCATAATTACCATTTTTGCGTTTAAGGATTAATGAGTCTCCTGGCATCAAGACTACTGGCCTATGCAGTGTGCTCCTAACGTTATCTTTAACTAACTCTGCAAATGTTGCCTCTTCATTTATCACAGCTTTTTTTCTCAAATCTTCACCAGTAACACCGTCATGGACTCCAGAAATTCTCAAAGAAATAGGCCCTATATAGTGACAAACTATCTTTTGTATGACAGACGCGACATATCGCCTGGCTTCGCCATTCAAAGGACGAGCTTCCCCTTGCAATTCTTCTAAATAAGCTCGCGCAAATATCAAATTCCTTATTTCATCAACGGAAGAATCATTACGATACCTTTCTACCAAATCAATTTGGCCTAGAGTATCTTCAACGCTATGGTATTCTTCATACTCTTTGAGTCCCCATAATATTCTACTTTCAGGACTTGCGTTGTCCTTGGCTATAACTATGGCATCATGATCAAGAAGCATTGATTTTGATTCTTCATCATCTCTATAATATGCGTATAAATACCACTGGCCTTTATTTTTCCGTAGCGTTCCATTTACTGCTTGAGTTGCATTTTCATCCTGGCCTCTAACATAATAAGCAATTAAACTACCTGGCACTATTTCTTCACTTTTTGCCTTGCTCGCAGGATTGCGAAGTAAAAGGCTCAAAAATCCATCTAGTTCTGATTTATAGCCATCATACACAGCTTGGGCTTCGACAACTAAAGGATCCTTATCGATCATATCGATACTAAAAGGTTCTATTTCATTAGACACATTCAATAGCCCTAACCTATATACGACTGATTTTTTAACAAAATCTAACAACCCCTGAGCTATCAAAAAACTCGTAATTTTACCCTGACCATCATTTTTACTGGTCTCCCAATATCCCAAATGATCAAAAGATTGTTTAACTCTTGGTAAATTTGGATCCAAAACCAACGACCTTCTATAATTTAAACCATGCAAGATAAGTTCCCATTGCGCTTGCATTTGTGCAAATGCTTTCTGTTGCCCTGATACCCTGTCTTTTCCTAAAGCTGGCAGTTCTCTAATCAACACTTCATCATAAATTGCTGAAATGCTAACCAGATGACCGAATAAATCTTGAATTTCATCACTTGGAGCGCTTCCAATTGTCATTGCTAAATCTTTCAAATATGCGGGTAAATAAAAAACAATAAAATTAAATCTTTTTTCTGCCAGCTTGGGATCTGTTCCTAAATCTTCCCATTTATCACCGACAATGTCCCCTGTTGAAACATTTCTCAACCCAATCAAATAGTGCCTATCATCTTCACGAACAAGCACTCTGAAAGCATTGCCATGCGTATCTTTGATTTCATCACTTTTTCTAAAATATTCATCTTGAACAGGTGTTGGAAATTCTGCAACTTCTCTGATTGCTGCCGCGGAAGTAACTCTATGAACAGTTTCTCCCAAAAATCTAACAGGCATCATTCCCTTCCACCAAGATGGATCATAAGCTGCAACTCTGATTGCAACCCCATTAAGCCCTAATTTTAAAATATTCTGCAGCCATGCTGGATCATTCGTAACTATGGTAGGTATAAAAGAAGGTATTGCTGGCTCTGCGGTAGGGTTTGGCTCTGCGTCAGGACTTGGTTCTATTAGATCTATTTCCATTTGATTGAGAAATCCATTTAAAGCATCCCCAAGTGTTACACCTAATCTCTCTGAACCAACGAGGGGAACACTGGCCGTGGGAACAAACTTCCCAGAGGGATCCATCCCACTTAAAACATCACCATAGTCCCCATTTAACCCTTTTTCATCATCCCTAATCATTCTAGATTTATTCTTAACAGTTGGACTATCTCTCTTAGTTGGTTTAGCAACTGCTGGCTCTTGACTAGACCTCCTGTCCCTCTGCATTTCTCCCCAACCTTTAAAAGAAGCTCTGATTGCTTTTATAAAATTTGAATGATTGGGCTCCACTAACTTAGGAACGCTCCATTCCAATGATGCAACCACATCGTTATATTCTAAAACTGCTTGGACGGGATCATAACCAATAGTTCTAGTAAAAATAAAATCTCTTGCTCCTTCTCTTATTATTCCTATCCAAAACCGATGTTGATCCACATCTAAAACTATCAATGCCCCCCTTCCATTTATATCATGAATCTCAGTACCTCTATAAAACCTGGGATGAAATTCGAGATCGGGAAAATCCGTCTTAATCTCCCAAGGCAATTCGCCTTTCCATTCAGACAGGAATAAACAGTCTTTGATATCTATATCTCTTAAAATCCCACTTTCAAGGCCCCATGATCTCACATCAACTGTTCCCTTACCTTGGTTGACATGCATTACTTCCCCAAATTTACCCTGCCAAGTGGCCATCATCCCAGGTTTAATTTGCTTGGCATCTGCAATTAATCGCGTATTTTTCTTAAATCCGCTACGTTCAAATACTTCACATAAAACTTCAATCTTATACCTTCTTTTTGTTTCTCTATACCCAATCCATTGGTCAAAAACATAAGCTGTAAGATCTTTATTTTTATTTGTTAATAAATCTTGATAATTACTTTCAATATAATCAACCAAGGCTTGTAAATAGCTTTTATCTGATGGCTTGTTTCTAAGCTGAGGCTCCCATGTTCGTTCAACTTCCTTATTTAATTTTTCAAGGCTCATTTTTCCCAAAACACCACTTGATCTTGCATCTGGATAAACAAGATCCATCCATAATTGCAGGTTATTAAAAGGAGCGGCATAAGGCATCTTAAAATGACGGTCATAAAGAATTGATTGTAAAGGTTTTATCTTGCTTGACGCAATCAGCACTTCTTTTCCATCATTTCTTTCCACTAGAACATACCCTTTAGCTTCTTGAAATTCTTCTTTTTCTACACCTTGAGGAAGTTGAACATTACTGCCGTTTTCAGGAGACTCTGGAGGCTCTTCATTTTGATCATCGACCTTATTAACAGGATTATCTTTACCATTTATTTTCACGGAAGCCTCATACCCAGATATCCCAACTTTGTTAATATCAACACTTAATCTGTCTGAAATCATTCTTTCAATATCACTGGAGGTTAATACTCCTTTTTTTCCTGTAATGCGTATTTTTCAGGAATTAATCCTACTCCTAATTCCTTGGAAAAATATGCAACCATTCTTTCTTTAATGCCTCCTGTATCTCTTTGAATTTCTTTGAATCTTAAATTCCTATCGGCATAAGATGGCCCATCCTCCTCTGAAGGCATATAAACTTCTTTTACAAGACTTTCTACGAATGTCTCAACATACGAATTTAGCTCGTTTGGTTCCATTTCAACAACATCTTCATCCCCAGCATTTGCTGCTTCTGCTTCAGTTGTAACACCCACTAATTCACCAACTGGCTCTACGTCTCCAACCGCGGCGACATCTACTGTATTGATATTCATCGCAAAATCAGCTGGCACACCTCCGGAGAAATACTTGCGCGGTATCATTTGTTGATGCGCCTGATCTAAATCTTCCTTGATATAATTAAAAACGCCTTTTTTATATGCCTTCAGGTATTGTTCGTAGATTTTTTCTGT
>Ga0206797_1111_pt1 | contig 14429 bp, 6 predicted proteins | sample Alteio_BWOrgCont_69_FD_152894 | JGI IMG/M metagenome (GOLD analysis project Ga0206797, IMG submission 152894) | Enriched cells from forest soil in Barre Woods Harvard Forest LTER site, Petersham, Massachusetts, United States -... | ecosystem: Environmental > Terrestrial > Soil > Temperate forest > O...
TGAACAAAACCTGGAAAAAATACGTCACCACGGGCAGCGCGCCGATAGTATCGTAAAGGGGATGCTGCAGCACAGCCGGGCAAGCAGCAATGTCATGGAGCCTACCAATATGAATACCCTTGCAGATGAATACCTGCGGCTGGCTTACCACGGCTTGCGGGCAAAAGACAAATCGTTCAATGCCGACCTGGTTACACACTACGGCGAAAATTTACCAGTTATAAATGTAGTGCCACAGGATATTGGCCGCGTATTGCTCAACTTGTACACCAACGCTTTTTATGCAGTGCAGCAAAAACAAAAAACAGCCGCAGCAGGCTACAAACCAACCGTCGAAGTACGCACCTGGACAGGGAATGGGCAGGTGAAAATAGCGGTAAAGGATAACGGCATCGGCATTCCGCCTGATATTAAAGACAAAATTATGCAGCCTTTTTTTACTACGAAAGCTGCAGGCGAGGGCACGGGACTCGGCCTGTCATTAACATATGATATGGTGGTGAAGGGCCATAGCGGTATGATAGATTTAAACAGTATAGAAGGCGAAGGCTCGGAATTTATAATAACACTACCAATTGGTTAAGTATGGCAGGTGAAAAAGAGAGATCATTAATATCAAGGTATAACGAACTGGAAAAAGAACTGGCTTTTAAAACCCATGAGCTGGCGATAGAATCCTCACTAGAACAGGTTCGCACGGTTGCCTTGGGTATGAAAACACGGGACGACCTGTTGAACATATGTAAGATTTTGTTCGAAGAGCTAACTAAATTAGGATTTGGCGAATTGAGAAATGCCATGATCAATATTGTTAGTGATGAAAAAGGCTCTTTCCTGAATTATGACTTTAATCCCGGTAACGGGATCTCGGTTACTCCCTTTTTGCACAACAGCCACCCGGTTATGGAGCGCCAGGTTGAAATGACCAGGAGGGCCAGCGATGCATTCATCGAACATGTTCTTACAGGCGCGGATCTCGAAGATTTTAAGGCTTTTCGTGTAAGAAATGGGGAATTGCCCGATCCAAAACTCGAAAACGTGCCTGCGATATACTATTATTTTTATTCTATCGGCGTAGGCTCGGTTGGAATATCAGCTTTTAGTTCGCTTACGGAAGAAAAGCGGTCGGTATTAAAGCGTTTTCGAAATGTATTTGATTTGGCCTATCGCCGCTATGCCGATATAGAACAGGCTGAAGCACAGGCACGGGAGGCACAGACTGAAGCCTCCCTGGAACGGGTACGGGCAAAAGCAATGGCCATGCACAGTTCCGTAGACCTCGCGCAAACGGTGAATGTATTTTTCAAAGAGCTGAAAGTATTAGGCATTACACCTATCAGGTGTGGCGTGGGCCAGATTGATGAAGAAACCCGTACAACAAGCCTGACTACCACTACCGCTATGAAGCAGGGCGATTCCTTTGATGTTGTGGGTAAACTTAAACAAACGGGGCACCCAGTTTTGGATGGCATATATGATCACTGGAAACTACAGAAAGAATACCATCCAGTCTTAATTGGGCCTGATATCAAAGCGTATTATGATGTTACAAAATCACAGATCGCGTATCCGGATTACTCAGAAGAGGTAACCCAATACGGCAATAACTTTTTCTTTAAAGAAGGCTTTGTTTTTGCATGGACAGAGAAAGAACTGTCAGAAGAAGAGCTGAAAATATTTCGCCGGTTTACCTCGGTACTGAGCCTTACCTACCGGCGTTATATTGACCTTAAGGAAGCAGAGGCACAGACCCGTGAAGCGCAGATAGAATCAGCTATAGAAAAAGTCCGCTCCCGCTCGCTAGCTATGCACCATACCGAGGAGCTACAGGAAGTGATAACCGTTGTGTTTAATAAATTAACGGAGTTGAATGTGGTGATGGATGTGGTGAACATCAGCATACCGGTAAAGGCTACAAAAAGCGTTGACTTTTGGATTGCGGGACACGATCAATTGTATTCTACATCCATCCATGTTCCTTACTTCGATACACCGGTTATTACCGATTTTTGGGCAGCCCAGGAAGCCGGGCAGGGCTTATTTGCAAAAGCCTATACCTTCAAAGAAAAAACCGCCTACTGGAAATGGGCATTTGAAAATTCAGGGTTTAAATATCTTCCCGAAGAGCGTAAGGCGTGGATATTAGAAAGCAAAGGCTTTGCTGTTTCATCCGCCTTTGAAAAAAACACGGCAATTGTGATTAGCAGTCACTCCGGTCTGATGCTTTCTGAAAAAGAAAAAGATATCCTAAGCCGGTTTGCGCGGGTTTTCGAGCAGGCGTACACCCGTTTCCTCGATCTGCAAAAAGCCGAGGCACAAGCAAGGGAAGCAAAGATAGAAACCGCCCTGGAAAGAGTGAGGAGCAGAACAATGGGGATGCAGAAAAGCGATGAGCTGAAGGAAGTGATACAGGTAGTATATGATCAGTTCGGTCACCTCGATATCCAGGTTGAGCACACCGGGTTTATTATTGATTATAAAGAGAAGGATAATATGCACATTTGGCTGGCCGATCGGCATGCTATCCCATTTGAGGTGACGATTCCTTATTTCGATTCGGCCCATTTCAATAGTTTTAATGAGGCCAAAGAAAAGGGGATTGATTTTTTTGCCAACAAACTAACTTTTGAAAAAAAAAACCAGTTTTACCAGGACCTTTTTAAGCTTATTCCAGGAATCCCTGAGGAAACAAAAGAGTTTTATTTTAATTCTCCCGGGCTTGCCATATCAACGGTATTGTTAGACAACGTTGGCCTGTATATTGAGAACTTTTCGGGCACGCCTTATTCAGATGAAGAAAATAAAACGCTGATGCGTTTTGGAAAGGTATTTCAACAAACCTATACCCGCTTCCTGGATCTTAAGCATGCGGAGACGCAGGCAAGGGAATCTCAAATTCAATTGGCATTGGAACGTATTAGGGCAAGAACCATGGCGATGCAAAAAAGCGATGAGCTGCCTGAGGCCTCTTATCTACTTTTTCAGCAGTTCAAAGAATTAGGAGCAAGCACGGAGCAAATAACCATCGGCATAATAAATGAAGAAGAAGGGGTTATTGAAGTATCGGCAACAATCCGGGGTGCCCAAATGACGCAAACCTTCAAACACCCGCTTGATGAGCCATTTGTAATGAAGAAGTTATATGCCGGATGGAAAGCGCACAAGAGGGCGATGGTAGTGGAACTCGCCGGAAAAGAATTGCGTGACTACAATAAATTTCGAACCAAGCTCAGCGGGACTGATTTTAACAAAAAAGACGATGATCGCTATATTATCAATGTAGCTTGCTTCTCCAAAGGCTTACTATCGTGTTCGGCTTCACATAATGTACCTAAACAAACCATCGGTCTGCTAGAACGATTTGCCGCAGTTTTTGACGGCACCTATACCCGGTTTCTCGATTTAAAACAAGCCGAAGCGCAGGCGCGGGAATCGCAAATTCAACTGGCACTGGAACGCGTGAGGGCGCGAACCATGGCGATGCAACACAGCGATGAGCTTTCTGAAACGGCTTTTATCCTTTTTCAGCAATTTAAAAGTCTGGGCGAAAACCCTGATCAAGCCACCATCGGTATTATTAATGAAGAAGAACACGTAATTGAATATTGGGTAACCATGCACGGGAACCAAACAAACCGCGTATTCAAGTTTTCAATTGATGAACCTGACGTTACCCTTAAAATATACAAAGGATGGAAAGAGCAGAAAAAGTCGATCGTTATAGACCTTGCCGGAAAAGCCCTGCACGACTTTACCGCCTACCGTGCCAGCATGGGTGGCGCCCCGGCAAAAAAAGGTGAGAAACGCCGCATAATCAACGTGGCCTTTTTCTCCAAAGGCCTCATCAACGTGCAATCAAATGAAGAGCGTTCCGAACAAAGCCTCCGGCTTTTGGAACGGTTTGCCGCAGTTTTCGATGGCACCTATACTCGTTTCCTCGACCTGAAACAAGCAGAGGCACAAGCACAGGAAGCAAGGATTGAAGCTGCCCTGGAACGCGTACGCAGCAAAACCATGGCTATGCACAACAGTGCTGATATTGGCGATACCGTGTCCGTTATGTTCGAGCAATTGGTTAAGCTTGGCGTAGAAACAACGGTGCGCTGCGGCGTTGCTATCCTGTATGATGTGAAGCATATGGAAGTGTGGACGGCTTCTTCAGATGAGGATAGCAAGGTTTCGCTAATCATTGGTCGTTTGGACATGACTATTCATCCAATGCTCGAGAAAATGCACGAAGCATGGCAAAATAAGGAGACAAGTTTTTCTTATGAACTGAAAGACGAGGATATAAAAGATTATTACCGGGCCATCATTGCGTCGCCCGATTATCACTTTCAGCACACGCTGGAATCCATGCCGGCCAGGCAGATCAACAACGTATTCTTTTTTGCCGAAGGCGCTCTTTTTGCATTTACAACCGAGCCATTTTCGACCGAGGCAACCCAATTGTTTAAACGGTTCGCCGGCGTGTTTGGCTTAACCTATCGCCGTTTTCTGGATCTCCAGAAAGCGGAGGCGCAGGCAAGGGAGGCGCAGATTGAGGCCGGTCTTGAAAGGGTGCGCAGCCGAACGATGGCCATGCATAACAGCCGTGACGTTGGCGAGACGGTGGCTGCCATGTTCGACGAATGCGTCAAACTGGGCGTTGATAAATCAGTACGGTGCGGCGTTGGCATCATCAGCAAAAACAAAGAAATGGAGGTTTGGACAGCCTATGCGGACGGAGACGCGAAAATTGATTTTATCATTGGCCGCCTGGACATGACTTGCCACCAGATGCTGGAAGGAGTTTTCAATTCCTGGCAAAATAAAGAAGTACATTCCTCCTATTTACTTACTGGCGAAGATCAAAAAAATTATTACCGCGCTATCAACAGTTCCGATGATTATAACGCCCATTTTAAACTTGGATCGCTACCATTGCGACAATTTCAAAATGCTTTTTATTTCCCGGAAGGCTTTATATATGTTTTTTCGCATGACCAGTTGACGGCTGATGCCCAGGCCATATTTAAAAGGTTCGCCGGAATATTTGGCCTCACTTATCGCCGTTTCCTCGACCTGCAAAAAGCGGAGGCACAGGCAAGGGAAGCACAAATTGAAGTGGCGCTGGAGCGGGTGCGCAGCCGGACAATGGCCATGCAAGCAAGCGATGAGCTTGCGGAGACTTCGGTAGAATTATTTAAACAATTAATCGGCTTGGGTATCGCACCCAATCGCCTTTTTATCGGCATCATAAAAGATGATAGCGGGGATATCGAATTGTGGGCTACCGATGAGGATGGCACGAAAATCAGCACGAGGTTCACCTGCAACATAAATGGCAATGCGTCGGTTAAAAAAATGTACGATGGATGGAAAGAACAGAAAAAGTCTGTTACGATAGACCTGCAGGGAAAGGAATTAAAGTCATACTTTCATTATCTCTCCGTTGATCTTAAGATGCCGTTTAAGACGGGGCTTTCTCAAGAGCGCAGGGTACAACTGATCGCTTATTTTTCACAGGGATGCATAGGGATCGCTTCGCCCGATCCGCAACCGGCGGAAACCACTAATTTGCTGGAACGCTTTGCAGGCGTATTTAATCTAACGTACACTCGCTTCAACGATTTGCAAAAGGCGGAGGCCCAAGTCCGGGAAGCTGTAAAACAAGCATCCATAGACCGTGTACGTGCCGAAATAGCATCTATGCGTACTACCAAAGACCTGGAAAAAATAACGCCGCTGGTTTGGAACGAATTAACTGCGCTGGGGGTTCCGTTTATCCGCTGCGGGGTATTTATTGTTGATGAATCGGAAGAATTAGTGTATTATTATCTTTCGACCCCCGACGGAAAGGCCCTGGCGGCATTTCGATTGCCATTTGATGCTGAAGGTATCGGACGCAATGTATTGCAAAACTGGCGCCAAAAACAAGTTTTTAAGATTCATTGGAACGAAGCGGAATTTACTGAATATACTAAAAGCCTGGTCCGGCAGGGCGCCGTCAGTTCGGGCGAGGACTATGTTACTGCACATGCACCGACACGTCTCGACCTTCACTTTTTTCCTTTTTTACAGGGAATGCTGTACGTGGGTAATATAACTCCGCTTAGTCAGGATGAAATGTTACTTGTTCAGTCGCTCGCAGATGCATTCTCAACAGCTTACGCGAGATATGAAGACTTTAATAAACTGGAAGAGGCAAAACAAGAGGTGGAGAACACCTTAACCGAGCTTAAAGCGGCCCAAACCAAACTCATTCAATCTGAAAAAATGGCTTCGCTGGGAGAGCTTACGGCGGGTATCGCCCATGAGATACAGAACCCGCTAAATTTTGTCAATAACTTCTCGGAGGTTAACCAGGAGATGATTGATGAACTGCAGGATGAGTTGCGGGCAGGCAACATTGAAGATGCGCTGGCCATTGCCGCCGATATTAAACAAAACGAAGAAAAGATAAACCACCACGGCAAACGTGCCGACGGCATTGTAAAAGGCATGCTGCAGCATTCGCGCATCGGTGGCGGCGAAAAACAGTTAACCAATTTAAACTTACTTGCCGATGAGTTCCTGCGGCTCTCCTACCACGGCCTGCGGGCGAAGGACAAAACATTTAACGCAGAAATGGTAACGCATTTTGACCCTGATCTGCCTAAAATAAATGTAATACCCCAGGATATGGGCCGGGTCATGCTCAACCTGTTCAACAATGCTTTTTACGCGGTAAGCCAAAAACAAAAAACCGGTAGACAAGGGTATAAACCTGAAGTGTCAGTAGCAACTTCAATAGAAAATGGACAGGCTGTTATCAAAGTAACAGATAATGGCACCGGTATCCCGGATGCTATTAAAGAAAAGATCATGCAGCCGTTTTTTACTACCAAGCCTACCGGTGAAGGAACCGGACTGGGTTTGTCTTTAAGTTATGATATTGTAGTAAAAGGGCATGGTGGGAGTATCACTGTTGATACCGAAGAAGGGGAGTTTACGAAGTTTGTTGTCTCGTTACCTGTATAAATAATAATTAATAATTCAATAAATTACGCACATAACCGTCACTGAATCCCGCAATGAAAAAACTGATACTGTCCCTTTTTTTAATTTCGGCTTTTGTTGTTTCTAAAGCCCAGCGCAAGCAGATTGATAGCCTGAAGGCGGCTTTAGAGCGAAACCCGGCGGCAGACACTGCCCGGTTAAATATATTGAATAATTTAGGAAGTGCCTATTTTATACCGAAGCCCGATTCGGCCATTATTTTCGCATTGCAAGCTTACGAATTGGCGGTTAAGTTTAAGCTTCCGATAAAACAAGCCGACGCTTCGAACACCATTGGCAATTCATATTCAAACCTCGCCGACTATGTTAAAGCCATACAGTTTCATTTAAAAGCATTAAGAACTTACGAAAGTGTGAATTACGTCCCCGGAATTGCAAAATTAAATAATAACCTCGGTTCCAGTTATATCCAGGAAAAGGACTATAAAAAGGCGCTGTCGTACCTGGTGAAAGGGATAACACAATGGCGTCGTTATCTTTCAGACCACGGCACGCCGAATACCAGAGAAGGACATTTAGAAGCCATATTTTATTTAAATATCGGAGAATGTTACATGTACACCAATAAGATTGATTCCTCAGATCATTACTTGCAGATTTGTTACCAAATCACAAAGAAGAAAAAATTCGACGATCTCTTAAATAATGTCGAGTGCGATCTGGGTAATGTTGAACTTGCGCGAAATCACAAAGCCCCTGCGTTAAAATATTTAAGGGCTGCTGTTGCTCATTCTATTTTAAATGAGGACATACAGCAATTGAGCATAACTTACCTGAATACTGCCAAACTATACCATTTTTATAAGCAGCAGGATTCGGCCGAATATTACGCAAGGCTGGCGCTGGCCAAAGCAACCGAGGGCAAATACCTGCAGGATGTATTAAACGCAGGTGACGTTTTATATGGTTATTATGAGGACGAGCATAATTTACCGGAGGCGTTTAAATATTATAAATTAACTACCGCCGCAAAAGACAGCCTGTACAGCCAGGAAAAAGTAAAGCAATTACTCTCGCTTGATTTTGATGAAAAAGATCGCCAGCGCGAGATTGTTGCTGCCCGCGAACAGTACAGCGACAAAGTGCGGACCAATTCGCTGCTGGCAGGTTTGGGTGTAATGCTGTTGCTGTCGATAGGCTTTTGGCGAAATGGAAAGCAACGGCAAAAAGCAAACCGCATTTTGAAAAATCAAAAGGAAGAAATAGAGTCGACCCTCTCCAAACTGCAGCTCACCCAAAAACAACTGATACAATCCGAGAAGATGGCTTCGCTTGGCGAACTGACTGCCGGTATTGCACATGAAATACAGAATCCCTTAAATTTTGTAAGTAATTTCTCGGAGGTAAGTATCGAGTTATTGGAGGAGCTGAAGAGCGAAGTGCAAACGGGGAACAAGGATGATGCAATCGCTCTAGCAGATGATTTGACCCAAAATCTCCAAAAGATCAACCACCATGGTAAGCGCGCCGACTTCATCGTTAAGGGAATGCTAGAGCATAGCCGCACCAGCACCGGCGAACGACGACTGACCAATCTCAACATACTGGCAGATGAATTTTTAAAGCTTTCCTATCACGGCCTGCGGGCAAAGGACAAAAACTTTAACGCGGAGATGGTTACCCATTTTAGCGATGACCTGCCAAAAGTAAATGTGGCCCCCCAGGATATAGGAAGGGTATTGCTCAATTTATTTAACAACGCTTTTTATGCCGTAAATCAAAAGCAAAAAAACGCCGGACCAGATTATAAACCAACTGTTAAGGTGGAAACCTTTTTTCTCCCCCTTCTCCCTGGGAGTCCTACCGGACAGAGGGCCGGGGGGATTAAAGTGAAGGATAATGGCAACGGCATTCCGGACGCTATCAAAGACAAGATCATGCAGCCATTTTTTACCACCAAACCAACCGGCGAAGGAACTGGTTTAGGATTATCTTTAAGTTATGATATAATAGTAAAAGGCCATGGTGGAAGTATTACTGTTGACACAAAAGAGGGTGAGTTTACAGAGTTTACTGTTATATTGCCATTATAAATACGACGATGAAACCTATCCGCATTTACATATTCCTATTGTTTTGTTTAGGCATAGTTAGCACTTCTTTTGCGCAAAGTGATTACTCGCGCCAGCAAATGGACTCCCTGCAAAATATCCTCTCGCAAAAAAAGACTGTAAAAGATAGTATCCTCATCTTACAAAAACTGGTTGATCTAACCCCCATCCGCGAAGGTGAAACCCTCCGCTATCCTGATTATTTGAAATACCTTTTAGAATTAAACAGCAGGTTAAAAATAGTAGACGCCCGGCCCTATAGCGAACTGCAGGATGGCAACAAGCAATGGCTTGATAAGCAATACAGCAAAGCATTAACTAACCTGCAGGCCGCAGTAACTGATTTTGATAAGCAGCACAAGGTGATTTATCCGTTGCTTTTACATATGCGCATTTTATTCAATATTTTGGATCGGCAGGAGGCCCGGTTAAAATATTACCAACAGCAACTTGAATATTACCAGGTCAATGGTCCTATTGAAAATACCGCGCCTTGTTACCATGCCATTGCAGGTTATTATTATTATAAAGGTGCCTATAACCTGGCCATTAGTAATTACCTTAAAGGCGCGGAAATTATGAAGCCCATTGATATTTACTACTATGTTACTGCCATTGCAGTCATCAGCAGTACCTATGCTGAGTGGGGAAACACCAAAAAAGCAAACGATTACTTGTTGAAGTCGCTGCCGCTAACCAAAAAAATTAAGGATAGTAGCTCCACTTCACTTAACGCCCAATCCCTAAGCGCCGTTCTATTTAACGACCTGCAATTTGACAGGGCGCTCGAATATATAGAAGAGGCGATACAATACACCGACAAGAAGCCGAGCCAGCGGCTGGATGCTTACCGTGCCTTTAAGGCTGAGATATATCTTAGGCTTCACCAGCCCGATAAGGCGTTTCCCATTATGAAGAGGGTAAGGTTCGAGGCCGATTCAGCATCCTTTAAAATGGTAAGCAATTTTGGGTACATGGAAATTGATTATGATTACTACTTATATTATTTAAGTCAGGGCGACGCCACTGCGGCAGAAAAATCTATTTTGAATGCCATTGAAACAGCTAGTAGAGAAAACGCTGCTACTGTGCAATTGAAATATTTAAAAGAACTGGCTTATTTCTACCAAAAACGAAATAAACCTGACCTTTCCGCTAAATATTTCGATAAATATATAACGGCATTGGATGCGAGAGAAAAAGGCCTGGATCAATTCAAAATTGCGCAATACGAGATAGACCAAAACGACAAAGAACAACGCGGGCACATTAACCAGTTAAAACAGGAAAACGCTGTACAGGATTTCCAAATCAGCCGGCGCAATGAGTTGTTGTGGGGCGCCCTGGGGGTGGTGTTGTTAATATCGGGTTTGCTGGTGTTTATTTACAGGCAGTTCAGGTCAAATAAATTGACCCTCATCTCCCTGCGTAAAACACAAAGGCAATTGATCCAGTCCGAAAAAATGGCATCCCTGGGAGAACTTACGGCCGGCATCGCACACGAAATACAAAACCCGTTAAACTTCGTCAATAATTTTTCAGATATAAATATTGAATTGCTGGAAGAAATGGAATCGGAACTTGATCGGGGCGACATCCAGGAAGCAAAATCCATCAGCAGTGATGTAAAACAAAACCTTGAAAAGATACGGCATCATGGCAACCGTGCAGATGGCATCGTAAAAGGGATGCTGCAGCACTCGAGGGCCAGCAACGGGCAAAAGGAGCAAACAGATATCAATTTACTTGCGGACGAATACCTGCGCTTAGCATATCACGGTTTGCGGGCGAAGGATAAAACGTTTAACGCCGAGTTGATAACGGACTTTGGTGATAAATTGCCTAAAGCCAACATTATCCCGCAGGATATTGGCCGCGTGCTGCTCAACCTGTTTACCAATGCATTCTACGCCGTACATCAAAAGCAGGCAAAAGCGGGCACGGACTACAAGCCAACGGTTGGATTGAGTACAGCTGTCAATGACGGCCAAATAGAAATAAAAGTAAAAGATAATGGCGCCGGCATCCCTGACGATATTAAAGACAAAATCATGCAGCCGTTTTTTACAACCAAGCCTACCGGCGAAGGAACCGGCTTAGGCCTGTCGCTTAGTTATGATATAGTTGTAAAAGGGCATGGCGGCAAATTGGAAGTAGAAACAGATGAAGGGCAGGGATCAACATTTACTATTTATTTGCCGTTGGCCGGTTAACTATTATTTGACATAGTAATGAAAAAACATTACCTTTTAGGCTCACGGCGAATTGAGGGAGACCATTTTAATAATTATATTGCGATAGAATTAAAAAATAACTATTGACAGGCAGGTATGGAAGACGCCAAAATAATCAGTTCAGAACCTTTTAACGCTGAAGTGGCGAAGAGCATTCAATTGCTGAGCGAGATAGGACAGGATATTACTTCGAGCTTTTCAATCGAATCGATTATTGATACGTCATACTATAAAGTGAATAGCTTGATGGATGCCTCTACATTTGCTATAGGTATCTACAATGAAAAGGAACAAAGAATAGATTTCCCGGGAATCAAGGAAAAAGGGGTAACCCTGCCCTTCACGTCAAATGCGCTTGCAGAAGAAAGGTTATCTTCCTACTGTTTTAATAATCAAAAAGAAGTAATCATTAATGAGATAAAGGAGAATAGAAAGTATTTATCCACGCATCTCACCGTAAAGGTAGGCGAACAACCGGAATCGATCATCTACCTCCCATTGCTGGCAAAAGGCAATCCAATAGGGGTTATTAGTGTACAGTCGTTTATCAAAAACGCGTATGCTTCATTCCATATATCCGTTTTAAAAATTATTGCCGCTTATGTAGCTACCGCGCTCGAGAATGCAAAAGCTTATAACCTTATTGAGTCGCAAAAAGAGGAAATAGACAAAAAGAATCAAAACCTGGAAAGCGACGTTCAAAAACGAACGTCAGAAATTCTCTTACAAAAAGAAGAACTGGAGGCGCAGCGTGATGAGATACAACGAGCCTACCGGAATATTAAGCTCCTCACAGAAATTGGCCAGAGCATTACCTCGTGTTTAACGATAGAAGACATTATTGCGAAGGTTTATGAAAATGTAAACACCTTAATGGATGCCTCGGCTTTGGGCATAGGCATATACAAACAGCAGGAAAGACGAATTGATTTCCCGGGCACAATTGAAAAAGGAGAAAAGCTCCCGCTTAATTCCGACTCACTGGATGACGAACGCATTTCGGTTTGGTGCTTTAAAAATCAGAAGGAAATATTTATAGGTGATTTTGCCACCGAATATGTAAAATATATACCGACGCTGAAAATTAGGGCAGGCGAGTTTACCAATTCAATTATTTACCTTCCATTAAACATCGAGGATAAAAAGATAGGCGTTTTAACTGTTCAAAGCTTTAGGTTATACGCTTATCACAACTATCATTTAATGCTGATGCGCAACCTGGCGGCGTATATCGCCATTGCCATTGAAAATGCGGAGGCCTATAAAAAATTAAATTATACCCTCGAAACACTAAAGAAAACACAAACGCAGCTGATACAATCCGAAAAAATGGCTTCCCTTGGGCAGCTCACGGCAGGCATCGCTCATGAAATTCAAAACCCGCTGAATTTTGTCAATAACTTCTCCGAAGTAAGTATTGAACTTTCGGAAGAGATGAAAGAGGAACTAAGGAACGGCAATACGGAAGATGCAATCGCGCTGGCAAATAACATAGAAGAAAACCTGCAAAAAATTATTCACCATGGCAAAAGAGCCGACGGCATTGTAAAGGGAATGCTGCAGCACAGCAGGGCCAGTAGTACCACGAAAGAGCCGATTGATGTAAACGTACTGGCTGACGAGTATTTGCGGCTGGCCTATCATGGCTTGCGGGCAAAGGATAAAACTTTTAATTCGGAAATGGAAACCTCGTTTGCCGAGGACTTGCCTCTGGTTAACATTGTTCCACAGGATGTAGGACGCGTACTGCTCAACTTATTTACGAATGCTTTTTATGCTACACAGCAAAAACAAAAAGCATCTGACGCAGACTATAAACCATCAGTGAAATTAAGCACCCATTTGATTGCTCCTTCGCCGAACATGAAAGATTCGTTCGTTAACGGCGGCGTAGAAATAAGGGTAAAAGATAATGGTACCGGTATATCAGATCATATTAAAGACAAAATAATGGAGCCGTTTTTTACAACCAAGCCAACCGGCGAAGGAACGGGCCTGGGTTTATCAATGAGTTATGATATAATAGTGAAAGGGCATGGCGGGAAAATAGATATTAATACAAGGGAGGGAGAGTACACCGAATTCGTAGTTTCCATTCCGTCCTAATTTTTTAATTATTATTTTTAACCTGTTATATGAAAATACTGGTAGTAGATGACGAAGCGGACGTACAGCCGCTCTTCATACAACGTTTCCGCAAGGAAATAAGGGACGGTGAATTTGATTTTTCATTTGCCCTTTCAGGCGAGGAGGCGTTGAACTATTTACACAATGCCCACTCGGAAGTGGTTTTGATACTATCAGATATCAATATGCCCGGCATGAGCGGTATTGAGCTGCTGATGCATATCAGGCATGAATATGAAACGCCGCCGCCTGTAGTGATGATGATTACGGCTTATGGTGATGAGGAAAATCACAGGCAGGCCATGCAAAACGGCGCTAACGAGTTTTTAACCAAACCGCTCGACTTTACTTTATTAAAAGAAAAGCTTAAACTTTTTTTACAGCAAAACTAATGGCTAAAATTTTAGTAGTTGACGATGAAGCCGATCTGGAACTCCTTGTCAAACAGAAATTCAGGCGTAAGATAAGGGAGAATGTTTATGAGTTTGTTTTCGCACAAAATGGCGAAGACGCGCTTTCGAAATTGCAGGAATTCCCGGACATTGATGTCATGCTGAGTGATATTAATATGCCGGTTATGGATGGCTTAACACTGTTGACGCGTCTTGCTGAGTCCAATCCTATATTAAAATCGGTGATGGTTTCTGCTTATGGCGACATGCAAAATATCCGCACCGCGATGAATCGGGGCGCATTCGACTTTGTGTGTAAGCCGGTAGATTTTGAAGATCTTGATCTGACCATCGAAAAAACGCTAAATCACGTTATTCAAATGAGGGCCACGTTAAACGCCATAAAGGAAAACAACATCCTTAAAATGTATGTGGATGAGAATGTCCTGAATTTTATGACGAGCAAGGAATTTGAAAAAAGCCTGCTCGAAAATGAAACGGTTGAAGCAACCGTTATGTTTATCGATATCTGCGGATTTACTGCTATCACAGAAAATGTACCGGCCAATACGGTCGTAAAGATC
>Ga0206797_1113_pt1 | contig 14333 bp, 18 predicted proteins | sample Alteio_BWOrgCont_69_FD_152894 | JGI IMG/M metagenome (GOLD analysis project Ga0206797, IMG submission 152894) | Enriched cells from forest soil in Barre Woods Harvard Forest LTER site, Petersham, Massachusetts, United States -... | ecosystem: Environmental > Terrestrial > Soil > Temperate forest >...
GTGCTGAAAATGATGTTACGGCGGCCAAATCCGCACTCGCCAGCGCCCAGTGGCGACTGGACCAGGAAACAGGAATTGCCCCTGCAGATGCGATGGTCACGGATACGTATTTTAATCCGGGAGAAACAGTAGGGGCTAATCAGCCGGTGGTGTCCCTCTTACCGCCCGGCAACATAAAAGTACGGTTTTTTTGTGCCCCAAGAAAAATTATCAGAAATGAAAATCGGCACAAAGGTTTCCCTTCGATGTGATGGTTGCGGCCCGGATATTCCCGCGACCGTGCGGTTTATTTCACCGCAAAGCGAATACACTCCGCCCGTTCTGTACAATCGTGAAAACCGCGACCGCATTGTATTTATGCTTGAAGCCTGGCCCACCGCAACGCCCGAAGCGCTGCATCCCGGGCAGCCAGTGGATGTGACGGTCGCACCGCATGCGTGAGGAAACGGGAAGTGGCCTGGCGATCCACGCGCGTGGCCTGGCGAAATCGTTCCGGGGTCGCATGGCGGTGCAAGACTGTTCCATCGACGTGCCAACGGGAACCATTTATGGATTTTTAGGTCCGAACGGCAGCGGGAAAACTACGACCATCCGCATGCTGTGCGGGCTCCTGACTCCCGATAAAGGCGAAGGCACGTGCCTGGGATATAATTTAATCAGCGAAACAGCGCGCATCAAACGTGAGGTCGGTTATATGCCGCAGCGTTTCGGCTTATACGAAGATTTAACCATTCGTGAAAATTTAGATTTCATAGCCCGATTGTATGAAATGGATGATCCGCGCCGGTCGGTGGACGGGACGCTGGAACAACTGGGGCTGGAAGCGCGTCAGACGCAATTGGCGGCGGAGTTGTCCGGCGGATGGAAACAACGGCTCGCGCTCGCGGCCTGCACCATGCATCAACCGAAATTGCTGTTGCTGGATGAACCAACGGCGGGCGTCGACCCAAAAGCGCGGCGCGAATTCTGGGACGAAATTCAGCATCTGGCGGCGGGTGGCATCACCATTTTAGTATCCACGCATTACATGGATGAAGCGGAGCGCTGTTATCAGATTGGTTATTTATCCAACGGAAAATTACTCGTGCATGGCTCCGTATCAGACGTGGTGCGCTCCGCCGGGATCAGCGCGTGGCGCGTGACGGGGCCGCAACTGGATCGTCTGTTGCCTCGCGTTAAGAAAATCCCGGGCGTTGAAATGGCGGCACTCTTTGGCGCAGAACTGCACATCGCAGGCAGTGACGCAGCGCGCATTCAGCGCGGGTTGGATGAAATGGAGCTGCCCCCAGCCGTGAACGTCGAACACACGGACCCGACGCTCGAAGATGTCTTTATTCATACCATGGATAAATATACGGAGAACAAAGCCGAATGAACGCGCGGATCCCTTTTTTCTCTTTCACGCGCCTGCACGCATTGCTGGTGAAGGAGTTTATCCAGGCGTTTCGCGATCGGCTAACGTTCGCGATGATGGTGGGCGTGCCGATCATGCAATTATTGTTGTTCGGTTATGCGATCAATTCCGATCCCAAACATCTGCCTACCGCGGTGATGTCCGCGGATAACAGCGTTTTCTCACGCAGCCTGGTCGCGGCATTTGAAAATTCCGATTACTTCAAAATTGTCGCAGAGCCTCAAACGGAAAGCGAGGCTGAAAAACTCATTGCGCGCGGCGATGTACAATTCATTGTCATGATTCCCGAAAATTTTGCACGAGATTTGGTGCGCGGTACGCGCCCCGTGATGCTAGTGGAGGCCGATGCGACCGATCCCATTGCGACTGCGAGCGCAATCGCGGCCGTCGCACAACTCAACCAAACCGCGCTGTCGCATGACCTGGTGGGCCCGTTGTCGCCGCTGGCCGCCAAGCCGCCGCCGTTCGAAATCCGGGTTCACAGCCGCTATAACCCCGAAGGATTGACGGAATATAATATTGTGCCGGGCTTGATTGGCACCATCCTGACCATGACGTTAGTCATGATGACCGCGGTTGCTGTCACGCGCGAAAAAGAACGCGGCACGATGGAAAATCTGTTGGCAACTCCCGTCCGTCCGCTGGAGGTCATGCTGGGAAAGATCGCGCCGTTTATCGTGATCGGTTATGTGCAGGTTTGCGTTATTCTTTTGGCGGCGTACTTTCTCTTTCATGTGCCGATCCTGGGCAGCGTCACGTTGTTGTCGTTATGTCTGATTATTTTTATCGCCGCGAACCTTGCGGTGGGGTTTACGTTTTCCACCCTCGCGAAAAGCCAACTGCAAGCGATGCAGATGGGTGTTTTCTTTTTCTTGCCGTCCATGCTGTTGTCGGGTTTTCTGTTTCCCTTCCGCGGCATGCCGGATTGGGCGCAAACCATCGGCGAAGCCTTGCCGCTCACACATGCGTTGCGTATCATTCGTGGGATCTTGTTGAAGGGAAACGGATTTGCGGATCTTTGGCCGAATATCTGGCCCATGCTAATTTTTTTGGCGGCTGTGAGCGCCATCGCGTTGCGCCGGTACCGGCAAACGCTGGACTAAGGTTTTTGTAAGAAAGGGCGAGCATCATGAATGTGTCCACCGAATGGAAAACGGTTCAATTGCCAGACCAAAGCGACATGCGCATTTTCGTGGCACGGCCGCCCGGTGCGAAAATGCCCACGCTGGGCGTGTTGGTGTTGCAAGAGGCATTCGGGGTCAATGCCCATATCCGGGATGTGACTCAGCGGATCGCGGCGCTCGGTTATGTGGCGGCCGCGCCGGAGCTTTATCACCGCACGTGCCCCGGATTTGAAAGCGGTTATGAGGATATGCAAAATGTCCGGCCGCATATGCAGGCTGTGACCGAAGCCGGGCTGGAAATGGATTTGCGCGCGGCGCATGGTCTGCTTGCGAATGACCCACAGGTGGGCAAGGAATACATCGCGGCGGTGGGCTTCTGCATGGGCGGCCGCGCGGCGTTTCTTGCCAATGCCATCCTGCCCCTCGTGGGCGCCGTTTCTTATTACGGGGGCCGTATCGCGGATCAACTGCTGTCACGCGCATCGGATCAGCATGGGCCGCTTCTGCTATTTTGGGGCGGACAGGATACGCATGTTGAACCGGCGCAGCATTATGCCGTCGTGAATGCATTGCGGCAGGCCGGAAAAATTTTTACGGATGTTGAATTCTCGGATGCCGAGCATGGATTTTTCTGCGACGCGCGCAAAAGTTACTCGCCTGCCGCCGCCCGCGAATCTTGGGCGTTGATGACCGCATTTCTGGAGCGATTGCCTGAAGCGGGAGAATAGGGTGCTGCATTGTAGGCAGGGATTAAGCCCAACGAGATTGACGCCGCGACTCTTTACGCTGTATAGCCTTCAGGTCCAATGTTTGACACGATACAACACGGCTCGTCGCCTTCGCTGCCCCTGAAAAGAGTTTTTGATATCGTGATCGCCGGTTTCGGGCTCATCCTTCTTATTCCCTTGTTTATCGTCGTTGTGCTGCTGATAGCCTGCGATGACGGGGGCTCTCCTTTCTTTATTCAGCCCCGAATAGGCAAACATGGAAAACTGTTCCGGTGCTACAAATTCCGTTCCATGAGAGGAGACTCGGGCGCGATGTTAACAAAATATTTAAAAGAAAATGCTGCGGCTGCAGCGGAATGGAATCAATTCCATAAATTAAAGAATGACCCACGCGTGACCCGTTTAGGCAACATACTGAGACGAAGTAGTATCGATGAATTACTTCAGCTCATTAATGTTTTACTTGGCGATATGAGTCTGGTGGGGCCACGTCCTATCCTTCAATGGGAAGCAGACGCGTACGGGGGTGATTTTATATATTACGCCGCAGTCCGCCCCGGCATTACCGGCCTCTGGCAGGTAAGTGGCCGTCATCATCTGTCGGGTCAGGAACGTGTCAAGTTGGATGTATGGTATGTCCGCAATATGAGTTTCTGGATGGATATTCACATTTTGCTGAAAACAATTCCGGTGCTTTTTTCAGGCAACTGAACCGCTCTTTTCTGTTTCCACCCGAATAGATCGTCCGAGCGATAGCATAAGCAGAAAAATCCAAAACAGCTGATGCGTCCCTAATATTCTGCTTGCGGGGATATTTTCGCACACAAAGTAAACAAGAAACAACATCAACCATTCGGCATCACGTCGAGCCGGAGAATCCCCCGTCGTTGTCCGCAGAGAATGCCACACCCAAAAAGCACTGAAGGTTAAAGCAATTAGCAACAAGCAAACGCCGACTCCACCTGCAACGACAAATGTCTCAAGCAAACCATTATGAGCGTTGTAGGGATTGAATTTCATCCATGCAGTAATGCGGTGCCCCTCCATCCCATCCCAAAATGAGAACCCATGACCGAACCAGGGCTTTTGCGTGGCATAAAGCCACGTTTGTTTCCAGACGAGCAGGCGACCTGAAATGGTCGGGTCTTTCATCAGCCATTCAGGAATCCATGTGCTGGCGGGGTGATAGAAAATAAAAAACGCCACGGCCAGAGGAAGCACTAGCCCAACGCAAAGACCGAGGCCGATAAAGGCATATCTAACAGAGGTTGGGAGCATTCCAGAGAACAGGAGGCACAGAAAACAAAGCGTTAAGGATGTGGCAACCAAGGATGTGACAGAATGTGATTGCCACAGGAGAATGGCGGAGAGTAGAAAAAATAAAGTAGAAAGAATTTTCATTCTAGCGGGAGGGCCCTTTAAAAGGCGATACAGAAAGAATATGCAGGCCAAACCCATAACGCCACCCAACTGGTCTTTATGCCAGAAGATGGCGCGCCACGTCCCCGCGTGCTTAATATCTTCTGGAATAATTCCATGATGTTCCCCCAGGTGTGGAATAAATATCATGACGCTCCAACTCAAGACTACCAAACCCCCGAAGGTAATGGCGGTAATCTCTTGCTGTTCAGCTCCGGAATATTCTGCGGCAAGCAGCACCCCAAAAATAGACTCGATCAAGAATATACTGCATTTTGTATGCAAAGGGCTGCTCCAGTCAGCAATGATACATGAGAGGATGAGCAATGTGAGCGGCCATCCGGACCGAACGATCGCCGCAAACCTTACTCGCCGGATAATAATCCACGGCACCAACACCAGCACACTCAACAACATGACGATGGAATTTAATTGATACGATGGCAGCATCAACACGTCGGTGATCAAATGTCTGTCACTGCTGATGAAGTACACCAACAGAGCGGAGATTCCCCCTATCGAAGCCCGTCGCCAAAAAGAAACAGCAGCACCTGCCATGCGTATCGTCTTCTTCATGACTCTTTCATTCATACGTTTCTCTTATTCGCCGCCGCTGGAACTTACAGGATATACGAGATAGGTCTGATCCCCCGTGGCAGGGGTCGTGCCCGATCCCCAAAAAAGGCAATCGAAGGCCCGACCCGGGGTAGGTGTGCGGTCGGTGTCTCCGCTGGATTGGAGTTTTTTTGGAGAAGTCCCACCTCCCAACTGAACGAAAGTATTGCAAAGCTCGATAGCACTACTGGTGGTATCCAAATCCAGCTCAACGCCGCTCAGGCCCGTTGTCGTGCTACCATTGGTCAAATTCATCAGAGTCCATTTGTTGGACTGTGTCGCCTGTGACGGAGGGATGGGAGTAGAATCAAGATAGACACCGTTGGAAGCCAGGCTCGTCACGGTGGCGCTGTCAAAAGAATATCCGCCTTGCTGGACGCCATAAAGCAAGGCTGCACTCGCGATCTGCTGTGCCTGACTGGCGGCGGCGTTTGCCTCGGATTTATTCTGCGCGTCCTCAAAGACCGATCCCCCATACCAAACACCCACCAGGGCGGCCACCGCAACCAGTGCGATCGACATAATTGTAATAATTAAGTTCGACATCGGGAGTGAAAGTAAGGTTTACGGCCTCAATTGGCAAGAAAATATTGAATTTAACACCCTCCAGTATTCAAATTAATCCGCCGTAATTTTGTATCTGTGGACGAGGGTAAGATATAAAACCTCAAACAGAAAATCGGCTCCCCCCATGATATAACGCCGAGCCAGCCTGCCAGGCTCGCACATGAGGCGAAAAAACCACTCCAGATGTAATTGCCGCCAAAACAAAGGAGCGCGCGAAAAGCGCTCGGCCATAAAATCGAGAATCGCGCCCCCATTAACGATAACAGCGGGCTGCGCGAGTTCTCGAGCAAGACGAATAGACAGGGCCTCCTGATTTGGCATGCCCATAGCAAAAATGATAAGTGCCGGATGGATTTGGGTTAAAGCTTGGATATAGGAATCATGATCCTGAAATCCATCCATTTTTAAAACGACGTTTCCTCCCATGCCTTTAACCACGTCAGACGCTTTCGACAACCAGGGCTCTTGAGTGCCACATAAGGCAATATTTCTGCCTTTGAAAACCCGGATTATCTCGGGGATAAGATCCGTGCCATTCATATTGAGACCAGGATCAAACCCAAGATTTTGCAGAAGAATGGAAATGCCAACCCCATCCCGCAAAAGAAAATCAGAAGCGAACAACTGATTTGCGAATGCGGAATCTTTTCGCGCCAATGTGAAAGCGTGAGCGTTGAGAAAGGAGACTACAATGGATCTGGGGCGATCCGCGAGACCGCCCAGCCATATTTTTCTTTCACGGTCATTCTGAATCAGGGCTGCATGTCGAAGAAGCCTGATGCGTTCAGAAACGGATAACATCATCATAATACCCCTCGGTTCCCAGACTACAGGGCGGCGGATGCAGTTTACAGCGAACCATTCTCTGATGCCAGTTTTCTATTTAACAGGGAATTTTATCGTTATATGGGGGACAAGCTATAGTTTATGCATCCACATTGCATACAGCAAATAAAGGGCTGTAATACCCATTAAACCCACGGTGGACCCGCCGAGTAAGTTTGACCAAAAACCGTTTGTCCGCTCGCCAACAATTTTAACGTTGTTGCAGATGAATAGCAGCACAACGATGAGGGGCGGCGCGATGACACCATTTAATGCGGCGGAATAAACGAGGGCCTTTATAGGATCGATGGCATGAATAAAATTCATGGCGTAACCAACCAGAACGATCCCGGCAATCGTCACATAAAAAGCTTTGGCGCGCGAAAAACGCCGGTATAATCCGTATCGCCAACCCGCCGTTTCCGCGACAGCATAGGCGGCAGAACCCGCAAGTGTCGGGATAGCTAAAAGGCCAGTTCCAATCATGCTGAGCGTGAAAATCCAATACGCCGCCGGGCCCAAGGGCAGCAACGCTTTCGCCGCGTCCTGTGCGGTATTGATGTTTGTGATCCCCTGTTGATGCAAACTCCCGGCCGTCGCGATGATAATGAAAAATGCCACTGCCTGGGATGCAAGCATCCCTATCGTTGTATCGGCACGAATATTTCGGATTTCTTGTTCGCTAACAGCCTCCGTGCGGTGCCCGGCTTGGTCCGCTTCCCCATCAGCCACTTCTTCCTCAACCGTTTCGCCTGCTTGCCAGAAAAAAAGATACGGCGAGATCGTGGTGCCAAGAAATGCAACAATGGCCAAAATAGTCTCTCCCTTTAAATCCATATGAGGAACAAACATATCCTTGACGATCATCAGCCAATTATTTTTTACGCCCGGGAGCAATGCCACGATGACATAACCCAGCAGCGAAAGACAAAGCCATTTGAGAATTTTCACGTAACTACGGTAGGGAACAAAGATTTGCAGTGCGGTGATTAGGAGAGCAATGAAAGTGAGTGCCATTCCAAACGAAACGCCGAATAGCATGTTAGCCGAAGCCGCCATGACATTGAGATCCGCGTAGACGTTAAAAACATTGGCGCCGATTAAGAGAATAACACAGCTCCATAATAACCATTTCGGATAATATTGCTTGAGAACTGCGGCCAACCCCTCGCCAGTAATGGCACCGATGCGCCCACACATTTCTTGAACGGCGATCATCAGGGGCAACGAAAGCGGGACCAACCACAACAAGCCATAACCAAACTGCGCGCCATTGGCCGAATAGGTGCCTATGCCCGATGGATCATCGTCTGCCGCGCCCGTAATCAGTCCAGGACCCATAGATTTGTACCAAGGGTCAGCCGCATTGGAATTTGTCGTCGATTGATGGGCGCGCGCAAGATCTTCGCGATCTTTTATACTGTTCTGCACCGGAGCCACCCCTTACATCATTCTGATTTTTGGTGGGTAGCGCTACTCACACCGAACCTAAGGCTCTTTATGTTCCTCATCATGGGATTCGTCCTTAGGTTCCTCTGGCTTGGGTTTAGCGGCTGTTTGACCCTCTTCAGGCTTTTTATCCTCTGGGGTGGCGCGGGGTTCATTGGGTTTGGCCACAGCATGAAGGTAAGATTTTGTGGATTCTCTTTTCTCTTCATCACGCAACTCATTCGGTGTGGATTGAACCTGTGCGGGAACCTTCACAGACTCAGTGTTCTCTTGAGATTTTGGTTGAACATGGGCAGGCGCATTTGCAGGCTTCTCATCTTCCTCCGCACGAGGCGCACTGGGGGGCGCACTGGGAGGCGCCTTGGGTTGAAGCCCTGGCGTGGTTGCGGCGATGTGATGTTTGGGCACTCCGCCGCCGGCTCGTTTGGCGGCCACAACTCCCCCACCGGTGAATACTCCCGGTTTAACCGTAGCGGCAATGGTGGGTTTTCCATGATTGACAGATGCTAAAAGCGCTCGGTTCTGACTCGCAGCCGCTGCATGAGACTTTTGTTCCGGTGTGGGCGGGATATGCTCTTCTTGAGCTGCAGCTTGTTCCGCAGGCGAAGGGACCGCTCTTGTTCCATCCGGACCCCCATTAAAGCTGGCAGCATTATGGGGTGCGCTATATGTGACGGGACCGTTTACGAAAGCGCCGTTCTGCCAGCCGCCTCCGTTGAAGCCAGAGCCGCCATAACCGTAACCATAATTAATGCCGCCATAAAATCCTACGTGCGGACCCCAGTATCCCTCATGGTACTCGTAATTACCGTTATTCCATTCCCAATAACTGGGCGTCCATAATAAACCCACAGCAGGAGCGACGACCCATGTGCCCGGTATCCAGAAATAGCCCCAAGAGCTGTAAGCCCAATAACCTGGTTCCCAAATATAGGTAGGTGCGGGTGCAGGAGGTTGCGCATACACAGGCAAAGGCGGTGGCGCGAGGTTAATGGAAATATCCACTACCTGAGCAAACGACACGACGGGTGCAACCAGTGTGACAAATAGAAACAAAAGTGGGGCGATCAAGAAGCGCATTTCATCTCCAAGGTGAGTTACGACATTCGCGGCGACCCAATATTTTGCACAGCGAATTGAAAGTAACAATATATTGATGGATAATTTATTTCTATGCGGGTCGCAGGCCCATTATATAAGGGACTCATTCGTATGGCGATTCCAATCGGAACAGAGGAATAATATCAAAGAATAGAGATAAATAAGACACAACAGGATCGAAAACCTTGGAAAATAGGGACTATCACATCGTCTCTTTATTTCTGAACATATCTATCCGGTCAATTTACTGTACGTTGAAATTCTTAATTCACACGTATTCAACTGCGGGAGCGCAACATGAACCACACAATGAAAAATCTGATGTTAACCGCTGGGGCTTTGGTTTTGTCCATCGGCGCGGCGCAAGCAGCGGATGCAACCGATGGCTGGTACCTGAGTCTGGGTGCCGGTTGGAACCACGCGCAGGACAGCGATTTTAAAGCCAATGGCACTAAGGATAAAGTTGATTACGACGAAGGTTGGCTCGGCGACGTCGCGATTGGCCATGCATGGGGCCTGAACATGCGGACGGAACTCGAAGGCAGTTACCGTCACAACAATGTGGAAAAAATTACGGGAACAGGAGCCTCTGGCAGCTCGGGCGATTTTCATTCCTGGAATGCCATGGTGAATGAGTATTACGACTTTCACAACAACACACCCTGGACCCCCTATCTTGGTGCGGGTATCGGGGCTGCGTTTGAAGATGCGCGACGCATAGGCAGTGCATTCGCAGCCAACGATTCCATCAACGGGACAGATACGCAATTTGCATACCAAGGAATTGCCGGCGTGGATTATTGGATCACGCCGCGATCCGCATGGGGTCTACGCTACGATTATTTTGGCACAACCAGAGGCAAGTTCGACACCAGCAGTCCAGCGATCAGCAAAGCGAGCGGCGAGTATCAAAACCAAGCGCTTCTGGTGACCTATCGTTGGAATTTTGGAAATGAACCGACTCCCGTAGCTGAAACTCGGGGAGCGCCAGTGGCGGCGCCGATGCAAACATCTGCGCCTGTCGCTGCGCCGCAAGGGGCGTATGCAGTGCCATCGGAACAGGCGATTGAGGACTCTCCGTACAAAATCTTTTTCGCCAACAATAGCTCTGAATTGAACGATCAAGGGCAGAAAGTCGTTATGGATGCCGTTGCAGCCTCACAGAATGCGAATTCAATCGTGCTTCACGTGACGTCCAATACGGACACCATGGGTTCCAAAGGCCTGAATGACCGTTTGTCAGCCGCACGTGCCGCAACGGTGCGAAGAGCCTTGATTGCACAAGGAGTCAGCCCGGATAAAATTAATCTGGTTAGCAACGCCGAAAGAAATCTGCCGGTGCCCACGGGCAACCATGTGCGCGAACCACGCAACCGTGTCGTGACGATCGTATTGCAATAATGTTTTGAAGCGGAGCGGTGCCAGTTTCCCGGCACCGCTCTTATTCTTTCAGGCCCATCATGTCATCGATGGAAATAACACCCGTCGAAGCGACATCATTGTCGCGAATGTGCATGGCCGCGTGCTGATGGTCTTCCTGGAAAGACCGGATGATTCCTTCGCTTGAATCCTCCAAACCGATGAGATGATTGTTGGCGCCCTTTAGAACAGAAATGATTTCATTCAGTTTGATCTGCATGGCCAGCGCGGTTTTATTTTGTGAACGCTGCAGCAGAAAAACCATTACAAAAGCAGTCACGTTACTGACACTATTCATCACATGCTGCCACGCGGCGGAGAACTCAAAAAATGGGCCTGAGATAATCCAGATCAACGCCAAGGTAAGCGTAATGAGAAAAGCCCATGAACTTCCCGTCCAATGCGCGAATTCATGGGCAAGATTTTCCAGAAATCGATGATTTCTTATAATCTTCATATGAAACGGAAATTACCTTCCCCAGTAACGTCCGCGCCAACCGTAACCGCCCCCGGGATATGCATAGACAGCCGGTGCGGGTGTCTCATAAACGACACCAGGGGAATAGGCGTACGGAGCTGGAGCAGGGTCTTCATAAACAACACCCGGACTTTGATATCCGCGACCATAGTAAGGATCGGTTGCGACCACGCAGCCGCTTAAGATCAAGGGCGAACATACCGCAGCTGTCCAAATGAGAAGACGTGAAGACAAGATAGACATGGACGGGTATCCTCCAAAATTATTACAAATCAACCATTGTGAAAATGTCGTGAGAACTTTCTCCGCCGCCGTTAATGGTTGATTCTAACGGCGGGGAGAAAGATGGGTTAGCGGATAAGACTACGCTTTTTTCATGTCAGCAGGTTTGTCACTTGCGCAAGAACCATCGTTCTTGCCGGTCGTGCAAGCCGCATCTTTGTCTGTAGGTTTTTGTGGCATGTTCGGTGTGCCTGGAGTATTGGCCGGACGGTTTGCTGGATTGCCGAGGTTAGGGGCAGTGCTAGCGGGTTTTGCGGTATCGGGTGCTGGATTGTTCATGGGGAACTCCTTTTGGGTGATGACACATAGAGTTTCTGTATGCCACCTGAAGTTATGTCAGGTTTAAACTTAGGTAACGATACCAGATGCCGCGCTACTTTATCAGTTTCCGGCAAGGAGAATGATGATGAGATTAATTAATGCATTTATATACCATTGCATGTGGACAAAGAACGGATAATAAAAAATCCATAAGAATTAATTAATGAATAATAAGGGAGACATTAAGCTGGAAAGAGCGCAGCCTGCCGCGGACTATTCTTTGTTTGAGAATGTTCAGGTCTCCGGTGCAAGTCTGCACTTGGACCAACTCTGTCGCTGATCCTGTTCGCGGGAAGGAGGCGCAAATGTTGAAAGTCCTTATTGCGGAAGACAATGTGATGCTCGCGGATATCCTGGAGGATTCCCTAGTGCTCGGCGGTTATGAAGTTTGTGGGATTGCCTATACGGTGGACGAAGCGGTTGCGCTGGCGGATCTTCACAAACCTGATCTTGCTGTGCTCGATTTCCGACTGGCGGATGGCGGGTATGGTTCGCAAATACGCCAACGTACACAAGACAAAAATACCATGGGCATTCTGTATGTTTCGGCAGATCATTTGAACGATATCCTGACGAGGGCCGATGGCGAAGCATACATTCAAAAGCCGTACGGAATTGACGATTTACTAGAAGCCGTTCGCATCGTGCATGCCATCAAGACAAACAGCGTCGTTTCTCCTATCCTGTTCCCAAAGAATTTTCATCTTCTCGAAGACCCCATTCACACGTATCGGATGTCCGCATGAGCACCACGCGCACCATTGAACGGTTGCTCAAGCAGCAAGCGGCCCTGGCGAATTTCGGCAGCTTCGCCTTTGGCGAAACAGATTTGCACAAAATTCTGATGGAAGCTGCGCGCATCTGCGCGGAGAGTCTTGGCGTTCCCTATTCAAAAATTTGCCGATACCGACCCTTGCCAAATGACCTGTTGGTTGTCGCGGGCTATGGCTGGAAATCCGATGTTGTCGGCCATGTGATATCGCAGGCAGATGAAACCTCCACGCAGGGACGGGCATTTGTTACTGGTAAACCGGTCATTCTCACCGATATTCATACGAACAACAGCTATAAACTGCCGGATTTTTATGCCCAGCATGGCATCATTTCGACGGTGGACGTCCTGATAAAGGGCGCGGGCGGCCCCTTTGGCGTTTTGGAAGCGGATTGCGCTACGCAGCATACATTCGATGAACATGACATCAATTTCTTGACGGGATTTGCCAATATCGTCGCGGAAGCCGTGGGAACATCGGAACGTACTGCGACGCTGCAAGCGACGCTTCAGAGCATGCAGACGTTGGTGGCAGAGAAAGAAGTGCTCTTGGAAGAAAAAAGCATGCTGGCCGCTGAACTGCAGCACCGCGTGCGGAATAATCTACAACTGGTTTATGGCATGCTGCTCCGGCAGATCGAGATTTCCGACAACAGTGGCAAAGAAGGCATTCGCGCCATCGCCCGGCGCGTGATGAGTCTGGCGACTATTTATGATCATCTGCTGTTTCACGGTCTGGTGCAGACCATCGATTTTGGCGCGTACTTGGAATCTCTCTGCGCCAGTCTCCGGGATTTTCAGGAGAAAGGTGAGTTTGAAGTAGTGCTGGTCTGTAAAACGGAACCGATGGCACTGGAGTTAGACTTGGTGACATCGCTGGGCATCATCGTGGCTGAGGTTACGTCCAATGCCTATCTTCACGCCTTTCCAAAGGGTCCAGGTACTATCCACGTCACACTGGTGCAAAAGGATGGCAATGGCGTTCTGACCATTGCCGATGACGGAATTGGGTTTGTTGAGAAAAAAGCCAGCAAACGTCATGGTGTCGGCCTTATCAAACGACTAATGGAACAGGCCAAGGGAACCGCGCAGTTAAAATCCGACAAAGGCACCACCTGGACGCTCGCTTTCCCGGTGATGATAGAGACGCCAAAATATGTAGCTGCGTAATTTTGCAAGTCAGAATAAATATTAACTACCCAAAAAAGATCCTACTTCTACCCCGTGGGTTGGGTAGAGAACGGCTAGATGACCTAGAACCGTGCGGACTGCACGTGGTGGTATCCTTATAATTTCTTCTTTAAGGAAGGTTGTGCTTTGTGTCTAATTCATCAACACTCCAATAAAAATGAAAAAATCCACCCACCCACGAGCAGATAAGTCAGCTGCCATTGCACCCGGAACGCCTGCGGACGAGAATACTCCGGCGTTGTGGGCAACGCATTTCCCGTGGCCTCGGCAAGATGGCAATAAATACGATCGCGGTCATGCGGTCATTGTGGGCGGCCCAGCGCAGAGTACAGGCGCAGCAAAAATCGCGGCACGTTGCGCACTACGCATCGGGGCTGGATTGGTCTCCGTGGCTTGCGATGCAGCTGCACTGCCGATCTATGCCGTTGGGTTTCAGGCGGTGATGACCAAGCTTCTGAGAAACAAACAAGAATTTTCGCGTCTTATTGCAGACGACCGCGTAAAAGCCGTGTTGCTTGGCCCAGGCGCAGGGATCACATCGCGCACGAAATCCTTTGTACTGACGGCGCTCGCGCAGAAAAAACCCGCCGTGTTGGATTTTAACTGCGCGGTTCCCTTGGCCTGTTCC
>Ga0206797_1125_pt1 | contig 14051 bp, 14 predicted proteins | sample Alteio_BWOrgCont_69_FD_152894 | JGI IMG/M metagenome (GOLD analysis project Ga0206797, IMG submission 152894) | Enriched cells from forest soil in Barre Woods Harvard Forest LTER site, Petersham, Massachusetts, United States -... | ecosystem: Environmental > Terrestrial > Soil > Temperate forest >...
CTGATCGGCTCCTGGACGACATCCAGGTCAGGTTCGTCGGGATCGACAACCTCGGCAACGGCCCCGAGATACTCTACCAGGCTTGCTTCATGGCCGCTTCCTTCACGGCCGCATACCTGATTTTGAACCACCGGGCGTGGAGTCAGACAAGGAACCTCTCGAACCTCCTGCTGGGGATACCCGTCGCGATGCTCGCGGACAACGTCTCGGTGGACTTTGGGACGCTAAGGCCCTATGTATTGCTCATCCCCAAGGAAGGATACGTGTGGAGGGAAGCGGTCTTTGGGCAGGTCCCGGTCCTCTCGCAACTCGCTTCTTGGACCAACGAGCAGTCGTTCGCGGCGGGCCTCCTGAATGGCTACGTCCTGGCGGTCGCGCTCGTCCTAGGATACGTCGCGCTCCAGCGCAAATGGAATCTTCGCGCGAAGCCGGCCCACTGACCTCCGCTCTGCAGGTCTGATTCGGGAGACCCGTACGTCACCAAGACCCGAATCGTATTGAGCCTACCGAGCGGCTCTAGGGCGGAAGAATGGTGGAGAGTGGAAGAGAAACTAGAGCAGCCCGGACTGGACATCGTGGTGCCGGAATTCAACGAGCTGATCCGGCAGGGGGAGAGGTTCGAGGAGCAGATCGCGTATCTCTCACGGATATCAAGAATGCACGAGACATTCCTGGTGGATGATGCCTCCACGGACGGCAGCTGGGAGAGAATCCACGAGATCGTCCCAAAGAACACCCCGAGCCTTCATGTTGTGCGGATGAAGGAGAACGGGCACAAGGTCCTCGCGGTCAAGCGCGCTCTGGAACTCTGCAGGTCCGAATATGTGCTGCTGAGCGATTTTGACTCGATGGTCGTCGACCCACAGAACCTCTCCAACGCCCTGCGCTGGTTCGAGGAGGACCCGCTGCTCGCGGGGGTCGTTCTGAGGCTCTGCCGGAGGGGTCCTCTGTCTTCAGCAAGCTCCAGGACATGGAGTACGCGATAGGCAGAAAGGTCTTCGGCGGGTACCTGCTCGGCCAAGGAAAGTTCAGGTGCGTCCCAGGCGCCGGGGGAATCTGGAGGCGAAGCGTCCTTCAGGAGATACTCGAGGAGCACAGCGGGCGCCACAACGGCGACGACTTTGAGGCTACTGCGATCGCCATGCGAAAGGGGTACCACTTCAGGTACGAAGCGAGCGTCGCGGTCCAGACGATGGTCCCGCAGAGCCCCAAGGAGTTCTACAGGCAGAGGAAGAGGTGGGCCCTCGGGTCCCTCGAGACCTACGACAAGGAGAGCCGGTTCTTCAGGGACTCGATAACCAACCTGAGGAACAGGCTCGGCCACGTGACGCTGTTCGATGCTTATACCTGGCTCAACGCCATGGCCATCCCGCTCTTCTTCGTCAACGCGTTCTTCAACCACTTCATGTTCGGCCTCTCGCTCTCGATCGGGTTCGCCCTTTCCTCGATAATGTGCCTGGCCTCCCGCAACGAGGTCAAGGACAAGAAGGCGCTCGCGCTGATACCGTTCTCCCCGTTCTACGTATACTTCGCCAACATGCCCTACATCCCCGCCCTCTACGCGTTCCTTGGGGATAAGAAGAAGGTCGCTTCGAGGCCGAGCTCGAGCCTCGCGCTGATGGGGCCCGTCGAGCCGACCGGCATCCCTGCCAAGCTCCACACCCACAGCAGCACGTCGTGCGTCCGCTGAGACCCGCGGGAGAAAGCAATCAATCCAGGCGGGGAACACGCGGAAAGAGCTTGCCATGAGGGGCTCGCCGTTACCCTCCGGACCGGGGACGACCGAGGACCCGGGGTCAGGTCCTCCGTCGACGCCTGAACCCGAGGACAGCAACGCATGGTTCGCGCTGCTCTACGAGAAGCCGATACGTCCCGCATCGCCGTGACGTAGGATTCCCCGGACCTGCTTTCAGCCCGAGAACCTTGATGATCAGCTAATGGTCGACTAGGTCAGGCATCCTGGTTTCTGAAAGAAGCAACTTGGCCAAGTCGCTATAAGAGATGGGCTTTCTCAGGAATCCTACTAGCGAATCTGCTGAGAGCATTGCGTTCACCTCGTTCTGGAGATTGTCATAAGCGCTGAGGAGATATACTCTTACGTTCGCATCCTGGCTCCTTATGGCTCGGTAGAGCTCAAACCCGTTCATCCTGGGCATCCTGATGTCCATCACCACGAAATTGTAGCTGCCGGGCTTGAACTCGGCAAGGGCCTCTAGAGGGTCGGAAAATGCGTCCACGTCGATTCCTTTGAGCGACAGCCCCCTTTTGAGGACGTCCGTGATGTCTTTTTCGTCGTCGACTACGAGCACGCGGAGCGATTTCGCTAGCCCATCACCTTTGCTGCTCGACTTTGGCTGGTCCCTCAACCGGAAGGCTTCCTAGATTTTCGAGACCCGGGAAATCTGATATGGGGAGCGCAAAGGTGAACGTGCTCCCTGCGTCACCGCTATTCTCGGTCGCCCATATTCTTCCGTTGTGGGCGTCGATGATTCTTTTCGAAAGGTAGAGTCCGAGCCCCGTTCCGCCTATTGAGTTCGCAGAGAACTTCTCGAATAGTTTGGGCTTTATCGAAGGGTCGATTCCTGTTCCCGAGTCCCTGATGGAAATCAATACCTCGCTCTCCGTGGGATCTACCGCCGAAGTCACCCTTATCTCGCCTTGGCGAGTAAACTTCATTGCATTGTCCAAGATGTTGATGAGAACCTGCGAAATCTTCTGAGAATCGCAGTAAATTTCCAGCTTCTGGCTGTATTCGCCATTCTTCACACCCGAAATGGACATGCCTTGACGGAAGGGTATGTAGACTATCTTCACGTCCTTTTTTTCGCCCAGGTACTTTTTCTCGATGTCGGCCATCGCGGACGCCACAAGGTCGTCGACCTCGACCGTCCGCATGTTGAGCTTGAAAGTTCCTCCTTCTAGCCTGCTCGCCTGCAGGATGTCTTCAGAGAGTTTCTGTAGCTTCGACGCGTTTCGGATTATGAGGTTGGAGTCTCTGACGAGCCCATCGAAGACAGCAGGCTCGAGCTTGTCCCTCACCGAAGTCAAAGTCTCGCGAATGAGTTCAGCTCCGGATATTATTGGCATGATTGGAGTTCTTAGCTCGTGAGCGGCGATGTTCACGAACTCATCCTTGACTCTGTCGGCCTCTCTCGCCCTCTCATACAACTCCGTTTCTCTCCAAAAGCTCTCAAAGATCGTGACATACGGGAGGACAGTGGCCTTGCTGTTAGAAAATGTCGCAAGTCCAACAGCCTCGCTGAACTTGGACTTGCTGTCGTCCTTGGTCTCCACGACTAGTGACGCCCTGCGGTCTACGATAAGCATCTTGAACTTGGTCTCTGTCGGTGTCTCGATTTTCCTGATGACGACGCCGCACGCCCTCAGTTCGTCGAGATGTGATTTGATGAAATCATCCTCAGCGCACAATACCCGGACCTTGACGTTGCGCCTTATCGCGATCTTCAATTCCTCAAGCACACCTATCGAGCTTTCTCTGTGGATGGAGTTTATCGTCGGGAACACAAGAAGTATCTCTGAAATCGCTGACCTAATCAAAGCGATGTATTGCTGCCTTATCCTGTCAGAATCCGAAATGATCCTAATGGATGCTACATCGGCCGGAATCCTGCGGCTATCTGACCCTATTCCCTCTGGAAAGGCTCCCAATCATTCAGCGAAGATGCGCCAGCTACCTAATAACCACAGATGTAACATTGTTCCTATGCCTGGTCGTTTACAACAGTAAATATCGCGTTTTCTGATTCAGTATTGTTGCGTACTGTAGTCGCCGAAATAGAGCAGCGTAACTCGAGGGTTAGACTGCGCAGACATCAGTCGGCCAGAATACCGTAATTCTACCTTTATTCTAACAAAATTGGCGGTCTTTGGCTGACCTCTCTGACCACCGCACCGTCCCTCAACGGAGCTTTCCTTCACAGGAATTATAAGTAAGATTGCTCCGCCTTTTCGCTCCTTGCACAACAACGCACTCCTCGAAAAAAGTCTCGCAGTGATCAAGGACCTGCAGGCAGAAGACGGAGGGATCGCGGCGACTCCTCGAAACGACGCCTACCCATATGTTTACCCAAGGGATGCGGTGATAATGACGACCGCTCTGAACACTGTCGGAGAGTACGAGCGCTCCAAGAAGTTCTACAGATTCTTGAAAGGGGTGGTAAGGCCGCGCGGAGAATTCTATCAGCGCTACAACGAGGGGATGCCATACGTCTCTAATGAACATGAGTTGGACGTCACTCCTTTGGTGCTAAGCGGCGTCTACGACACATATAGAAAATCAGGCGACCGATCTTTTCTTGAGGCGATGTGGGGGATGGTTGAGGAGTGCGCCTACTTTACCCAGAGCGTTATAGACGTCGACGCAGGGTTGGTCTTCACGACCAATTCTATCCACGAAAACAGGAAACTCGAAGAGGGCTTTGAAATCTGGGTTAACTCTGCCGCGGTGAAGGGGTTGCTCGACGCGTCAAGGATGGCGGGAGCGCTCGGTCACGACGACCTGAAAGATGCCTGGCAGAGCTCTTCGAGGCGCTTGCTCGCGAGAATGATCGACAGGCTCTATGACGAAGAACAAGGAGCCTTCATCAAGGTGATGCGGAGATCTGGCGAGAAGGTCATGGCCCCGGACATGGCCCAACTCGCCCCCTTTTACTTTGGGATTTACCGGGATGACGGCGCGCTCGCGAGAACGCTCGAACATCTTAGGGCCGCCCTCTGGAACAAGAGCGTTGGGGGGTTCATGAGGTTCAGAGACTTTGAGATCGTGGACGATTGGCACTGGTACACCGGAGGAACTGCAGCATCCTGGCCATTCTTCACGCTATGGGCAGCACGTTCTTACAGAGATCTCGGTAATCGCGAAGGCGAGGACGCGTGTCTCGTTTTCTTGGACTCCGTTCTGACCGACGACCTCTACATACCGGAAAAGGTCGCTCCCTTGGATGGATACAACAAATGGAAGGCGAATGAGCTCAAGTTTGGAGACCGGACCATGAACGGCGTGCGGAAGATAGAGAGCAACGCGCACAAGATAAGGGCGCCCGGCTACGTCTGTTGGGCCTGTCCACTGGGGTGGGCACATGCGGAGTACGTCTTGCTTGAGAAGGGGGAAAGAAGCAGAGACTATGAGGTGTTGCAGGAAGGCATACCGAGCGTCATCAAGAAATGACTCACCAAATCTTACCTGATTGGCTTCGATGCAGCTTATTCATGTCTGAATAGCCTAAATTGGACCCAAATGTTGTGACCGGGGCGTGCGGCCCCCCTGATGGTGTGGACCGGGTGCGGCCGACTATTCGTATGAGTCTTCGGACGTCGACGCCCAGACCCGTCGCTCGCCTTCATCAAGATCGTTGTTATCAAGAAATCTCGATCAGAGTCGCATGGCTATCTGCTCCCTGAGCCAATCGTCGACGACGACAATCTCCTTCACTACGCGCATCCGCACACTCTGCACTCCATCGATAGCTTTCAGCCTCTCCGTCACCTTATCGGCTTCGGAGAAGTTCTCGCACGATATTCCGAAGGAGGAGAATTCCTCAGGCGAGGTGTGAAAGGCGCCTATCCTGCCGAAAGTCGATTTAATCACTTGGTCGGCAGCCCTTTTCTTTTGCCCGTCCGGGCAGAAGACAAGGAAATTGCACATCAAACCTCCAACCACGCTAACGTCTGGTGGTCGCGAAAGGTAGACCGCCTTTCCCTCCTTCATCGCGGTTAGCCTCCTCTGGACGGTGCGACCTGACACGCCGAGTGATTTCCCTATTTCCTCCAAGTCCCTCCACGCGTCCTCCCTCATGGCATCGATGATCCTCCAGTCCAGATGACTCATTCGCACGTCTGGCCGGGGGAATCGGCTGGTCCAAAGAGCCAACTTTGACGACTCGCATATCGATTCTATTCTCCGAACCTTGACTGCCAAGGACTCGTCGTTCTCGTAGCATATCCCAACCAAGATCTCTTTGCCACGGAAATCGTCGATATAGTGCACTCCATCCACGGTTCTGACTTTCGAGATAGCATCGGCCTTGTGCTCTTCCTCTCGCACTTCCAGGTCGAGATGCGCCTCACGGCAATCGATGAGCAAGGGGTTGATCATCATCCTCCAAGCCGGGATGAACCCGTATTGCTTCACCCTGTTGACGCGCGCCCTGACCGTCTCCTCGTCGACTCCCAGCTTCCTGGAAATGTTGGAGTATGACTCTCTCACATTCCATAATGGAGAGCCGCCGAGCTCCCTGATTATCCTCATGTCGAGGTCGTCAAGGTTGAGCAAGTCGCCGTTTGAAAGATAGGGGCGACCCATTAAGCGTGTCGGAATTCCTGTTCGCTCTAGGGAGGGGGTTAATTCCTGCGGGATGATGAAGAGAGCTATGAACCAATTGAGAACAGAAGTTGAAGACGAACATTTCCCGACCGCCGCAGAAGACGCGCCCTTCCTTCCCCCCATCGAGAAGCCTTCAGGGATGATGATGAAGATGGTGTACTTCCTTTCGCGTCGTAAATTCGGAGAGAAGTTTACTCCCATCAAGGTCTTTGGTGCTCGGATGCCGCCGGCTTTCGGTCAGCTCTACGGTAAGGTATACGGCCTGGACAAGAAGCTGACACTGCCCCGTGAGACGGTGATGCTGATCCGCGAGAGAGTGGCGAGCATCAACGTCTGTCGCTACTGCATGGACGCCAACCACTACTATGTCATCAAGGCATCGATGAACGAGAACAAGTTCAACGAGCTTGAAGACTACAGGACTAGCCCTCTCTTCTCCGAAGCAGAACGCATTGCGCTAGACTACGCAACGGAGCTCACAGAAGAGAAGAAGGTCAATCCAGGCACTTTCGCTCGCCTGGCTCGCTTCTACTCCGAACGCGCCATATGCGAAATCGTCTGGCTGGTGGCGAGCGAGCATGTCTCCAATCTCACCAACATCGGGCTCAACATCCACTCCGACATGCTATGCCAAATCGTCCGAAAGAAATAGAATGCTTTGGAGACCAATAGAGTGCGAGGTGTGGATCGGGTGTCCGGACCCCGGGGGAGTCTGGACATCAAGTATCCGGCCGCAATAGGCCAGGACTTTGTTCAGACTTGGGCTGACATTGGTCCATAGGTCTTGTTCAGACTTTACCTAATCGACAAGCTCCCCACATGACGCATTCACGGGCGTCGCCGTGATCGCGCTAGCGTATTCTGATGCCACCAGCACGGCCGCGTTGGCCACCTCTGCCATGCGTGGAGAGCGCTTCATGGCGGTGTGCTCCGCCTCGGTTCTCTCCACAACTTCCTTCGTCGTTCCCCTTACTTCGGCGAGGCGCTTGTAGACCTCCTGCAGCACCGGGTTGTCCGGTGTGGCACCAGTCCTCAGACATATGACTCTGACCCCGGAGGGCCCCACCTCGAGGGCGAGCTGTTTGAGAAGTGTCTCGATCGCGCCGCATCCTACTGGGAAGCCGCCGGTCTCTGCCTGGGGAAATCTGCCGACCTGGGCCGTCAGTCCAATTACGACGCCTCTCATTTGTTTCTGCATGATCCTTGCGGCGGCGGTAGCGGTGATGAAATTAGACCTGACCCTGTCGAACGCGGCTTTGGAGAACCGCTTCTCAGATAGTTCTGCCAGCTTCCTGCCCATCTCCACACTGGTCGACATCAGATTATACGAAACGTCTAACCTGCCGCGGTCGCTGACCAACTTCGACAGGTTGTCTTCAACTGATCGCTCGTCAAGGGCGTCAACGACCCCGCTCTGGGCGAGTCCTCCCGACTCGCGAATTTGAGCTTCGACCGATTCGAGCGACTTCAGCGTTCGGCCCGCGAGGAAAACAAACGCGCCCTCCCTCGCGAATGCCTTTGCTGTGGCACTCCCGATGCCTCCTGCCGCCCCGTAGACCACCGCAGTTTTGCCTTCTAACATCCCCACCCTACCAACCCCTCCTTGACCCTCGATAGCACCCCAATGGAAACATGGTGAACACTGTGCCACGATGGCTAATTAAGCAACTAATCCGGTGTTATGCCTCAGTCCGCGGCGGGCACGCGAAGAACAAGGGGACCCGAACCCGAACGGAGGCGGCACGACGGCCGTGGACACCCCGCCCCAGAAGCTCATGTGCGCTTTTGAGTCGCAAGCGTAAATACATCGCGATGTGCCAAAGCAGTCGTGAGTCGCGGGGAAAATGGCGCGCGGCAGAGTTCGACTCGCGAGGGGCCGGCAAGCGCCCGGTCGGGCACAACCTTCCACAGGAATCGGCGAAGGAGTTCGTCGAAGCGATAATCGACGTCGAACACCTTTGATTCGTGGAAGACCTTCCTCTGCTGACTTCGGGCGCATGCCTGATTTCGACGGCGCCACAGGATGGCTCAACTCCGGTCCCATGAGCAGCGCATCGCTAAGGGGGAAGGTCGTACTCGTCAATATCTGGACATACACCTGCATCAACAGCCTCAGGGAGCTTCCGTACATGAGAGGATGGGAGGCGAAGTACAAGGAAGTGGGGCTAGTGGTACTCGGGGTGCACTCACCAGAGTTCAGTTTTGAGAAGGAGATTCAGAACGTGGAGCCGGCTGCGCGCGAGCAGGGCATCACATACCCGGTCGCGGTGGACAGCGACTTCAAGATTTGGCGGGCCTTCGACAATCATTACTGGCCCGCTGATTACTACATTGATGGGAAAAGCCGTATCCGCTATCGACACTTCGGAGAGGGCGACTATGAGGAATGCGAGCGTGTCATACAGCAACTCCTCATTGAAAATGGTGCTAGGCTCCCAGACCAGAAGACAATTACGAATGCTGCCGACGGAATTCAGGCCGCGCCGAGCGGGGACATCCGATCTCCTGAGACCTACGTAGGCTATCGCATGGCAGAGCGCTTTGCGCTACCGGGACGCCTGGCCTGGGACGAGCCGAAGGTCTACACTCCCCCCTCCAGGCCTTCCCTGAACCAATGGGGCCTGAGCGGGCTGTGGAAGGTGGGAGGAGAGAGTGGCGAGTTGCAGCAAGCCCCCGGAAAGATAGTCTTCAGGTTCCACAGTCGTGACTTGCATCTGGTCTTGGCTCCAGGGAAGAAGGGCGGGCCGGTCAGGTACAGGGTAATGTTGGACGGAGCGGTGCCCAGCGAAAGCCACGGGGTCGACACCTCCCCGGACGGAGCTGGCGAGGTATCGGAAGCTCGCCTCTACCAACTCATCAGACAAAAGGGACGCGTGGAGGACCGGACCTTTGAAATCGAGTTCCTCGATTCCGGCGTCATGGCCGTCGTGTTCACCTTCGGCTAGGCAGATCGCGAGCGTCTTGCCAAGATCGTTTGACCGACGCCCACCCCAGATACGCCGACAAACGTGAAAAAGGAGGTCAGGACGCCCAAGGCCACCAGATGCCTGAGAGCGCCTCTCAGCACGATGTAGGGGCGCATCGCCGAACTTCTCTGGTAGGAGGTCGTCTTTAGGCAGTAGTTTTCTTCGGCACTGCATCGACTTCGCTTAAGAGGCCTGTCTCCATATCGAAGACGAAGCCCCGCACAGGAATCTCTTTCGCAATCCAAGGATGCGATCTGACCTTCTTGATCTGTTCGCGAGTGTTCTGCACAGGGTCCTTGTAGGCGAACAAGCGCATCGGAGCTGGTGACGAGTCGCCGGTCTCGGCAGCGAGCTTCGCGTTCAACTCATCGTCAGTGAACGTCGTGAAGCCGCAGCCGGTGTGGTTGAGTATCATGATCTCCCTCGATCCGATGACGCGGGTAGAAACGACAAGCTCTCCGAGGACATCTTCGGTTACCGCCGGTCCGCCGGTTCGGATGACGTCCATATCGGCGAGCGGCAGCCCTAAGATCTCCGGGAGGTTCGACAGGCGGGGATCCATGCAAAGTACAACGGCGATTTTGGGAGCTGGACGCTGCGCGAGCTTTGGATCGTGCTTCTTTTTTGCATAGTCGAGGTTTGCTTTTACTGCACTGTCGATGACAGTCATCTTGGTCTCCGGGATTGATTTGCGTTCTTTAAAAACGACTCGAAAGGAAAATGACTCTTTTCGGGAGGAGCCTGATTAGCCTAGATGCCACAGAGCTCCAGTCGAGAATGATGGAATTAAAGCCCACCTCATTGGACAGAACAAGCAAACCGTCCAGCGAGGCCGACACCTTTTTTCACTTCCATCTTGTGAGTATCTCTTCTCTTCGGAATGTTGCCTTCGCCACAAAGAACATGCCTATACTGATGGCGGCGAGAGCTCCAGCCAGAATGAGTAGGTTGGTGTCGTTCAGCACGAAAAAGCCAAGTTCGGATGCAAGAAACAATCCTATGAACGGGAGCATGAGCAGGGTTCCAGATTGCTGCGCGCTGCGCACGTCGGTCATCCTGGAGGAGATGATGACATTTACTTCCACGCTGAGCAGAGCGGCAAAGGGCGCTGCAAGAAGAATAGCCCCGATGTGCCAATTTGGGTAGTAGTCGTACCCCAGCGCGCTGTGTGTGAAGTAATCCATGAGCGTCATGAAAAATATAGAGCCAGTGTAGAGCGCCGCCACCGGGATCAGGAGAGCGGCCAAGGTCTTCCCCAGCAGGATGTCCTCATCTGACATCGGGGTGGCGAGCATCGGCTCGAGACTCTTCTGTATCTTCTCTCCAACAAGACTGTAAGAGGCGATCGCGGTTGGGATCACCGCCGCGCCGATTAGGAACCAGAGCGAAAAAGAGTCCATGAATCCGGGGGCAGCGGCCGCGGTGAGACCCTTGGCAGACTTGTGGAGCGAATAGTTGAGGATGAGTGGAAATGCGATTCCGACGATGAAAGGCATGGCGACTGTGGCATATATGACGGAAGTCTTCTTCGTGTATATCTTGAAATCCTTTCGGGCGACGTTCCAAGCATTTTGCATGTCCATTTTTTCTACTCCCCCCTCACAAGCTTCAGGTACACGTCTTCCAGGCTAGAGCCGACCTCGGTGACGAAAACTACGTTCCCTCCAGCGGTTTGGAGAGATCGCAAGATCGCTGGGTTCTCCTTTTCAGGGTCCTTTAGATTGACCACGATGCTGTTCGCGGTAACCTCTCCCACTTGGTATCCCATCGCCTTCACCGAGGAGACTATTGCATCATTGACTTGTTGAAGCTGGACCTTCACTTTTCTGCCTGAAAGTGAGTTCCTCAGCTCCTCTGGACTGCCGATCGTTATCAATCTTGTCCTGAGTATCCCTACACGATCGCAGATCCTCTCCGCCTCATCGAGGAGATGTGTGTTCATGAAGATCGTCTTCTTCTCTTTCTTTAGCTCAAGGATGAAGTCCCTCACGGTCTTTGAAGCCTCTGGGTCCAAGTTTGCCGTTGGCTCATCCAGGAAAAGGACCTCTGGATCGTTGATCAGAGCCCTTGCGATCGCTAGCTTTTGTTTCATTCCCTTCGAGAATGTCCCCGCGGCGGTATCTTTCTTGTCCCAGAGTCCTAGCATCTTGAGGAGATATTCGATCCTCTCCTTTCTCTTCTGCTCCCCAAGCTTATAGAAACGTCCGTAGACATCGAGGTTGTCGTAGGCGCTCAACTCTTCGTAGAGCCCAACGTTTTCCGTGAGCAGTCCGATCATCTTCCTTATCTTTGGTTGGTCTGCGCTACTCGCAATTTCGTAATCTCCCACCGTGGCACTACCGGAACTCTTGGCGACTAGGCACGCGAGCATTCTGACAGTCGTTGTCTTTCCTGCGCCATTGGGTCCGAGGAAACCAAACACCTCTCCTTCATCCACATGCAAGGTGACGGAATCGACGGCTGTCACGCTGCCGAACTTCTTCGTCAAATTCTCAGTATCGATCACGCTAGATCTCGCTCATTTGTTTGAACTTCCCGCTTTCCTAATTGAGACGGTTTTCCCATATGCTTTGCAAAAAACTGCCTTAGGAGTCAAGTGCTCTGCTAACTCGTGCCGGAATTTGTTCCCGTTTGCTGTCGTCGGAATCTCCCGAAGCGAAATACGTATGCCAGGACGATCACAATAGCGGTGACGCCAAGGATTATGACAACCTTTTCAGTAGTTATGACCGCCATTTCACGGGTCAGCCATGGCTGGTTCTTGATAAGACGTACTAAAGAGGTTCGGCGCGTACAAATTTTGTACGAGTAGAACTGTGTAAAGCAGACCCGTCATTCGCCTTCCTCCGGCACGACGACTCAATCTGGTTCCCCTCCTCATACAGTCACATCACACGTCGCGGAGCCAAGGGGGTGAGAAGAGTCCGCGGCAGGACAAACCAAAGTCATCCAGCACCTGAAGACAGAATTAGTGCTCTTGATGACGACGGGAAACAGGGATTGCCTGAAGAGATTGCCGGGTCCCCGCTCGAAATCAAAGAGATAGCCGAGAAGGCGTTCCAGCTTCAGAGGCACCTCCTGAGGAGGGCCTGGGGGGTGCTCTACGCCACCTATTGCGTGGCCATCTTTCTGACCATCTTCTCTAGCGCGGCGGCGTATGCCCTCGGGCTGGCCGCCGAGTACAAGTTGGCGGAGCACGTTGCGGTGGACGTGCTGGCGAGCGGGACCGCCTTGACAGTGACTCTTCAGGCGTTCAGGCGCATCCGTGACACCGCCGAGATTCGCGGCCTCGTCTTCGATGGGGGGTGGGCCAGAGTCCTCAGGTACCGCGTCCTGGTACCGGTATGGGTCGCTGTCAACGCCGTCATACTTCTCTCGATAGTCCTGTTCAGCGACAGTGTGGGGCTGCTCGTCCTCGTGATATACGCCGGGTTCTGGGGTTTCCTTTACTACGCCCTCAGGCTGTCTTTCCCGGGAAGACTCCCACGCGAGGGGGTGGCGGCCCTGTCCTCGTTTGGAGTCGCCATCGCCGGGTCGATCATACTCCTCCTGTCGGTGAGTGTGTCGGCCGAGGTCATCAAGATCTATGGCCTGTTCTGGGGGGCGATGGTAGTCGTCTGGGCTGCTTCCGCCTTGTATGCCCGCACCCGCAAGCTGTCGGCGGCGCTGGGGGGCGAAGCCCGCTGAGTGGCGACAGCCCAGACGAGGCAGAGAACTCGACCCCCGTTTCAGAACAGGCGATTCAATCCCTCAACGAGCAGCTGGGCGCCTCCGGTCTGAGGTCGTCGAGCAGGATACTGATACTCATCCTGCTGGCCATGAACAAGAAGACGACGGCCACGGAGCTCAGGGCGCTCACGGGCCTGGGAAAGGGAAGCTTGGAGAATCACCTTGAGAAACTCGAGTCGGCCGGGTACGTAAAGACAAAGAACGTCAAGTCGTTCAGCGGGTGGCGGCAGACCGTCGAGATCACTCAAGCGGGGCTCGAAAGATGTCGGGAACTGCTGCGGACAATCAGGGCTTTGAAGGTCTAGAGTCAGCCACTGGAGCCGTTTGACACACTACGTATGATGAATGAACGTTATAGGATACCTCAACGTCATGCTGTGAAACGAAATGCCTGGAATTGTACCCGGGGTTCAATTCTGAGCGGGCCTGACGGGATTCAGACCCACGCCAATTGAAGGAAATTGGTCAAATACGCTCAAATTCAGCCTCTTTCGGTGTAAAAATGGCTCAAATTGAGCTTAAAAAAGTTGTGGACCGGGGGGACTCGCCCAAAATAATTAGGTAGTTCGGCCGATTAACGGTGCCCGTTAAGGAGCCGGACAACTCCGGTGAGCCGTCAAGATCGGAGCCGTTCCCAAAAGCTTCCTACGGCACCGGGCCAACAGATTTGTATTCGGACTCGGCGTGTGCTGCATGAAGATGAGGCCCCGACGTCTCGGCTTCGGGCGGTCAATGGCGGTGTCGGCATCGGAGGCCTTGGAGACCCGTACGCCGCTCCGCTACTCCTTGTCGGGGTAGTGATAGTGGTACTTGGGGTGCTTTGGAAGTGAGCGCGCAGGATCCGACGATGACAGAAGGGGCAACCAAACCTAGTAAGACGCGCATTTACTTCATAGACTATTTCAGGGGGGCGCTGGTAAGCCTCGTAATCCTCCATCATACGGCGATTACCTATGGAGGGTCGGGGTCCTTCTACTACACGGAGCCTGCAACCGACCCGGTTGCCTCGCTGG